>Ga0325411_1001186_pt1 | contig 28758 bp, 20 predicted proteins | sample PopdelMetagenome_13_FD_206181 | JGI IMG/M metagenome (GOLD analysis project Ga0325411, IMG submission 206181) | Populus deltoides microbial communities from Bellville, Georgia, United States - Xylem-PdIQD-R4 | ecosystem: Host-associated > Plants > Phyllosphere > Stem > Wood/Secondary xylem...
GGGCTTTCTTGTTTTTTTCTAGGCGTGATTTGCTTGATATTTCACCTACTCTCACAGAAGCAGCTGGTGCCATTGTTGATGTGAGTTTTGTTGGCATTTTTTTCGTTTTTAAGAAAAAAAATGCGTGAAGGAAACTGTTTTTTGAATGAAAATAAAGGAACTTTATGTGAATTCTGGATGAATTAGTCTTAATCATGATAAATTCGAGCTTAAACAAGTATTTTAGGCATGCACTGGGATGGCTAGCTTGTTTAAAATGTCTTTTTTTTTAGTATTATTGAATACTCATTGACATGATGAGGGAACTGTGTATCGGATGGAAAGGGAGAATTTTGGGATAAATTAGATGAATAGTTTAGATCGTGATTAAAATTCTGAAGACTAAAGTAGGAATCTAGGCATGCAATGGTTAATTAACTTTAGCTAGTTGAAAATGACATGACTTTCTTGATTCAGTATCAGGGAAGTAAATTTAGTTTTTTTTTTTTCAATTTAATTTAACCTGTCTGGATTCAACTCATATTTAACAATGAATGAATCAGGACTCATTTACACGATGTTTCAAGTCAAATCCTCCAGAACCGTGGAACTGGAATGTGTATTTGTTTCCCCTTTGGTGCTGTGGTGTGGTGATTCGATATGGGATTTTGTTCCCTGTCAGGTTAGTTATTTGCTGACTATAAAGGGTGTTGTCCTACACTCAAAAGGGGTCATAAAGTGATTGGTCTCCATGCCAATTTATATAATCTGGTTTCCTGATTTGATTCTTGACTTTGTGGAGTTTCAAGATGCCATAATGAAGATATAAACTGATGTTCTTTATCTGTTGCTTATCTTTTTCAAAACTTTGTGGTTCCTATGAAGAGTCTGATTGATATGATGGTTTATCTTTGAACAAGTTGCTACATTGGTGAACTTGTGTTCATTCTAGCTGGTTGATGTATTTCAATGAAATCTGCAGGGTTCTGGTACTGGCAATTGGGTGGATCATTTTTCTTTCATCCTACATTCCAGTGCATTTGCTGTTGAAAGGGCAAGACAAACTGAGAAAAAAGATAGAGGTGCCAATAATTAATTTGTCAAAGCTTTTGCTCTATCCTATATATATATAGAACACAATTGTGAAAAGTTCGTTTTTTCTATATCTGGAAGTTCTAAATTTCTCTACAAGTGGTTGTTACAAACAGGCTGAATTTATTCCTAATGTTAATTTATTGTCAGAGGAGTTTGGTGGAGGTAATTTGTATGTTTTTTGTTGCATCATGGACTGGAGTTGTCAAGTACCATGGACCGAGACCTAGCAGGCGGCCTAAACAGGTTCGTTTCAGTATAAACATTTTGTTGTATGTATTTATGTCCAAGACATGTTTAATTCTTTGTTAACCCTTTGTTGATCTGAGACATAAACTTGCTTATCATGGGTTGCGCAGGTTTTTGTGGCCAACCATACTTCCATGATTGATTTCATCATCTTAGAACAGATGACACCATTTGCTGTGATCATGCAGAAACACCCTGGTTGGGTTGGTAAGTGAGAACTGGCTTCATATACATTTCAGATATTTTATCCAATTAACAGTTACACCCTGAATTATATGTCTATCAACAAATATTGAAGGATTCCTGAATTATGTTTAACTGATAATATCCCACGAGTAATTTGTGCTTTAATTTTGAATGAAGAAATAGTGAAACCCCAGCTCTTATCCTAGTTATTTTGTTTTAAGTCCCTTCTGGTGTTTGCTCATGGATAGTAAGTAACGTGGTGGACAAGCTGAAATGATTGTCACGTAGTCTGGCTTATTGTATATATTAAATTGAATGGATATATGATTGCTCTAAATGCAGGACTTTTGCAAAGCACTATATTAGAGAGTGTAGGATGTATCTGGTTCCATCGTTCAGAGGCTAAGGATCGTGAAATTGTAGCAAAGAAGTAAGTGTAAATTCTGTTGGTAAAATAATTGTTCATGAAAATGATGTTTGCATCATGATTATATGGAATTATATTTTTCAGATTAAAGGATCACGTTCAGGGAGCTGATAATAACCCTCTTCTCATATTTCCTGAAGGAACTTGTGTAAATAACCATTACACTGTGATGTTTAAGAAGGTATGAATATTCAACATAAAACATATTGTTTCTATAAGCTTGTGATGAATGTCTCTTTAATTTCTATTGTTTGATGATGTGCAGGGTGCGTTTGAACTAGACTCTACTGTTTGTCCAATTGCGATCAAGTACAATAAAATTTTTGTTGATGCCTTTTGGAACAGCCGAAAGTAAGAAGCTTTTCTTCTAATGATTGTATTATATATATCCCATTGAGTTCCTAGAGACTACGCATTTTTTCAAAATGTGAGGAGGTGGGGGTGTTTTTATGGTTGAGAAACATGCTTAAATGTCTCATTTGCAGGCAGTCCTTCACAACGCATCTGCTGCAGCTGATGACATCCTGGGCTGTTGTTTGTGATGTATGGTACTTGGAGCCCCAAAATCTGAGACCTGGAGAGACTCCCATTGAGTTTGCAGAGAGGTAATTACTTTCTTCTGAGCTGCAAACAATTGAGTGTTGGCTGTTTGCAAGGGCCCCTTTTTCCCAACTTTTTTCTATTTTACCGTGACAAATGTGGTGTGTATTTCTTAATTATAAGTTTATCCAGTTCAATTTCAATGCATTTATGCAGGGTTAGAGGCATTATATCTGCACGAGCAGGTCTGAAAAAAGTTCCTTGGGATGGATATCTGAAATATTCTCGCCCTAGCCCAAAACATAGAGAGCGCAAGTAAGCCAAACTCCCTTCACCGTCTTTCTTTTCCTTTCTGCTTTTGAAACACCCGATGATCACACTTTTTGACTCTGCTATTAGTTTTGTATATATGCATCTCAATATGTTTATAACCTGCTTTAATTCTGTCCGGAAAAATAATTTCCAAGTACATATAACAGAAAGGATGATGCTCACCGGCCTATGACAATGTCATTCCAAGTTTCTCATGGGGTTTGTGTGAGCATCTTTTGCCAATAATATTCTGTATTTACCTGATTCTGCTGGCTGTACATGTCCGAGAATGGTTGATGACATGTAGCTCCTGATGACACATATCTTGTTACCGTCATTAATCACTTAGTCCCATGGTTCTAAATAAATATAATTGCTGAGTAGTTCTGAAACTAAAGAATTCTGTATAAATCTCTGATCTCATTCCCCCTTTTCATTTCAGGCAACAAAGTTTTGCTGAGTCAGTACTACGGAGTCTGGAGGAGAAGTGATGTATATTCTTCTTTTCATTTGTTGTATTTATCCCAGAGATTGCTTCCCACGCACCCGCTCCCGCTCCCATTTTATTGTTCACATGTAGAATTTGTGTTTTATCAACAGTTGTGCTGTGGGTATCAGAGAGAAGCAAACTTTTGAGGAAATTGCATACTTGTCACTCTCTAGTTCTCCCCAGAAAATGAGCCAAAATGTTGTGAAAATCTAGTCTTGATGTGCCTGGTTCAATTTTTCTGTCTTCAATTTTCATATTCATTTTTGTGCCTTTTATCTCCAATGGTCGTTCCGCTGTCTTCGGTTTTCAGCCATAGAACGTCCTTTGGATGGACGGAACGTTTCATCTACATCCAAAATTTCTGGCGGCTCAGGACTGAGTTCGGATTGTTTGATCGGATGTCACAATATGCAGTTAACCAATGATGTAATTCTGGAAAAAAAATATCAGTATTATCTACATCGATACGGTCTATAAAAAATACTACAGAAATATTTCCTCTTTCGCACGTATTAAGAAAAAAGCTGACGCGATAATGCTTACCTGGAGTCGAGTGGACTCGTTGAACTCATGATAATGACTTTGTCCATCTAAGGATAGTATAAAACGAGCACGAGGATGGAAAAAACAGTCAGGCGTATTCAAATGTTCAAATGTTTTTCTTCACCATATTATTATTTAATTGCGGGCCGCAAACGATTTGATAAAAAATTACTCGGCTTATCTTCTACGCGGTGAAGAAATTATGGAACTTTGGCGCGTGAATGCAGTAAAGGTCATCGAGCACTCAGCATCTTAGTGTTGTCCTGTCCACTATATTTTCCTTTTGTCGAACCTCCACTCAGAGAGGCAGTGGAGAACACAGCCAGCAACAGAGCAACTTAAAAGGCCGTTAAACTTCACCCGTCACTCCCTAACCGAGTATAAGAGCCCCGTCTTTTTGGCTGCCGTGCAAGCTATAAAAACCAGGCATAAGAAAAGTGAGGCTCTAAGGCTCTGCCACATCTTTCTAGCCATCTAAGTACTCTTGATTACAGTCTTGTCACCCTATTGGCCGTACATAGAATTACAGCTCGAGGAAAGCCGACATCTCTCCGTTTGAACACACTGCAAAACTTCTCTTGCCGTGTCCAAGGTAAAACTCTGGAAGTAGGGCAGCTCAAAGTCTCCTCCAAGGTGTCCAAGTCAATAGTGAAATAAAACAAAGCCCAACTTTTCCCAGAAAACCAGTCCTTCTGTTCTCATCTCTTATATTCCTCACCTACCCACGTTTGAATTTATATATATCAAACAAGCACAACACACCCCCACCAATTGCTACCTTGAACATTTAGACAAAATGGGGTTTGCTATAATTCTAATGTGTCTGCTCTTCTACTCTTCTTTCACCACCATATCAGAAGCCCAACAAGCATTCAAGTGCACAGAAAGAACCACATGTCGTTCTTTGGTTGGTTACAAGTCCCCTAACACGACCTCCATCTCCTCCATCCAGAAACTCTTTGGTGTCAAAAACCTACACTCTCTTCTAGGAGCAAACAACCTCCGTTCCTCAACCTCACCAAACTACATGATCCAAGAGCAGCAAGTAATAAAAATCCCAATCCCATGCATATGTTTTAATGGGACAGGTGCCTCAAACAAGATGCCCATTTACACAGTCCAACCAGATGATGGGCTGTATTATATTGCAAACAATGTCTTCATGGGCTTGCTTCCATACCAAAGAATCCAACAAGTTAATAAGATAGAAAACGCTAATGAGATCGACGTGGGTCAGGAGCTCTGGATCCCACTTCCATGTAGCTGTGAGGAAGTGGAAGGCGAGAGAGTTGTGCATTATGCACACTTGGTGGAAGAAGGGAGCACCGTGGAAGAGATCGCAGAAAAGTTCGGGACAACTAATGATACACTGTATAGGCTTAATGGGATTACTAATAACAGTCAACTTATTGCAGCAACTGCATTTGATGTTCCTCTTAAAGGTTAGTAATTAACCTCTTCTTCTTTAATTCTATAAAAGTTGTAGACTTTTTCGAAGTTTCATTTCATGGAGCTTTTTGCTTTGCTAGTTGTTGCCTTTTGTTTTACTAGTTTGGTTCTTTGGTTTCGTTTGATTTGGTCACGTGGAAAAGTAAACTTTACCATTTTTTTCTGGACAAAGACTCTTCCAATTTAGAATAGGTTCTTTCAACTTTTGGTAACATTTTAGCATTTGTCAATTCCACATGAATTTTTTACTGGCTCATTCAGTTCTAGACTAACGGAGGTGGATTCGGCATAAATCATGGATGGCGTTGATTAACTGCTGAATTAACAAATCAATTTAAATTATATATTTTTTGTAAAATTTATGAATTGTTTTGATAAAAATAAATTGAATTAAAATAAAATCTGACCCGAAATAAATTCTGAATCAATAAATCATTGAATTGACCATATTTTATAATTATATTTTTTTATATAATACACAGGAATATTGTTACTATGCGCATACAAACAAGATAATTGAAAATAAACAATTGCAAATCATTATCATCTAACCAAAGAATTTAATTAATGCAAGCTACATGCTCATTAGTCACATTTGTATTTTTTTTCTCTTTTCATATTATTTAATAAGATTAGAATCAATGAGAGATTGTTAAGAGATTTTCTTGTGATTACACGAATCTTGACATAAATAGTTTGAACTGATAGATTTTTTTTTTCCTTATCATTGCTCTAAAGTTATGAAGATTTAAGAGATTTATTTGTAATCAACCTAAATCCTTTAATATTTTTTTAATAATGAAATTGATATAATAATCTTTTTATAAACTATTATTAACGCTTGTTTTTGGGTTTTAAAAGTATTTTTAAAAAAATTAAAATTTTTTTTTATTTTTTTATTTTAAATTAATTTTTTTTATATTTTCATATTATTTTGATGCGTTAATATTAAAAATTGTTTTTAATAAATAAAAAAAATATTATTTTAATATTTTTTAAATTAAAATTATTTTAAAAACAACCAACTGACGTCTTCTATTCAGACCCCACAGTGCCTAGTTTGTGTCATTTTTTATCAATTAAAATAATTAAATTATTTAAACTCCTAGGATCACATCCTTTGCTGGCTGTGTAATAACACAACAGCCAACCAGGAATAAAAAACTTCTACAAGTCTTCACTTCAGTCAATGTCTTTTGTCTTCCTCCCATAGCCCACAGAATTCCCCAGCCGCCCCCCCCCTCCCCTTCCCATATCCAACCTTGAAGAAATCACACCAGAGCCAAAAATGGGTTTCCATTTCATTCCTCTACTTCTCACCCTACTCTTATTCTCTACACTCCCCACAAAATCTTCATCCCAAACCTTCAAATGTAGCTCACCTTCCACATGTCGTTCCCTCATTGACTACATCTCTCCAAACACAACAACTCTTTCCCACATCAAAACCCTCTTTTCCATAAAAAACGTTCGTTCCATCTTAGGCGCGAACAACCTCAATCTCTCCACGTTACCAAACTTTACAATACCTGCAAAACAGCCCATCAAGATCCCATTTACTTGCTTGTGCATCAACAACACTGGTCTCTCAAACAAGCAACCAATCTACACCGTCCAAAAAGATGATGGGCTTTATCATATAGCAGCAGAAGTTTTCTCAGGGCTGGTAACATACCAAGAAATTGCTGCTGTTAATAATGTAACAGACGTTAATTTGATCAAGGTTGGACAGAAGTTGTGGATTCCTTTGCCTTGTAGCTGTGATGATGTTGATGGGGTTGAAGTGGTCCATTATGGACACGTGGTGGAAGCTGGGAGTTCTTTGGAGTTTATTGCTCAAGAATACGGGACTAGTAGAAATACACTAATGAAGCTTAATGGGATTGCCAATGGCAGCTCTCTTTTGGCTGGTCAAGTTCTTGATGTCCCTCTCCAAGGCCAGTTAATCTAATTTCAGCCTTTGATGCATCATTTAATTTTTATTTTTAGGTATTCTCGTGACAGCTTTCGTTATTAGTCTCTAATCTAGTCAAAATCAAACTATTCATGATCCCACACGTTCTTAGTACTTGTGGACATATTTGATGGATAACATTCAGGTAGCTCTAAGTGGTTCATCGATTGACTGATTAGATGCTAAATTTTTTCAAAAGGAAGTGGTTGAAGAAGGGGGCATATACTAGATGTTTTTGGGAGTTTAGCTGAGGATATTTTTTAAAATGTCAAACACCATCTTTGTAAAATTGAATTTTGCTTTCTAAGTGGATATTTTTTTTCCTAGTGGTGTCGAGTTGGAAATGGTAGAAAGTGGGAAATCATTATTGTTACCCGATAGAAAAGGCACCATGTCACGCCGTGTGGCTTGGCATTATCTACAAATAAATAGCTGTGAGCCAGTCTTGTCAATTTATTGAAGTTTGTATGGTCCCCCGCCTTGCTTGTTTGCTACCTTTCCTGCCCGCTGATTAAGCTGTGCACAGTTCTGCAGATGTAGATAATAATCTGCGGGTCTTTTGTTTCATACGGCATGTTAGTCTTCTTGGCTCATTATGTTTCCTAAAAGATATGTCCTGCCATCCTGTGCCATATGTATTAACACTTCTGCTGGGAATCAATCCTTGATAGTGCTAGGAATGTGCAATGGCTTTGTGGTTTGATTCTCTATGCTGTAAGGATATTTGATTCCTATTTTCCTACTCTATCCCTTGGAAAGCAAGGGAGAGGATCGAATCCGAGACTTCTTAGGGAGAGGGGTACGCGGGACGGATGCCAGTTGAGCAACAACCTACAGGTTCATTGGCATTAAACGTGCAATAATATTTCTAACTTAGCAATAAGTGATCAAATATTTCTATTTGCCAAACATTTTTAGGAATGTGTTTTTGTGCATTTGAATTTCAAGTTGTAGATTGAATGGCAGTTTTTAGCAGCTCATCCTCATGAGCTTATTGTTGTTTCCTACTGTTAAGTTTCAGGATTCATTTTGGACTAATTATTGGGTGTATGTATCATGACTAAATTATTTACTACGAAATTCTGTGACAGTGCACTGCTCTTTCTTGATCTTGTAGCTGTCTTCAAATGTTTGTGTTATTCATTAATGTAGTTATCCGAACTAATAATGTTCTAATCATGCTGATTTACAGCTTGTAATTCATCGGTGAGAAGTGACTCAATGGATTCTCCGTTCCTTGTTCCTAATAACACCTATTTCTTCACTGCTAAAAATTGTGTGAAATGCAAGTGTGATGCCGCAAACAACTGGATGTAAGTTTGATGTGCAAATAGCTTTGTTGTATTGAAATACTCACTCAAGTGGATATTGTGGGGATTCTTGATTTGGTATAATTCCTTTTCTCTTATTCTCCAGATTACAATGTGAACCGTCCGGAAATAAACCATCCAATCGGTCAACCTGTCCTGCTATGCAATGTGAAGGTGGCTCGTTAACAATCGGCAACACCGCAACTTCTGGTTGCAACACCACAACCTGTGCCTATGCCGGTTTTAGCGGGGACCAAAACATCTTCACAACTCCAGCCACACAGTCCACTTGTCCAGTTACTACAGGTAATTGCTCACAATAACACTCTTAACTATAGTAACAAACAGCTTGATATAGTATTCTATGAGGATTGGATTAACGTGATGATTGTGAACTTACTATGTTGTCTTTTGATGGTGGACAAAACAGCTCCCGGTGGAAGTCCTGGCAATTTTGCTTCAAGGATTGGTCTGAGTAGGAACTACTTGTTCATCTGTATTCACATGATTCTGTTTCTTGTATATCTTCTTTAATTAGTAAGAAACGGTGCTTCTCTCTGGGTGTTTTTTTTTGGTTTATTACGGGGATGTAAGAATACAATTTCTTGATATTGGGTCATATGAGTAATCATTTATTCAACAAATAAAGGATGATGAAGGCATTGCTAGCTTTAGATTCTCCAGCTTACAGAGTTGAATCTTAGCTTGAGGCATTGTTTTTATCACTAGCTGCCGCTCTCGTTTGAGTACGCATTAATGCTTGACAAATGCTGGAATTGATTTGGGCCACCAAGAAATAGCATTAGCTGGTGGTTTTGCCACTGCGTAAAAGTCAACAAGAAGAGAAAGAGGCGACTTCAAGAGCCCATGGCATTGCATCCCACGCCGAGGGACGGGATCGCTTGGGGTTGAGTTTTTGTGTTCTTTGTAATATTTATTTATTATAAACGTTATTGATTCACGTGTAGTAAATACGATCATTTTAATATTTAATTAATATATTAAATTACCATTTGACAAAACAAATATTATTTTACAATTATATAGATTAGGTCGGGTACTGGTTAAAACAGGAAACCTATCTATCCAATTGGATTAAACATATTTATTAAGTTCAGCGAGTTGATTTGAAAAATTCTCAAAGCTGGATTGAGTTTTAAATTAATTTTAATAAGATATTAATCTATTAAAATTTAGTTGAACCGATTAAATTTCACTAAGAAAACAAAACTATATTATTTTAATTGCAGATATCAATCCGGTTTAATCAATAATTCAATGACTCCGACCCATTTCCCGCGTCAATCCTCGAATTAGGTAACACATCTATTAGGACAGGTATCTACATAGTGGGCCCAATTATCATCTCTAGGAAAAGCCCATGTAAACCATAAAAAAGCCCATAAAAGAACAGCAGCTTAACTAGTACGGCCACTATTTTATAGTATATATAAACACCGATCTTTTCGCAAGTTTCAGTTCAGTTTGCAGCACATAAGACCGAGTGACAGGCACTTCGGTCATGGCGACGTTGATACACCTCGTAAGTTGTTAAGGATGTCTTCTCCTGTTTTTATCTCTTAAAAAGAACCCAGAAAACCCTAACTAGGAAAGATAAAGCCTTTTCTCTCATCTGTTTTTCTTTTCTTGTTATTCTATCTGACTATCATTTTCCATAACTTCCTCCCTTATCCTTTTGGTCGAAACCAAAGAAAAATTTCTCCAAAATTTCACTTCTTTGAATCAAATTCCCCTTCTTTATGTAATTCTATGAAGAAAAGTTAGTTTCTTTGTGCCCTTTTGTGTATAATCTCATTTCCTTGATCATTTTGTATTTTGTACTCTGTTTTTGTACTCCATCTTTGTTTTTCTGTACTCTGTTTTTGTTTTCATAAACCCAGTTAGAATCTTGTTATTTTTTGATAAACTTCAGAATAATATTACTTTTGAATGGAAAATAAGAGCTACGTGTTTAATTTTTAAAATTTGGGAGTCATTTTTGTCTTCTTGCTGTTGCAGTGATATAGAGGAGTTAATGATCTGTTATTGAAGTTTAGAGGAAGAATTAATTTGCTGATAATGGCTAGTACTCGAAAATTCAGTGGCAACACACTTTGTAGTGGATTGACAAGTAGAAGTAGTAGTGAACAGAGTAAATTAACAAATGTAAAGAGGCAACTTTGTTTGCCGAGTCAAAATGAAGTTCCTAAAAGTTTGGGGGGCGGGGATGCTGCGTCGAGAAAGTGTCATTTGTGTGCCGAGCAGATGACTTCTTTGTTGCCTCTGGTGATCAGACGCAGGAAGACGCGGTTTGGGGTGGTTTATAGTCAGTCAAGTTCTGGGTATGGTGTGGATTCCACTGGTGTGCAGGAGAGATTAGTTTTAGAAGAAGAAGAGCGCGACATTGTTAATGGTTTGAGAGATGAAGAAATGTAAGATCAAAATTCCATCTTTTCATTAGTTTGATTATTTTTTTTGTGCTGAATATGAAGAGATTCTTTAATGTAGTAGTTGTTTGTGGGGTTTCATGAATGATGATGTTGTAAAAGTCTGCAAATTGGCTGTTTTTAGAATGTCATTATTGGAAAATTCATGAACTTTTTGAAGCAAGATATTTTGTACTGTCCTTTTCTTTTGTATTTGAGACAAATTAGTTATAATCATGCATCGTAGGTTACAAATATCATCAAAATTGAAGAAGCATTGAGATTTACAATTTTTTTCCGTGAAATAAAACTAAGTAACATGCTTTCTGCCTTCTAGGATTGGTAATGTTCCTTTGGAAATTTTAGGATTATTCATATGTGCTGGTACTTGTTTTCTTGATTTTGTTGCAGTGAGTCAACCGGGGTTCCAATCAATCTACCACATTCTTCAGATGTCAAACATGAGCTTATAATGCTTTCTTTGCCTGCAATTGCTGGACAGGCTATTGATCCCTTTGCCCAGTTGATGGAGACAGCTTTTATTGGCAGATTAGGTATTGATCTGCTCTTGCATTTATAGCTTTCTTTATGTATTTATGCTTACCTGGTTCTTCATCCCTGATTACTGATCTGTTTAACTTTTTCCCTGCTCTTTCTTTCTTAGGTCCTGTAGAGTTGGGTTCTGCTGGTGTTTCTGTTATGATCTTTAACAATATATCAAAGCTATTCAATATTCCTCTTCTAAGTGTTGCAACATCATTTGTTGCTGAAGACATTGCAAAGAATGCAACCAAAGATACTACTTCAGGTATAAATTTATATCTGCAGTTGATGTTATGAATGCCATTTTGAACACGGGCCTCATCACAGTACAGCAAGTACTGACTGATGATTTTATATGATTATTTTTATATGGATGGCTTGTTTTACAGAAAAGGGCATTCAGGAAGAAAACAGTAATAATGGTAAACCTATTGGGGTGGTTGAAAGAAAGCAACTATCCTCTGTGTCCACTGCTTTACTATTAGCTATTGGGATTGGAATCTTTGAGGCTGTAGCTTTGTCTCTGGGATGTGGATCATTTCTTAACTTGATGGGCATTACAGTGGTAAGTTTTAAATAAACTAAATTCATGTGACATTTCGTTTAATTATGAGCATCTTTCTCTGCACCCATCTCGAGCTTCCTATCAAGACTCACTAAAACTAGCGATTTGTCATGTTACTCCATTTGTACATTACTAGATCGATCATTTATGGAGAGAGTTATCCAGCGTTATCATATTTTGAACAGGGTTCACCAATGCGCATTCCTGCAGAACGATTTCTTTCACTGAGAGCCTTTGGTGCTCCTGCTGTTGTAGTTTCCTTGGCTCTGCAAGGCATTTTTCGTGGCTTCAAGGATACTAAAACCCCTGTTTTTTGTCTTGGTAAGTGCTTAATTTCACTGTTGATTTTCTCACTAAATCTTGATTTAATCTGTGGCACTTTAACTGTTTGGAGGGCAAGAGAAATTCTTATGATGAATGCTTGAAATGATATTGTTACTTGTTCGATCTCTTTCTTTTTGCTGTCTCAGCAGTTAATCTAGAATGTCATACTCTTTTCTTTGTCTCTTCCAATTGTTAATGTAGTTCTTCCACATGCAGGTTTGGGTAATATATCAGCTATATTTTTATTTCCCACACTCATGTATTATCTTAAGTTGGGTGTCACTGGGGCGGCTATTTCCACAGTAGTGTCGCAGTATGTTCTCTATGCTCTCCAAGCATTAATATTCTTCTTCAGTTATGGTATTTTGATACATGTTTAACAATAATTGATATTTTATGTTCTAGATACCTTGTTACTATTTTGATGGTTTGGCAGCTAAATAAGAGGGTTATATTATTACCTCCAAAGATTGGAGAACTCCAATTTGGCGTCTACATGAAATCTGGTGAGTTTTTTCCTTAAATTAATATAAAGAAACTAACCAAATGATACTTTTCCTTAAATTAATATAAAGAAACTAACCAAATGAGACGTCAACTGCTATTGAGTTAAAGTTGTTTACCGTTCTCTACTTCATGCCTACATATTACTATACTTTTATCTTGTTTTGCTGAGGTTCCTTTTTATCTTATAGGTGGCTTTCTTATTGGAAGAACTCTTTCTGTTTTAATGACCATGACATTGGCAACATCAATGGCAGCTCGTCAAGGTGTGGTAGCAATGGCTGCACATCAGATATGTATGCAGATATGGTTGGCTGTATCTCTTCTCACAGATGCATTCGCTGGATCTGGTCAGGTACTTATCACCACAACTTATATCTACTTGTTTATACTCTATTATCCAGTCTAGCTCCTTATTTTCCCCTAAAAGAAGTTCCTCATTTTTTAAAATTCTAAAAATGGGTGAAGCAGTATAGATTCATTTGAATTGCAATCATCCGAAGGTATATTTGTGTTTAAAGCAAGACGCCCATTTAATAACAGAAGTATAGCTGATAGGTTAGTACTAAAGGGAATATGTGTATCCAACAGAATTGCTTATGAACTAATTCCTTATTGTGCATATGGAAGTTTTGCATTTCCAAAAAGTTGATGTGAACTTCCATTTGACATGTCTATAATTTTTAGTTCCCTTCCACATCAAATATCTAGCCAGTGATTCAACACATTATTTCTTGAACTTTGATGCCTGATTTTTGTGTTTTGTAGGCTCTAATTGCAAGTTACTCATCAGAAGGTGACTACATGACTGTGAAAGAAGTCACAAACTTTGTTTTAAAGGTGGGCTTTCCTTTCCTTTCTACTGTGTTCTGAGTTTTTATCTTGGGATAACTATTTTCTCAATTTGCTCATAGCTCAATGCACTTGTTTTCCTAGATTGGACTAGTTGTGGGTGTTTTCTTGGCTGTGATTCTGGGTGTATCTTTTGGTTCCGTAGCCACCTTGTTTACCAAGGATGCTGATGTATTAAGAATTGTGAGAACTGGGATATTGGTATGTGTGCCTATCTATATTGGTGTTCTTTCAGATTTTATACGGTTTTATTTGTCTGACTGCTCCATATTTGTAGTAATTTGATTTCAAAATTTTTCAGTTTGTTAGTGCTAGCCAACCTATCAATGCCTTAGCTTTTATTTTTGATGGTCTACATTATGGTGTTTCTGACTTTCCATATGCAGCGAAATCTATGGTAAGCTGCAACTCTGTAATTTCCTTTTCTTTCCCCGAACATCCATATTTTGTGTTAATCTTCTGCCTGGTAAATGATCTACAGATGTTGGTTGGATTAGTATCATCTGCCTTTCTGCTCTATGCCCCACCAATTATGGGCCTCCCTGGGGTTTGGTCTGGTTTGGCTCTCTTTATGGGCTTGCGTACAGTGGCAGGATATATGAGGTGAGTTGAACGATATTTGGTGAATTATTTAGTTTCCATGAACAAAGACCGAGTTTGCATCTATAGTTTTGGTTTAGGGATGATAAACTACTACTTTTTTTCTGTGCTTTCTTGATCTTGTAGTTGCCTTCAAACCTATCCTGTGCTTGTGCCCAAAGCATGTTTTTGCTTAGTGCTATTTTTCTATATATACATACACATATTTCTTCATCCTAACTGTGTATTTATTTGTGTTTTCAGATTACTATCAAAATCTGGTCCATGGTGGTTCATGCATGAGGATTTGGAGGCTGTTCAGGTTTGCTAGTGTTCAGGATACGGGTAACCCTTTTTCCTGTTTAATTTCCCCTCGCTGTAATTATTTACTTGCTTAGTTTTGATTTCCACTGGACTTAATTCTGCCAGAAAATTATTAACCAGGCAATTTAGCCTTCAGAAAGGCAACGTACCTCATAAAAAGGGAGGACAAAAACAGAACTTCAGATGTTGGATTAATGTCCAGGTAGTGCTGGTGAAGAGTTATGAGACAGGATAGAACAACACTGCTTGCTTCTTTATTGGTGTGAAGGTCATTGTTTTACACTGCTGATTAAAGAACCACATTGAATAGCAATTTTGACTCAAAGTTGTTTTGTTTCCTCTAACCTTAATTCACTGATGATCAAGAAGTTTTAGTAAAAAAAGGAAAAAAAACATTCAAATGTTGCACCTATTGGCTATTACACTGTATTGAGTAGAGATAATTGGTTATTTTTCATCTGCTTTATTTTTCTTGCGATTCAATGCTTGTTTCAGATTTAACCATTTCTTTTCGAGCTTGCTAATTGAGCTTGGAACAAACTCCAATCAATGGCAGGATAGTTGGAGTAATGCACACGGCTTGAAAAAATTTTCTGCTGGCTCTTGAGGCTATGATTTATTCTCCTGGCCAACAATTTTTTATTATTTAGTTTATCCTTTGTTATATTGAACAAAGCTGGAAAAAATCCCCCATTTTGTAGAAGATATTTAGTTATTCGATGATTTTTAATCATTGATTCGTAAAAAAAAATATGAATCTACGTTTAGATTCCTGCTTCTAGCGCTTGCCTGACCTAGAGTTGATCATAATGATGTTTTGAATTTTATTTTATTTTAAATCAAATAAGGTTTTAACCAGGTTACGAGATGACTTGTCGGATTGATTATGTCAAATCTGGTATATTTTAGATTGATTTTTTCGGATACCCAACCCAGGCCACGGGTTGGGTTAGCCAGGTATAGGTTTAACTACCGGCCAGTTTAATAACTGCTGCATGTAAGCTGTGTGGTAATCGTTATCCTTTTATAGAAATCTTTGGTGTAGTCTAGGATTTTTACCTAAATTAGACTGTCTAACGGACTCAATAAACAAGACAAGCCTTGTTTTGTTGACAAAGGAGGATGATCAACAACACCACAACGCCCTCATGTTTTACAAGAAAAATATTTTTCTGAAAAATGTGTCGTGTTTCATTATTTGGCTATGTTGATAGAATTTGCTGGGAAGCAATTGTTTAGTTTTGGTTTTATATGAAAAATAACTCTAAGAAAGAAAAACACGAACTAATTAGTGGTGGGATCCCTAGAACCGTAAGTTGTTTTTTCTTGTTTTTGTGTTTTTTTTTTTATTATTATTATAAAATTTTTTTAATCACCAAGTTTTCTCAAATGAACCAAACATGAGAAAATGAAAAAATAAAATAAAATTTAGAATCATTGTTTACGTGAAACAACGTAGTCCTTGAAAATTTACTGAATCACTAATTTAGTCGAGCGTAAATCTCACTTGAGATGGAAAAATCTGAGATCATCAGATGGATAGTCATGCATCATCACCTGGGATAGTCTGCTGGTCCATAAGGTTCGAACAATTCAGCAAAGAATCCCTTCTTTCTCTTAGGGTTCCATCCCATGTCTTTGCACAGTTGATCATTATACCATATATGAAGGGCGCTGATGCATGATCAACCAACATGAATATTGCTTCATATATTGATCTCATTTTTCGGCATTATTTTCTGTCTCTTCTATGCAAGGTATCTTGAATGTGCCATCAAGAAGCTCTGTCAGCCACCGGCATCTCATCTCTGAGGTGTACAAGATTGCAACACTTTCTGAGAATCCAATCACTGCGAGTTGTGGAATTTGCGGATGAATGCGCCCTGCCTGTTTTACAAATCACACAGTATTAGTCCTGTAATATTCTCGGTTAAATTCTATAAGGCCACAAAAAATGGTTAAATTTAATGTTTGATCATCAACGTGGATCATTGTAAGGGGACATTGCGTCCAGAAGTTATTGTTTCTTTAAATATAATGCCATCAACACATATTGCAGCCTAACAGTACTCTTTCCTGCAAAGCATACAAGGAATCACTGGATCGGGATCTCAAATATCCAGTCCTATTATTCCTTAGAAATTGAGAGGAAAAAAGAGGTTTTAAATGTTGTTCATCCTACAGTAATGATCGGTTTCTACTTAACATAAAAGGACATAAAAGAAAATCAACTTTTGTTGATAGAATAATAGCTTCAAAATTTAGATTGAAAGAAATTATACAGACAACTTTATTAAAAACAAACCGATAGACATCTTTTTGGTTTAAAAAGATAACTTTATTTCAAATAGACTCTGAACCGACACGATTCAACAGTTCATATGCAAACTACTGTATAAAATGCTCAAGATACATTGCTGTATCGATTCTGCATGCTAAGGCCTCTCCATGTCTTTAAGGTGAGACATAATCTGCAGGTCCATAAGGCTCAAACAATTCAGCAAAGAATCCCTTCTTTCTCTTTGGGTTCCATCCCATGTCTTTGCACAGTTGATCATTATACCATATATGAAGGGCACCGATGCATGATCTGCGGTAATATCGACCAGAATATTGCTTCCGATGTTGGTCCCATTTTTCGGCATCTTTTTCCATCTCCTTTATGCTAGGTAACTTGAATGTGCTATCAAGAAGCTCTGCTATCCACCGGCATCTCATTTCTGATGTGTACAAGTTTGCAACACTTTCTGAGAATCCAATCACTGCTAGCTGTGGAATTCGCGGATGAATGCATTCCCTGAAGAATAAAAACTCCCTAAGAAATTTTGGTCCTTGTACAATTTACACATCATGAAACTTACCGACTTATCCTGTTTTACACGTCAAAAAATTTAGTCCTGTAGAGAGGACAGGGAAAAACTATAGTAACCTGTAGAGAGGAACAGATGAATCAGGGGACCCAAGTATGCAATCTTGAAACATTTTGGACTCAAAAATGTCTTTGAGCTTCTTTTCACCTTTAAATCCTGTAGCCAATATGACCAAGTCGGTCTCCAGTGGTGTATCCTCACCTTGAACTTTAATGCCTTCTTTGCAGAAGCTAAAACTGGGAGCTTTCTTCAGTATGATGCTTCCCTCTTCAACTTTATCATAGAATCCTTGAGGAACTGTTGCAATCAAACAAGAATTAAGTTCTTGAAGAAAACTATGCTTTGGAACCATTCCAAACTTTGCCAAACGGAGCTTCTTCTCGATATCGCTTTCGACGAATTTTGAAAATGCCAATCTCTGTGAATTTATTACAGATAAATCAGTCCACTAGGACAACAACCTTTATGGTATAAAGCGAAGGGACATTTACCAGAGGTGCAAGAATTATTGCCAGCAGACTGAGTAGGAATCCTTCACCAGGCTTATGAACCATGAGCTCCGAGAAGCGGTTGAGATACAGATAAGGTAAGGGCACTCCCCATGGATTGTAATCAGGGACGTTCCAATGTTCAGTCCTGTATAAAACTCTGCAAGGATGCTCAACCCCTGCATATATGAAGATAATAATGACCATAAGATAAAATATTTCTGTGCCAAATCTCAATAAAACTCGTACTATTTTTGCTACCATTTGCTATAGAGCACTCCATTGCAATATCCATTGCAAATTTTTGGAATCCCACGACAGTAACTCGCTTGCCTCTTACAAAGTCTCTAGCACTTTCATAATCCATGTTGGCATAGTCCATGGAATGTATCACGTCACCATGGAATGCTTCCGGGCCCTTGTCAGGAGGGAATTCAGGAATGTTTGGAACATCACTGAATCGTCCAATGCAAAGGATCACAAAGTCCACCTGGTAAACCTGTGTTTTTGCTAAATATTAATTAGGATCATAAGGTTTTATGAAAGAGCATGACTGAATTACAATCACTTATCAAAACTTGCCGAAACCATGCACTTAGATCATATCCCACGAAAAATATTGATGTAACTATCACTAACATAGTAGATAGGCATACCTCAGTTGAAAGCTGGTTCTGTGTGTCCTGTGCTTCAACTATCCATTTCCCCCTTGAGCTGAAGGGCTCCCCGTTTCCACCCCACAAGCTCCATGACTGCATCTCTTCATCGGATGCGCCTTGATACTTGATGCCAAGTACTTTAGTACTGAACTTGATGTGCTTAAGCAAGTCAAAATGATGTGCATATGACTGCAGGTAATCCAAGACTTGATATTGGTTCGGAAAGAGTTCCGTGACTGAATCTGGCCAGGGAAAATCTGAGAACTGATATGCTGGTTTTGGAGTCTGCAGCTTTGTAGTCTCTACTGTATTAATCCATGCTCCTCCAATGCTGTTTCTTGCTTCAAAAACAATTGGATTAAAACCCTTTGAGACTGTGTATTTACAGGCAAGAAGGCCACTAACACCAGCTCCAATAATTGCTACCTGTTTCTCCATTGCTTCTTTTTTTTCCTTTCCTACAGCAGCTAGTCTCTTATGTACTTAAAGATCGATCGCAAGCGAAGTTTCTACATAATCTGCCAACCTTATCTACTCCTAGTTTCAACCAGTAAACTTGTTTGACTCGTACATTTTTTTGATATATTTTTTATATTTTTTATTCAATATCTTAAATATTTTATTATTATTCTATTTTAAATAAAATTTAGATTTTAACAATTTAATAAATATCATGAATTATTGTCTTTGTTTTAATTACTGACGATAAATTTTGAATTACTATTTAGTTTTATTAGTTTTGAAAATATAATATTTTAGAAAATTATGAAATAATATGTATTTTTAAATAATTTATTTTTTTTGTTATGTTAGTTATAAGATTTGATATAAATAAATTGCTTTTATGATATTACTTTTTCATTGTCGGTCATGATTCGGGTAATGACAAAACTCCATATTAAACATATATTGCATTTACCACAGCCTCTTTTTTTTTTTTGTAGAAGTTGAATGAAAGTGCAATTCTCAATAGGATTACCTCTATGTCGACGATGGTAAGGAACAAAAACAGATGTAAATCCTAATTAAGAACGTAAGGGTGCTGAGAGATGACAGGGTCTGGTCAAGATTAATACAGCAAAATTAACATGGTAGACTCGTAAATAAGTCGGTTCTTCTAACATCAAATCTTGCTCTCTTAGCTCATAAATATTGTTTAATCTTAATCATTAAGCACCGAATGATATTTAATCATCAAATCGCATGTTAACTCAAATTCCTGCATATCGAAAGCAATGAAAAATTAGATGGCTGTCTTTCGGTTAGGGGGAAAGTGCAATCATCCAGCAAAGTTATCCAGCGGCTACCCGCAGCTCTTATCGTTATGCTAGAACCTGGCTAGAGATACTGAAGCCATTGATGCGGATCTTGTCTTCCTGTTTACCGACACAGATTTCAGGACCTAGCATACAATGCATTAATATAAAGATAAATGGTATATTAAATGGAATTGCTTAATATAAATATATTGTTCCCCATGGTATGTATGTGCATATCAAAATGAATTGATTTTAATCTATTAATATTTAAAATATATATTAAATATTATTCTCTTATTAAGTTGGTTGAACTCACCCTTTATTTTTAATATTATTTCAAGTTGTTAAATTCTATTAACAAGTGTATTTTATTGAATGTTCTTGCTTTTTTGATTTTGTTCAATATGCCTTACTTATTTTTCAAGTTTTTTTTTATAGTTTTGATTTGATATCTTAGCCGCTCTACTATTATCCTTTTTAATTAAGTTTAGATTTTGAAAATGTAATGAGTATTATGAATTATTATTTTTGTTTTAATTATTGATAAGAAGTTTTGAACTATCATTGAGTTTTATTAGTTTTGAATAATATAATATTTTGAAAGATTATGAAATGCTGTATATTTTTAAGTTACTTGTTTTTTTGATATGTCCGTTCAGAAACTTAACGTACATGAGATGTCCTTACAACACTACTCTTGCGTTTCCAGTTGTGGACCCGAATTCGGGTCATGACAAAGAAACTTGTTTAACTTATCCAATTTTTTTTTACTTATATTATTTTTTGGATTTTTCACCTTTTCTTCCTAAGAACTCATTACATTAATTATACTATTTTTTTTTTTTGAATTTTTATTGTATCACAACAATGTATATGATTGGCCTCAGTTCCAAAGATGATTTCCTTGTAAAACTTAAAAAAATGTGTAAGAATTTAATTAGTCAGGCGCCCCCGTGTAAGGACAGCCTTGACACCCTTATGTGTTGATCTCAGGAAACTCAAGTCATGCAGCTGTCCTTGATTTTTGATAGCCATAAATGGCTCACTTTGGCATTTAACCATTGATTTGAAGTACATTTCTGGGTCAAAGCTGAAAGACATTGCTTACAACTGCAGTGACTTCATCATGTTTTGTCTTCAAAAGTAATCTTATGGTCACTTCCTTCCACCAGCATCCAGTATTCCTGTAGCCAGGATAGTTCCCATCTTGCCTATGGCCTTTTCATGCTTTCAAGAATTATCTTTTCCAATTTTTTTCTTGGATAAGAGGTGTACGTATACAAGATTAGCATTTTCAATACATTGAAAGTTTGTCTAATTTTACATAAAATGGCAAAAGGAAGAACTAAGATATTGTATTGCAATACCTGAACGCTGCAACGCGAGAATCAATGTTTCCATTCATCAGGACCATGACCATTTCCATCGCAATAAGTGCACCTTGACGGACAAAATCTAGCTACAGCATCTGATGTCAAAGGTTCTGGCAACGATATAGCCTCACCCAAGCCAGTGCCTGCACAGGAAATGCCTACTGCGAAAGCTGCACCATATTGTACATGAGGGTTGTAGGATTCCAATAGAAGGGAGACAATTTGAGGAGTACGCAGTTTCGAGGTGCGGTGGGATTTACCACAATTTACAGCTCCAGTGATATTAAAAGCGGAACATAAAAAATGTAAACTGAGGAGAGAACTAGAAAGCTAAAATCCAAAGAATAGCATACTTAGAGCAAGTAAATGAGTAATTATGTTAATCAGACAGGAGAAGCAATCGATCAATATCTGTGCTAGAAACTAGAAGCTAAGAAGCAGGAGTGCCAAGGGCCAAGGGGCATATACTCGATGCCGGGCCTGAACATTAAAGACTGTATTATTTGAATTGGAACATTAAAGACTGTATCAGGAACCTGGAGAAAAAAATGAACAACTTAATGTTGAAACATGTAATTATAGGAAGGATTGCGTATATATTTTGTTGAACTTGTAAACATCTTGCTTGCATGCAAGGTTAAAACATTCCTCAAAAGACGAGACATAAGATACAGATCTGGTTATGGAAGATATATATAGTTAGTTAACCACAACACTTAATAATGAAATATAACACGTCTATGATCGATTGTCCTTTGGTGAGAAACTAATGTGGATGCCATCTCCAAATCCCAGAATAGGATTTCTACCAATGTTTCCTTGCTTGATTATATTCCACCTATCAGAATCCAAATTCAGAAAGCCATTAGCAATCTACATCCAACGTATCTGTACATGAGCAATATATATATATATAAAAGCTAAGACTCAGTTACCTGTATTTGGTGACTAATTTGTGAAGGAAGATTGCCATTAACAATTTAGTGAATTCTGATCCTGCACATTGTCTCCTTCCTCCACCGAAAGGCATCAAGTTCTTAGAAACAGCATATGAATCAAATTCCTACATTTCATTGAACATTAACAAATGTAAGTCTAACGAATAATAATTTGGATCTTGCACTTGAATTTGTTTCGTTGTGGAATTACGTACCTTCCACCTCCAGGGGTTGAACTCAAGTGGATCCTTGAATGTAGTAGGATTTAAATGAAGGGCAGAATTTACAACCATGATAACCCAACCAGCTGGAATTGTATAACCTGAAATACAATCCCCATTTCATAAAAAACTTGATCATAACATTACGCAATTAGAAATTAAGAAGAGATTAAATGTCACTAAGAACATATTTACCTTTCACCTGTATATCCTGCAATGATCTTCGTAGCAAACCGGGGGCGACGTTTCCCAGCCTAAGTGTTTCATTGATAACCTGTGATTTCACAGAAAATTAATCAAGTTTTATAAGATTATTGCAATAAATCAGATTCACTTGAAAGAAAAAAATAATGAGATTACAGAACAGACCTGAAGTGTAAAGGTCATGGAATTATACTCAGCCCATGTTAGTGGGGAATCCAGATTTTCCCTCCTTTTCAGAACTGCTTCATGCTCAACCTGATAAAGTTAATCAGAAATGTCTGGTTAAATTTATTAAGTTAACTAGTAGGTTTGTTAATACGAATTGCATAGACTTACTGTCAACTCCTCTAGTACCGAAGGATGATCTCCAATTAACTTCAGGGCTAGTGTCAGTGCTGCTGAAATCGACTCAAAGCTGGCGAATAAGATTCCAAAGATCAGATTGACAATAAAATCCTCAGTCAAGAACTTCTCTTTATCCATGTCAGCTATGACTTGATCAAGAAAATCTCCTCGCTGCGATTCGGCTGGTGAATTCATCCTTTCCTTCAGTGTATTCCTTAATATGTTCAGCGTGCTATCTTTCTCCTGAACAATGAATGTTAAGATATAAAAATTGATTGATCCTTCGATTTAGAAAAGAAAAGGTTTTAAGGTGATGGTACCTTTTATTTTATTTTATTTTAATTACCTTTAAACATTTGTGGTATGTTGTGCCAGGGATATTCAAGGGCAAGCACATGAAAGCGTCGATGACCTTGGTGAACTTTTCGCTTATCTTGTCCGATGAGTTTTCTGCATCATAGCTAAAAAGTTGTTTGGCGGTAAAGTCACAAACCATCTGCAGTGGCAGGAAAATTATCAAACAGCATGAAAAATGAATTTGTTAGAAGTGATCAGTGTCTAATATCAGTGAGCTTGGAGTTTACAATTGAAACAGCTGGTTTGACATCGATCGATCCGTTGCTTGACCACATTTGCAAGGACTTGCTAACAATGTTTTCAACTTGAGGAAGCAGCCTTTCCTTAAGGTTCTCAGAACCAAAATGAGTCAGAGTCAGGCTTCTTGCATATTTGTGAATGATACCGAAAGCATTAGTCCTAGATTCACCACTTTGTGCGAAAAGCTTAGAAAATGAGTCCAAATACCACATCTCAACCAACTTCCCTTCATTTTGAAAGATGTAATTGTTGATTTCAGGATCAGCAGACACCACAGCAGGTCGTCCAAGGATGTTTGTTCGAAAAATCGGTCCGAACCTGAAAAAAGGGAAATATTATATAGCAAGTAATTTTGAGCAATGTTTTACTTGAAGGAAAGAACTAATAAGACGGTTGAATGCTACTATTCTTACCTTTGAATTCTTTTCTTGATGAAAGGGTGAAGGTCAAGAGAATAACTTGGAATAATCAATTCAAGAGTCTCCCCAATGATTGGCAACCCCATGGAACCTGGAGGCAGAACTCCATTACATGTTGGGTTCCTCCATCTGTTAATCCAGTGAGTGTAGTATACAGCAAGCACAGCTAGAGCACACAACACAATTGTCCACATTTTTAACTCGTTTCAGTGCCAAACACAAAAAAACGAGGACTTTGGAGAAGTCACAGAGGATGGGTACAGATTTATAAAGACAGAATTGCTAGAACAGGGCAAATGCCAATTGCATAAAAATTATCGGTGCCAAGTAATTCTATTGCTGCACAGGGACTAACCATTGGCTTAAAGTAGTGACAACCTGAGGAATCTTGAATAAAGACACTGCAAGGTAGCTGGTGATATGTTCAAGGAGTAGAAATGTACTGTAAGTCCATGTTTTTTGAAGTTCTTGCTAAAAGAACAACAACAAAAGATAAAAGATAAAATTTTTTATATTATCCTTGTTTTGTACTCACTATATGTTGAAGAACAATGAAAGGTGATAGATTAGTTTAGTCCTGTCCAATTCTCTATGTTGTTAGCAGGAATTTTCAGACTAATTTGGAGATAGGACTCTTTTGGAGCTTCTACCATTTCTCTTGAGATTCTGACTACGGATTTCAATTTAAATTCTCTAAAATGGGGCATTGCCAGGGGGCTGGCTAAGTGCTGAAACAAAGAAACGAATCAAAACCTAGCCTGGCCCAAGTCCCTAAATATTTTTGTTTCTTTATTATCATGCCTCATCCAGACCCAAATATATATTCTTAATTTTTTTCTAACTACTTTTTTCAGTTTTAATAATAATTTAAAAAATCAGGCTTGTGTTCGGCATAGACTTGGATTGCCTTGTTCATCAGTACCTGAGCCTGAAAGTCAGGCCTGAAGCTCGTCTTGGGCTTGAACCCAGTCAGGCCTGAAGCTCATCTTGGGCTGAAACTGATACATATTCAGTCTTAAGAAACATTAGAAATGCATCATTCTGATAATTTAGTTCCAATAAATCATGATGATATTGCAAGGCTGCCCCACGCCCCCACTCCATAAAAACCAAATCATGATGATAATCCTCAAGCCAAAAATCCATTAAATCCGATCCATTCATATTTTCTTCAATTTCCCATCAAAACAACACTTCTTGGATCGCAAAGAGATTGTTTCAAGCAGATTTGCACTGCGTAGGTGAAGACAATTCAAGGCTTCTTCACGTCATATGAAAAGCCTCTCCCACCAGTCATGGGTATGATAACCCTAACCCAAAAAAAGAAAGAAAGGAGAGAGGGAGCGGCAAGTGGCAACTTAGTCAAGTCAAGGTTTACCCATTGCCGTTTTTTACAAGTTAGAAACAAAGTCTTTCCTACTGGTAGTTAAAAGATTAATCAAAAAGGTAATGATGGAGATTTAGAACAGCTTAATTACGCGTTAAAAACAGTCGACCATCCATTAACTGTTAGATTTCAAACAATCAATAGTTTAAGCCAAAGAACTATTGAGACACAGAAAAGGAGAGAGAGAGAGAAAAAAAAGGGGGGACTTGCTATGACACCTAAAGCCTTTCCACAGTTTAATTCTCCAGGTTGAACTGAACTCAGAGTTCGGTACACTTCCACTTAGAAACTCAAGGTCGTCACTCCGTCGAACTGCCATTAATTTTGAAACAGAGATGAAGAAATTGAAATCAAGTCAACTGGGCAACCAAAATCTTGGTTTTGTTGTTAATCTAGTAGCTAGACCAAACAAATGCAGGATTCCCTAGAGCAAATTGTCATTAAAACTTCGATGTCAAATTGATATGGTTAGTATGCTCACCATTGCTGAGAACAAAACTGTCCTGACCCCTTCTGATGAATCACACTAATGGTATAATCTAGCGGTAAGTGGGATGAGTGGTCTTATTAGGAGATAGGGTCCATTTTCCATTATTCTCATATTATCAATCATTTAAATCTCTCGTTTGTATCAAATTTATACATGTTAGTTAGTTGGGTTGGAAAAAAGAAAAAAAATGCTTCAACAACTAAGAAACCATTTGGTATTGTGGTCCAATTATTATTTTTAAAAATTTTAAATTTTTTTTAAAAAACTTCAAATTAATTTTTTAGTATTTTCTTATCATTTTGATGTACTGTACTAGTGTAAAAAATAAATAAAAAATATTATTTTAATATATTTTAAATAAATTCTTTTAAAAATAGTTTAAATGAATGTTTAATTATATATAGTTACATGTGGTGATATGAGTTTATTGCTTATTTTATATAAAAAAAATTAAGATATGAAATGAATAAATATCTATATGTAGTGACAAGAAATTATATATGTAATAACAATAATCATACATGCCATCGAAGTTGTCAGTGGAGTGATGAGAGGATTTTCTTCTGATCTATCAAGCCATGTGTTTGATTCTTATCCTTGTAAAGTCCCTCTCTTTTTTATGCGATATTTAGGGATGACAATATTGTTATATGCGTGAGTTTCTATATATTTATATCCTATTTATTATTTATATTTTATTTATTGAGTTTTAAAATATTTATATGAGTATCCATTATCCAAGTATTATTTATTATTTAACATAAAATCAAATTATATATATATATATATATATCCAAGAGGTAATAATAACCTTTAAGAAAGGGGAAGGCTCTAAATGAAAATCGTAGTTAATTTGAGTTGTGAATGGGTTTAATTCGAGCTGGCCAACAAGCCAACCCCTTCGAGTCAAGTCTACAACATGGTGGACAAGTGCTCAGAGGAATGTAGACTGATGCTTTCTGATTCAACACCTGTGATTCTCCAACCTTGAAACCATTTTTACTTGGAAATAAATTGAGTATATATTATAAATGTGATTTACACACGGTATACGTTTATCATGGTCTAATTAATTAAGTTGTATGGTGGACGCAGGACTTGGCAACGATGAAAGTTTGTGTTTACTTTGATACAAGAAGCTCAATTGAGGACTTTTAGATGAAAGAAATGATGATAAATTAAGAAAAATAATTAAGTTCAAATTTGCTAATTGATTACATTGCCCTCGATCTTACCCTTTCCATTAATATTCCACTTTTTAAAGTCCTCTTTGCTTCTTGTATAATTGATAATTAAATTCATTATATCCCTTCATTTACAGGATGAAAATTGTTCTTAAATTATTATAATATAATAGCAATCATGGTGTCTTGTTTAATTTTTTTAATTTTTTAAAATGAGGGGTTAAAATCTAAATTTACATATACACAATGCCGTATAGCTTAAACTATTTTGTATACATGTGACACGCTCTAGGAAAAAAATCTTAAACGCAAAGAAAACGTTCAGATCTTAAAAGGATTGTTTATTATTATTATTAAACTTGAAAATATAGTTGTTTGGAAAAAAAATTCAATCAAGATAAAATTTATTATTAATATATATTTTATTGATGTTAATAAACGCATGATTTTTAACTAGAAATATTGTTTCTATTAAAAAATACAAACATTTATGATTATCAAAGTAATTTTAAAAAAATATTAAAATAGTATACCCGTATTTCATGTGTGATTGAAATCTAAAAACATCTTAAATATGATAAAATCATGTTAAAAATATATCTAAAAAGAATTTTTTAAAAAAATATTTGATGAACAATTTATTTTTTATATTACTATTTTTATGTCAAAAAAATACTAATTAAAAAATTAATTATTAAAATTCATATAAATTTATAGTAGTATTTAAGTATCATGTTAAAACATAAAAAGGATTGCCTATGAAGTATATATGAACTCATCTCCATGGCCGCATCTCTTAACACATGAATGATTTTACTTCCGAAAGGCGATCACACCATATCCATGAGTTGCCTACGAATTCTGATTGCCTCCTGCTACCATCTTAAAAGGGTTGTGGGATCGATGAACACCCTACGTGTAACTCCTCTTACGTACTACAAATACTATTATAATGATATTAGAAGCCAGTCATCATATCTAAAAATTAAATACCAGCAGTGGTTTCTGGGTTGAATTTGCATTAAAAAATAATAATTAAACTTTACATGTAGAGAGATCGGAATTAATTTGGAAGCTTTATGCCTATCTTTGAAATAACATAGTTTACAGTTACATGATGAGGAAGAGTTTTACAGAAATTTTGGAAGACTTCTATCATGTCCATTCTCACATTGCTTGTGGAGATCTTCGTTTTTCAGTACAGAGCAAAAAAGACAATTCAAAGCATATTCATCAAGGTAAAAACAACAGTTTAAAACTTTTCTGACCATGCTCTAACCTCTACCATGCATGGATAATATCAAATGTACGGCCTTCTCTGAACCTGGTAGCTAGGATGTCTAGCAATGGCTAATCTACTAATCTACTCTCTATGTTTCTGAATGTCAACATTCTGAGACTTCCACGAGAACAATAATGTACAAAAACTAGATGTGCGCGCATGGTTTGCTTCATGTGCAAGAAAGGGTCGCATGAAAATTAAATATCAAATTTCTTTCTCATATTCATGAATTTGGCGACCTTCAACAGACATCTTATGTGGGGGGTGACTTCAAATTCTCTTTGATTAAAGAGAAAAGATCACCCACGTCCTCTTTATTACAGCGACGGTATGATTAATATGAAGCCCTTGACAAAAAAAAAAAAAAAAAAAGGTTTACCATAATAAAGTCACA
>Ga0325411_1001188_pt1 | contig 28741 bp, 13 predicted proteins | sample PopdelMetagenome_13_FD_206181 | JGI IMG/M metagenome (GOLD analysis project Ga0325411, IMG submission 206181) | Populus deltoides microbial communities from Bellville, Georgia, United States - Xylem-PdIQD-R4 | ecosystem: Host-associated > Plants > Phyllosphere > Stem > Wood/Secondary xylem...
AGAGGTTAACGTTTTAATTAATGGTAATTAAAAACTTGAATGCGAGGTTTTCAAAATCAAAAACTTTTGAAGGAAACACTTTTATCAGTTTATGGAACAATGGCATGAATAATGTTAAAGATATGAAAGTGTTGTAATAACTAATTTGCGAGCTTAGAAGTTGATAGGACAAGTTAGTGAATTAACGGATCTCGTTTATCCCCAAAAAAAAAAATTAAAAGAAAGAAACGGTAAATATAATGCCAGTAAGAAATCTCGTGAAAGGATGTATTGTTATGCAGTGTTTGTTTTTATGTTTTTAAAAAATTTAAATTTTATTTATTTTTTTAAAAACAATTAATATTATTTTGATACTTTTAGATTATTTTGATTCGTTTATATTAAAAATAATTTTTTTAAAATAAAAAAAATATTATTTTAATACTTTTCTGAGTAAAAAATACTTTGAAAAGCAATCGCAGCCACACTTCTAAATAAACCTTTACTAGTTGCGCAATATTTATGGAGATAGGGCGGTTTCATTTTAAACTTTGTAACAAAAATTATATAGAATTATTTGCCCTTCAATCATAGTAATTATTTTTCGTCACTGCAATCTTAATAATTTTGATTTCAATGATAATGGTAAAAGACCGTTCACACATTCGTAACATTTTCTCCTCACTTTCGGTGGTGCTTCGTGAATATAATAAAATACCATAGAGAGCAATTGTAGACAGATTCCTCATATATTTTTTGCACTTTTACATGACAAATTATTACATAATTAGTGTGTGCAGTGGCGGAGGCGGAGGCGGAGGCGGAGGGCTGTGCCTGTAAGGAAATGTTTTTTTCAGCCTTTTTCTTATAAATATTTATAGAAATTTTAATCTTTTTAAAATAATTTTTTTAATTTGATCCCTCTAATTTTTTTTGTTCTTGCTCCGCCCATGGGTGTGTGAGTGTTTTTATTTTTCTATTTGAGTGTTCTTATTATTATTTTTTTTTCAATTGAGTATGTTAGCTTAATTTCTTACTCTTAATATTTAAATGCTTCTATTAGATTTCTTTAAATATATCTATATTGATGTGATTATTAAATTGATATATAGATAACATTGTCACATGTATATTTCAACTTTTTACTTTTTTTAATGGATGTGTGTATTTTTTTTTAATTCGAGTGTTTAATTTTTATATTTTTATCAATTGAACAATAATGATTTAAAAAAAATTATTTCACATCACTATATAGACCACATTTAATCTAATTAAAACTTTTTTTATGATATTTTTTAATATTAGAAAATAACTTATCTTTTAAAAATCTAGTTTCAAGAAAAAATCACTTTCCGACAAACAAATGCTAATAATACAGATAAACAAGTGGTGTTTCTTGAAATCTTGATCTTGACATCTAAGGGATCTTTGGGTATTTTCAAGGGATTTACTAAATAAAAAACCAAGAATAAAAAATATATTGATTTGACTTTTTAATACTTGTTTTACACGTTGAAAGAAAATACTGAATAAAATATAATTTCTCAAACAAAAATATTATTCGTGTGTTTGAAAAAATATTAAAACCTTATAAAATACTATTTATTGCAATAGTATTTTTCCACTTGTTATTTTTCTTTGATTTTTTTAAATCTATGTTTTTTAATTTGTTTTCGGTGAGATTATTATGATTTTATGATCTGTGTCATGAGCTTCGCGAGTTCACTCGGGTTGATTAAGATTAAATTTTTTATTTTTTTTAATTTTATTATTTAATACTAAATTGATTGGAAATCATGAGTTATTTATTTTAAAATTATTATATTAATCAGGTTATATTAAATTATTAAAATAATTATAAATCAAATATATTAAAATACAATTATCTTTTTTTTAAAAAATGACTTTTCACTGTTGAAGTTCACGTGAATGGGTTCATATTAATAAAACAAACTATGCTTATACTATTAAAAAAATCATATTATCAATTTGATACTCTCAGAAGGCCATAACTTGAGGATGATGGTATTGCCGGCTAGCACGCCAGTGGTGAGAGTCCCAGGGAACACGTGTCGCAAACATACGAGGTGGACCCTCCTTATGACGCTTTCAATAAATCTCATTTTGCTTATAATTTCCTTTTATCTTGCATCTCTGCTTATCCTTTTGGTTTGAAGGCCAAAGAAAATAAGCATGTCTGAAATACTAAACCTTAAATCCTACCCTCCCGTGTTTCGCCAACAGCACATCGGAATCCAGCAAAACTCCGGCCTTGACGATACCACCAAACAGATTCAAGAAGTTGTTAACGATGATGCCATTCCGGTATTAGACTTTCAGTGCCTAGACCTGGGCAAGCTTCAAGAGGCTTGCGAAGATTGGGGATTGTTTCGTTTGGTCAATCATGGGATTCCTCTAACCCTTATGAGCCAGCTTAGAGACCATTCCAGAAACCTTTTTTCTCTTACTTTTGAATCAAAACAAGAACTGTTCACTAACCCCATGTCGTATTTTTGGGGCACAACTGCCCTGACTCCAACCGGGGCAGCTCTCTCAATAGGACCACAAAACATCAACTGGGTTGAAGGTCTCAATATCCCACTGAGTCAACTCTCTCTGTTTCAAAAAGAAAATGAAACGCTTGGTTCGTTCAGGTACAGTTTTCCAGCATTTTCTTTGTCATGTTTTCGTGGATTTTATGTGAACTTCAGAGATTTGTACTGTTCTTTTAGTCGGCAAGAATGACATAGAAGGGACATCTGCTGATTGGATTGTCTAGATCTTTTGTGAAACAGAAAAGATAGGAATACGGTCAGCATCAATAACTTTTTCATTATTAACGATTGAACTGTTTGATTAAAGTGATGGAAGCAACAATATTCATGGAGGATTTTATTTCTTATAATTATTAAACCACTGAATATCTATTTCCATCATGTGTTTCTTCTGCCTACATTCAACGGCAACGTGGTACCGTGAATTCATGGCACCTTTTAGCAGAGTAAAATCCTGTGAATCATAAGGTGCCATGAGAGGCGCAGCGGCCACTGAATAATGGCACCTTCGTAAGAAAGTAAAATTCAATAAATCCCCACTGTTTTTGGATTTAGCCTAACATTGATAGTTGAGACAGGAAGCCACCTGTGCAGTTTTTGGCTGAGATTGCCTTTGCACATTTGGGAACTGATGAGATTGGCATCTGACTCAGAAGAATTCTGGAGGGAAAAAAAATAGTGATCGGCAATGATTTCTATATGGCCCATGCTTTTAGCTTCCAGATTTTTTTCTTTTTTAATTTAATATATTCTTTTCAAACCAGTCTAAAGATATGATTTTTTCCTTTCCATGATTTACCATCGCTTCCATGAAAATTATTTTAGTTTTTTTTTAATTAAATTACGTAAACATAAATATTTTCCTTTGATAAAAAAACATAAATGTCTTGCTTACATTTTATAATAAAAGAAAATGAAGAAATCATTATCTCATTCCACTATACCGCTCGCCGAAAGATTTTCCCACTAACGCATTGACGTATCGATGTCTCAATGGCAGATTAGCCTGTCATATGCTGGGAATGATTTTATATTTTTTAAGGCTAGTTAATTACTAATTGTATTTATATAAAGTTCTGTACAATAAAATTCCTTTCTTATTTATGGTTATTACTCATGGTCTAGAATCGAATAGCACAATCAAATGCTGGATTTATATTCCATTGCACATACTGAGGCAGCACACTGCTGTGTACTGATTGATGTCAAGTCCCTGCAAAAATGGAAAAATGTCCCATTGGCAGCTCTTGTAGAGTAAAAAGAACGAACAAGCATACATGATCATGTGGTTAATTAAAGCCAGATTATGCTATTCTCCACGTGATTTCTTGTTTAGTGTGGATCCCAAAGATACCATTTGTTTCTCTTTGCTGTTCTTTCATCACATGTCTCTTCTAGCTCATGTAGTTGAAGAAGAACACCGTCTAGTTATAAGAAAGAAATTCTCATTTTGGTTTGCTTTTACTTTTTTTAAAATTCTGGCTACTGTTTAAGTGAGAATCATAACCTTGGTGAAATCTGCATATGCTTTATTCTCCTTAGTTTGTTTTTTCTTTTGATGTTAACACCATATTGTTGTTTTCTACGCTTCACTAGAGTTTTGTTGGAAGAGTATGGAGGGCACCTAGCTAGACTTGCAACAACCATGTTCGGAGCAATGGCCAAAAGCCTCCATCTTGATCCAGAACTTTCAAAAACTTACATTTCAGAATCAACTGGATTCGTACGTGTTTACCGATACCCTCAATGCTCTATGGAAAATGAGGCGTGGGGCATAAATGTGCACACAGACAGCTCAGTTCTGTCAATATTGAACCAAGACCAAGTGGGTGGACTTCAGGTTCTCAAAGATGATAACTGGCTACAAGTAAAACCCATTCCTGACACACTGGTTTTCAACCTTGGAGATATGATGCAGGTCCGTATATCTTAAAGTATTGAGCTCGATAACTTTTTATACATGTTAATTACTTCTTCTTTTTTTACTAATGTTGTTAGATTAATAATGTTCCTAACGAATACTTCAAATCTGTTAATCAGGCCATAAGCGACGACAAATACAAGAGTGTGAAACATAGAGTGAAGGTGAACAAAGAAAAGGAGAGATTCTCCATCTGCTACTTTGTCTTCCCCGCTGAAGGCAGTGTAATACAGAGCTCAAAGTACAGGCCTTTCACATACAGTGATTTCCAAGCACAAGTGCAACAAGACGTAAAGACACTAGGATTTAAAGTTGGGCTTGAGAGGTTCAAGTTCAAGGTTGCTGGTTGATTATTATTATTTTTTCTCGCAAGTCTCTTCCTCTAATTTATTTAGACAGGTCTGTTTTCCAATTACAAACAAATGTTGAAGATGACATATCAATTATCGCTATCTGTTCCTCTTGGTGGACAACTGTGTGAAACTACATCGAAGGAGAACTAGATTTCGATTGTGATGGCATGGGTACGTACGGCGGGACAAAATAGGCTGGCAAGCTGAGACATCAATCTTTTCATGTGGTTTGACACACGGTGGGCCCGTTCTTCTGTATTAAAAATAAATAAATAAAAATAAGCCCAACTCTTGAAATCATGCATCTGAGATCATTGGGGCCAACCCAATTATTTATACTCTTCCGGTCCCAAATTGCTACTTCTTTTCGGAGTTGAGATCTTCCATCTACCATTTTGTTAGCTATTTGAGATCCCAAATTAACAGTGGATTACAAAACCCTAGTTTAGAAACCACTTTGTCTCACCTCGAGTGGTTTGTCGGAGCTTCTGTGTTTTTCCCCTGCATTTCGTTAATTCAATCTATGTTCTTGCATTGCATGGGTTCCTGTCTCCCCGTTGTTTATTATAGTTATGGAATTTTTATATGCACTGCTTATTATTCCTATCTCAGGACTTAGATGACCGCTGTTGGGGATCATAATTTGGAGATATATTCTATAGCCTTTTCTTACTTTCTGAAATAGCTAAGAGGGTGATATGATATTCCATGAACCCTGGTAGAGCTATTAAGTTGCCTTTTATGGATTAGATGCTCTACTCGATTGGAAAAAAAAAAAAAAAAGATGTCATTTTACGCTTTTGTGGATGGATTCGATCGATGGAGCTATTCACAATCGATAATGCGGTGCATCAATTTTGTATGTTTCGCTTTTTATACAGTTATTTCTTTTGATGATATTTTTAAAAAGTCCAAGTAGCTCAAGAAAAGTTTCATGAATTAGATTAGATAATTGATTAATTTTTTAATTTTAATAATTTGATTAATTTTTATTAACCATGATGACTGGTATCTGGTATCTATAAAAGATTTTTTTTGATGAATTTTGAAACTCTTCGATATTTAAATAAATATTTTTTTAAAAAAAATCATATTTTAGAGAGAGATTCTGAAAATATATATGCAGTCAAGAAATTTTGAAATCTTTTATTAAAAGATTCATTGGGTTTTTATAGACCACGAGTTTTGTTCTTTTGTTTAAGAGCGAAGCTGAAGTGTCATCTTGTTCTGATAGTATTAGCGAGAGAAAATATTCCTGACACGTGCATTAAAGAAGAATAAATATTTGTTATATATCATGACATGTGCATTAAAGAAGAATAAATATTTGTTATATATCATTAATAAGAGATAAATATTTGTTATACATCATTAATAAATAATAAGTGGTATGGGGTTTTAGAGATTTTTATACACTTAAAGATGTAGAGAGATAAATATTCTTAACCTTAATATTTTCTTATAGCAAGGGATAAGGGTTCATCAAACTAAACCCTAACTCCATTTCTTAAGGGGAGAGTAGTTCTCCCTACAAGAGAAGTTTTCTTCTATTACTAAGGAGAAAAAGGTTGCCTTGGCCCTCAAGGATGATTCCCCTAACACTCTAGGTGTAAAAGATATAGAGTTTGTTAATGGTAAACAAGCAAGAGAGTAAACAACTTAAATGCATATTAAAACTTGGACTCTATTTATTTTTGCGTTTTAAAAGCACTTTTAAAAAAAATTAATTTTTATTAATTTTTTCTTTGCTTCAAATTAATATTTTTTAGTGTTTTCAGATCATTTTGATGTGCCGATATCAAAAATAATTTTTTTAAAATAAAAAAATATTATTTTAATACATTTCTAAATAAAAAACGCTTTGAAAACATTATTGAACGCGCTCTTAGTGTATTAGTCAACTGACCTTAGGCTTTGCCCAAGTTTATTTTGAAATTACAATTTTTTTTTACATCAATGTATTAAAGTACGCATTTCCACTTGAAGATTTATTTGGGAAGTTTTTAGATACTATTAATTAGATTTAGACCAGTTACATCCTAATAAATAAATAATATTATCTATTTTTAACAAGTTTTTTAGACTCGTCATAATCACGCTTACAGACAATGTCTCTAGAACGGTTCTGGCTTGATTTTTTTTTACTTGGTTTGGTTTGGTATTTTGCCGGTTTGACTCGGTTTTTTTGTTTGGGTTCGATTTTAGGTTTATAAAACCGAAATCGAACTGAACTAGCCGGTTTTTTTAAAATTTTAATCGGTTTTATTAGTTTTTTTAACAGTTTAGTTTTTTCTAGTTTTTTTGATTTTTTGATTTTTTTGTTTATTTCTAGTAGAAACTTTTATTTTCTAGTAGCTGACATTAATAATAACAATAACATGTGTTGATTTTTTTATTTTTAGCAACAGATCCACGTAAGCCATGAAAAGAACCATGGAGAAAAAGCCTTCTCGTGTCGAGAAATTATAACTCTACTTCCCGGGCACGTGCCCAGGGAACATTTAAAGGAATGCACGCAGGAGGGGATTTTTCGGTACCAGAAGAATTGTAATTGATGCATATAACAAACTGCCCTCAATTGATCCAACGGTTAATCTAGGAGTAAGGCTTGATGCAGATGCCAATATCTCTGATGTAGTGCCTATTGATTACGGTCTTCTAACAGTAACTACGATGAATGCTACACTTGAGGATTTCAATCAGACGGTATATGCAGGGATTGCATATTTAAGAATACCGAGCCCCGAGAGATTTTAGTTCAACTCGTCAGATTGTATGTTTATTTTTTAAAAATCATCAACTGAATTTTATAAATTTTAAAATTATTAAAAATATATATAATCGTTAATTTTAAAATTTGTTAAATTAATTAAGGTTGTATACAAGTTAATCCAAACATTTATATTAAACTAAAAATATATATATTTGGTAGCCTATATCTAATATATAGTTGATTTTTTTTATTGTTTGCTGTTAAATGTTGTCTGTATTTTTTGAGCTGCTGAATTTTAATAAATTTTAATTTTTTAAAATTATTTAATTTTTAATTATTTTAATATGTTAATATTAAAAATAAAATTTTTAAAATATATTATTTTATATATTTTTAATCAAAAAAAACTAAGAATGTGTACCATGGTGGCGTGGGCTTACTACCCATCCTCAATGTAATAATTTATTATTCTGAATGAAATCCATAGCTTGTAATCAAACAGTGGACCTTCTCGAAAAATAATAATTAAACAGGGGAGAATGCGAAGCTACAATAGAGCGGGACGAGGGGCACGCCCCTCTCCAAAGTCTATTTTAGTCCTCGAAGCTATATCTATTTTAAATATGCCCTTATAAAATGATCAACTAGCCCAATGACCTCGTGGTAAGAACTTGGGATCAAAGGGTTTGCTCTCTATATAGTCTTAGATTCGAGCCCTGTGGTTGCTAATATAATAACTACTAGAGGCTTATACAGTCGTTAACTTAGGACCCGTGGAAATAGTTGACGTGCGCGTAAATTGGTTCAAATACCCACATTAATAAAAAAAAATATGCATAAAATAAGAGTTTCAAATAGTAAAATTGAGTTCTTTTAGCAAGAAAAAAATATTCCTTCCTCGCGTGATCTTCATTTGATTTTATGTAGTTTCTCATTTAATGTGAATTAAAATAATTAAAGGAGAAAAAAATACAATGAAACATTTAATTTTTATTATTTAGACAATAATGTGCAGAAAATTGAAATCATTCAATATATATATATATATATATTGAAACATATATAGTTGAATTGCACTTCTAACTCAAAGTAGACTCTTGTGATTGTTTGTTTTTATAGCTCTCTAATTCCATCAATCTTATGGTTAATTGTCGTTATCAAACAAGAAATCAAAGAACTCGGTTTGTGCCTGTCTTAAGCAATGCATAATCAAGCCCAAAATCACCATTCCTTATTATTATATATAACACACAAGGTAGGTGAATTCACTATATCTCTATATAAATATCATTCTTCACTGTAACAGTGTAATTATTGTTTTTTTCCTTTTAAAAAAAAAATTAATGAGTTAAGTATTGAGAGTAATACTGATAAGATCCAAAAGAAATTAAATAAAAAATTCATATTCTAACATAATTGTGTTTATTATCTAATTTTACTCGATTGTACATAACTTCTAATCCAATCATTAAATCAAGAAAAAAATTTTATAAAGAGTTTTTAAATATATTTTTCTATGTTGAGTTAAAGTTTCTAATCAATCTAAATTTAGAAAAGTCTTGTGATATAGATCAGTAGATGCAATATAAATTTTGTTATTTGTTATCTTTTGACTCATGAATTTTATATTTAGAGATAATTCTGTTTATACTAATGTAAGGATATTCAATATCTAATTGTGAGAGTTTTTTTTTAATTCTAAAATGGATTTTAATGGAAGCAATAAAAGTTTCCTTGTATGGTAGAAATTATTTAATAAAAACATAGCTACAAAGGGAAAGATTATAGGCAAAAATAAAAGGAGATTTGCCTCTTTAATATTTATCCATATTTTGCAAGGATTTCCTTACATAAAAGCATAGTTTTGAAACTCGGGCAGGCCCGGTGGGTCGACCCGGGGCTGGAACTGGGCCAAATTAAAGAAAAAATGGGGAAAGAAAAAACCCAGTGTGACCCGGCAAGGCCCTGTCAAAAACCTAGTTGCAACCTGTTGATTTTTTTTACTAAAATGATATCATTTTGATTTTTTTAAAAAAATAATTGATCCGGACGATCCGGTGACCCGGTCAAAACCCAAAGCCAGGGTCTTAGACCAGGCCGGGTCTAAAAACTATGCATAAAAGGATTATTATGGGCGGCTCCTTAAAGGAAACAAATCAGCAATTAAATTCAAAAGTTTTCATCATGGAGAGGACATTAATGGCGACAACACTTTCCTATCTCTACTAGGATGTGATTTAGGCTACAAGAAGAAATTCAAGCAAAAAAGATTGTGTTGGAGATGATTTAAATTATTTGTATTAATCTCAATATTTATTTGGGGCTTTATTATTGTTTTATTTTAATTATTTTGATATTTTAATTATTTGTATTAATCGAAATCAATATTTAGGACTCATTTTAGACCATAAGCATGTGTTAGCTTAATTTTAGTTTAAGATTTTTGGTTTGTAGCCTAAAAAATATATATCCCAATTATTAGATGGAGGAATATATATTGCTTTCTTTGTTGTGAAATTGAGGAACCATGGATTATTAAATGACATTGGTGTTTTGCTTGGAGTAACACGTTTTTCTTCTTGTTTAAACAACGAACAATCAAACTTATCAAAGTTGGTGTCTCAGTTCAAGGTAATTATTGTGTCAAAATCTTCTATCAAATCTAATTTTTGGCTTTCAATCTTACTTTTGGGTTTCTAGATCCTTGTATTTGTAGGGTTCTTATCAAAACAAGCTTTTCCATATGGTCTCTTAGTCTTTATCAGGTTGATTAGAGATATTTTAGTCTTGTTACATTTTAGATTAACTTACCCTTAAAAGCACAAAATTTTCAAGTTGGCATTTAAGGGATTTTTTTATATATATTCAACATGGTTATTTAGTTATTTCAAAGTTAAGTGAGTGACAAGCACATGAAACAAAAGTGTCAATGAGTGGACGACGCTCACGCCCTTCTAGCGACGCGTGAGGCATCGACTCATGACCAAAAGCTATTATTTGTGGCGGCAATGGAAGCGTGTCGACATGATCTACCTTATGGTTTGGTGCGTGTGCTTAACGGATCAGCGGTTAAGATCCGATAGACTTTTTCCTTCTCCCTTTTTTCTCCATCTTCTCCTTGCCAAAATATAAAGATGTCTTTTTATTTGTTTTTTTTATTCAATTTGATCATCATTCTTTTGGTTACTACTTGTTTTATTATTTTATCTTTTTGCTGATTCATTTTTTTTCCTCAATTTCATCTCCCATCATTTGGTTCCATTTAATTTTTATATCAATTTTAATCCTTGTTATTTTTATTGTTGTTTGATTTTTTTTATCCTTTTTGGCAATTGAATTTTATTCTTAATTTCATCTATCAATATTTAATTTTAATTTGTTTCTATATAAAATTTGGTCCTTATTCTTTTTTTTATTATTTTTTTTGTTTTAGACATTTTTTAATTTTTTTAAATTTTATCCCTCAATATTTTGTTGGATGAAAATATTGCTTTGCTATTTTGTAGGGCTTATCTCCTATAGGTTTAGTCACAGGCTCATGACAGGGTCACGAATTTTAAAAGTTAACATGAGTTGACTTTTATCTATTTTTAGGCTATTTTTTTTTTTAAAAAAACTAAAACTCTTCCTTCAACGTTTAGTTTATTATGAATTGGTCTTCGTACTTTTTTTTTTATTTTTTTCTATCGAGTTATCTCAATCTAGTGTTCATGGACATATGGTTAACAAGTTAACTCGGGTTGACATGAATTTTTTTTTTCGATGCTTTTTTTTTTAAATTAATTTTATCCTATAACATTAGGTTGTTTAATAATTGAGATTTATGATTTTATTCACATTTTTTTTAACAGGGTTACCATAATATAATGACTAAGTCATAGATTTTGTATTTTGATTTGAGTGCTCAGGTTTGTTTTTTTAACCTTTCTTTTATTTTTTTTATTAGTTCAAGATTGGCCATTGAATTATTTCCATTTCGCTTTATACGGGGTTATCACGTTTTCGTTTAATTTTTACTTTGTTATTAAATAATCCTTCAAGATTTGATTAAAAAAATTAGTTTTTTTTTTAATTGTATCCTTCGACATTTGATTGATTGAAAATTGATCTTTGTGTTTTTTTTTCTCACTTTCCTTTCCAAGGAGTCATCTTAATTGATGCTCATGATCGCAAAGTTAGCATATTAATCCGGTTTGACTCTATTTTTTTTATTGCCTTTTAAATTATTATTTTTTCAATCTCTCCCTTTAGCATTGATTATTTAATAAATGAACTTCACAGTTTTATTCAGCTTGCATTTGACGATGTCACCCGGTATCACAACCTAGTTGTACATTTGACATACTAAACTGGACGGGCTCTGATCAGATTTTTTAAAAATCTTTTTTACATTGTTTATTTTTTATGTCGGTATATTTATTGTCGTTGTAATTTTTTATTCAAATCATTTAAATCAATCGAGTTTATTAAACTTAGTTGAGTTAATAACTCGAGTCTCAAATTTTTTTAGGTGTTATTTGGTAATACGACCCAAACTACGTTTCATAAAAATTGTATTTTTTTATTTAATTTTTTTATATTTTTGAATCGTTTTAATATACTGTTATCAAAAAATAATTTTTAAAAAATAATAAAAAATATATATTATTTTAATATATTTTTAAATATAAATTATTTTAAAAAACAATTATTAAAACCCCTCTAAACACCCTTTATCCTCGTTCAGGTATATTAACGTGGTCTTAGGCTCTTAGCATCTTTTTTTCTACTTTGAGAATTTTCTGCGTGAGGTCGTGGTTTAGCGCGGCCCGTCCATGGTTATGGACTAAACATCCACAGCTATAGTTCTCTCATTCCACTTTATTATATAAGATTATTGCTGAGTGAAGGTGATCCCAATGGCAACGGAGCGAGTGGAAGCCACAAACGTCTGTATAAAGCTCAGACTTATGCAATTGGGTTTTTATTGTGATAAAAAATGATATGAAACCGCTGTTGATGAGGCACCACAGGTATCCAAAAAGAGGAGTCGAAGCAAACAGAATGGTGGCTATTGTGTGCGTGTGCACGAAGGAAAGCAAAGAGCATTTTACTTTCAGAGGATTGATTCTTTGCTCGGAAGGACAATCTCTGTTCTTAATATATGATAGCCAGTATTCTTCTCTTTTCTATTGAAGATGGGTGTAGGATCTCAATCTTTGAGGCGCCACCAGGATTTTACAATACAGACAACACACCAAGTGGAGATGACCTCACCCACTTTCTGTCTATCTTAAATGACATAAAGCATTGGAAAAAAGACAGCACAGTGGTTCCACACCCTTTTGGCCCCATTTCTAACTGGCCTCCTCTTCAATTTTCATCTACAGAGAGGGGAACTAGTGCATCTCATGCATTTTTCTCTACTTTTTTGCTTGATAATATTTTCTCATTGCTTCTTTCCACTTTTTATGGAAAATGTTCGCAGTCAATATCTAGAGTTTCACTTGAATACGAGTGAATCCAAGAACACCCCTTGATTTGTGGGCAAAAAAAAAAAAACTTGCAGATGAACCACTTGGCCCAGATAGACTTAAAGAACTCTGTTCAAAAGTCCAAATCAAAACCTTCAACAATCCATTATTTAACTAAGGGAACCCGTCTCAGCTACCTTCACATGCACACGACGAAACACAATCCTCCTAGGTCTTATCTCCCACTTTTATTATTATTATTATTTTAATCACTCTTTGCTTCCATTATAGCTTTTCAGTCCTCCTTCCTTCAACTTTTCTCTCACCCTTCCTCCCTCTAAAAATGTCCCTTGCTTGTTTCCAGTCCTCTTGCAATCTATTAGCATCATGTTTTGCAGTTTTTTTCTTGGTTTTGCTTCAAACCAAGATTGCAACTTCAGCTTTGATAATGAGCATGAGAAACCACCATGACAACTACCACCATAGAAGGCCAATGCTGCACACTAATCAAAGTACCTGTGCATTGTTTGCTGGCTCTTGGGTTCGTGATGAATCATACCCATTGTACCAATCTTCTAATTGCCCAACCATTATTGACGCTGAATTCAATTGCCAAATGTATGGTAGGCCTGACTCTGAATATCTCAAGTATAGATGGCAACCGCTCAATTGTGAGCTCCCAAGGTAACAGACAACATCAGCTGATGCTAGATTCTTTTTTTCTTTTTTCCGCTCTACTTTTTTAGTGTTGTCACTTATGTTTGATTTTTTGGTGGTATAGATTCAATGGGCTTGAATTCTTGCTAAAAATGAGAGGGAAAAGTATAATGTTTGTGGGGGACTCACTAGGACGGAATCAATGGGAGTCTTTGATTTGCATGGTTTCATCGTCGGTGCCTCGAACTTCTACACAAATGAGCAGAGGAGATCCCTTTTCCATCTTCAAGTTCTCGGTAAGTTCCCCTGTTTCAACTTTCAAATAGCCACCACCGGCACTGGACTTGAAATACTTGCCGTTATTTGTGGCCTCCAAGGCAGCAATTTGAACACGGAAATATGTTGTATTTGCTGTAATCTTTTCACCATCCTAAGCCAACCAATAGAGGCACACGAAAAATTATGAAAGCACTGGTTTTTTTTTTTTTTATGACCTTGGATAGTGTTTATTGAGGTAATATCGGTCGTTTTTTGAAATATATATTTTTATGTTTGGTAATATATTAAAATTAATAATTTAAAAATAAAATAAAATTAATTTTAAATAAAAAAATTAATTTTAAAAAATATTGTGCCACAGAAAAATATAAATGGGCATGGTTGTCATGCATTTAGTAATGTCGAACACAGGGTAATGATTGAGAATTAATCAAAATCGGACGGCTACAATTACACTGATTTAACCAGCATGAAAAGTCGTGATTATATTTTTGAGGGACCCCAAACCATGTTGGTGTGCTTTAGCACTGTTGATTCCAGCTGCAATGCATACGCTAGGTCTATCATGACCTCCAAAAGAAATGAGACTTGGATATTAAATATTTATTTTATTTTTTGAAATATTTTTTTGTTTTTGAAATTGTATTTTTAATCAAAATAATTTAAAAATGTTAAAAAAATAATTTAAGAAAAATCAGGTTTTTAAAAAAACGCGGAAAAAACTGGGATCAGTTTCCTATTCTGGGTTCTGTGCTGTGCAGGAGTACGATGTGACTATTTCATTTTACAAAGCTCCATATTTGGTAGACATAGATGTGGTACAAGGGAAGAGAGTACTGAGGCTAGAGGAGATTTCGGGAAATGCCAACGCCTGGCGGAACGCCGATGTGCTGATGTTTAACACCGGTCACTGGTGGAGTCACAAAGGTCCTCTCCAAGGGTAAGCAGTAGAATTGCACTTGTCCTGTTTCTAGCAGAATCGAGGGAGTACTAATTCGATTTATTTAATCGAACTCGTGCTGGGGTGATTTGAAAATCGACAGATGGGATTACATGGAGTCAGGAGGCACATATTACCAAGATATGGATCGTTTGATTGCTTTGGAAAGAGGGCTAGGAACATGGGCTAAATGGGTGGACGCCAATATTGACACAACTCGAACCAGAGTCTTTTTCCAGTCCATCTCTCCGACGCATTACAAGTATGTCCCTCTCCCTCTCTCTCTCTCTCTCTCTCTCTCTCATATAATTTGAGTTTGGTGCCAGCCAATCTATTCTCCATTATTGTCTGTTTGGGGTTGTTAGTCTTATGCCTCGAAGCACTAAAAGTTCGGTCCAGTCTGAGCTAGTAGGAGCATGATGGGTCCAGCTCGACTTCAGGTTGGTCCAAAGTTGAATAGAGTAAAGGAAAAGAGCATCCTGCAAGTTGCCATTGATAGGAGGTTCCCCAACATGGTCATTTAAAGCAATTAAAATGAATGTCGCGAGTTGATACAATCGAGTAAGGCTAGAAAAGGACCTGCCAAAACATATTGAGTAGAGAAATAAAATTAGTTGCAGTAGCAACAGTTACGTTGCAATCCAGTCCAGTGTGGATATTAAACTCACAGCAGTTTTGGACTCTGATTCGGAATATGATTCTTTCTTTGTTTTTTGATTTAAAAATATTTTTTAAAAAATTAAATTTTATTTATTTTTTATTTTAAATTAATAAGTTTTTTAATGTTTTCAAAATTTGAGGTTAAGTTTTCGTTAGCTAAAGTTTGTTTTAGCATTATTTAAGATTCTTTTTTTTTATATATAGATAAAATGAGTATAATTGTTGGTCTTTTAAAAAAAAATGCCCAAAGGACCACATGGTATGGCAAGTGGAAAAACTTGGAAAGGGACCATTTGCTTACCTCAAGTGAAGCCAAAACTACCGACATACGTCAACAGTTATCACATGTTATCCTGTTCTCATACAAACCTGAGAATGAACACCGATCTTTTGTCGGTGGTAAGAAAATCCATCCTCTTCACGTGCTGTCCAGTGGCACTAGCATCGCTCCTTGTTCAATAGGATCATGCATGAATTTAGCTTCAATACAGTTGAGCATTGCTCTAGTAAGCTGGACATCAATGGTAAAACATTTTGATTTTGATATGCGGCAGTCCAGGTGAATGGAGCGCGGGCACGACCACAGCAACAACGAAAAATTGCTATGGAGAGACTGCACCTGTGAGTGGATCAACATACCCCGGAGAATACCCTGATCAAATGAGGGTTGTGGATACTGTGATCAGGGGCATGCAAAATCCTGCATATTTGTTGGACATCACAATGCTCTCAGAGTTAAGAAAAGATGGGCATCCTTCAATTTACAGTGGCAACTTGAGCCCCCAGCAGAGGGCCAATCCTGATCGATCTGCAGATTGTAGTCATTGGTGCCTTCCTGGACTGCCTGATACCTGGAATCAATTGCTCTACACTGCCCTGTTCTTTTAAGTCTGGTTTATTATGATTTGTTAACTACTAATTCAAATGGTATACGTATTAGGAGAGCTGCATGATTTGCAACCCTCTGTCTTCTATTGTTGTATTGATGATCTTTAGACCAAGATCAAGCTGTAGAATATATATGTTCCAGTTAGTCGGCCTTGTAAATTAATGATATTGTTCGCCACGAGAAATAAGATAACTTATTTCTTTGTTAAGTAACGTGGAGCGCGCTTGGTTGATTTGTTCAGCTCTCTCTCTCAGTGTTGTGTTTATGAGTGCGATAGTTAAGCTTCAAAAGCTAGGTTGAGATTAAGAGCCCTTAGTCCAGACGATCAACACCTTTCTCTTTTTGGATGGTTTAAGGACTTGGATTAGATTTCGGGCTTTGGCATGAAGTGAAAAAGTGTATGTGATAGAGATCATGGGTTCTGAATTGCAGAACCTGTGATTGAATGAAAAGCATTGGTTCAGGTGGTTTAGGCGACAACTCTCTCGCAAGTGATGATCTTAGTATCTTTGCATTAGCAGGGAATAAATTATAAGATTTATGGAGATAATATTAATAAAACCTAAGAGTAACTGGAAAATCATTGTTTATTGGAATAGTATTCCACAAAAAATTATTAAGCTGGATAGGCAAGGAGTTCTTTTTACAAGTTAATTTAGTTAATTGTGAAATTTATCAGTAATAAATAAGTCTTTTTTGTATTTTAAAATAACAGTAAAACAACTAAAATATATTTAAAATAAAATATTAAAATTGACATCAATAGATTTTTTTTATATTTTCAAATTGTTATTTTTTTATTATAATCAAGTTAGCAAATGGATAATTTGGTATTTTAATAAATATAAAATATAATTAAGAAACAAAAAGTGATTAGCATGTGCAACAGCGTGTGAAAGGTGTCTCTCGGTAGCAAAAACTCCTCTTATATCATGTCATTGGAATCATCGCAACGTCTTTTTTGTTGGAGGTCGGTACATGGTGGCAATGGTTAGGTGTTGTCAGAGATGCTTTCATTATTTTCTTCCTCTTTTCTCTACACCTCTTAAAAACCATGCTAGTCATTTAGATATTCAGAGTTTGTTATTTTATTTATTGATATTTTAATTTTCAATTCTTATTCTTTGATTTTCAGTTTTTATTCTTCTGCTCTTTTGTGAAATTTTGATAGGGTTTTCTTAGTCTAATGCCCAAGTTATGAAAAGTTAACACCAATTGATATTATTTATTTATTTATTTTCTTTGCAAATTTCATTTTTTGATATTGTTTTTCTTTTAAAAATATAGGCTTTACAATTTTTTTTGTTTTATTTTCTATTAAGTTATTTTGATTTCATGATTTACGATGAAAATTTAATAAGCTAACTCAAACTCAAGTTAAATTAATTTTTATTATCTAAATTATAAATTTATGGTGCTAACTCAATTAAGCTTGTTTTTATCTTTTTATCTAGTCTCGGTGAAAGTATGGTGAGTTAGCCCAGCTCATGCTGGAATTGGAGTCCTTGTTCAGAAATCGATTGATGTTCGAGTATATGTTGCCATGGGACTGGACTGGACTATTAGTTTAATACCTCTGTTAGGAATATTGTCTTCATATCGAACCTGAGCCAGACTGGGTCAAATATAGGGCAGCTGCCTGGTTTAAGTGACGAGCTGGGCTAATTTCTGCATAACTTGCCAAGTTTGTATTGACCCATTGTTTTCCTTCGGTCATCATTTTTCCCAACTTGTTAGAGGATCACCTCTTGACTGTCCAGATTAGCAACTTAATTCATAGTTTAGTGTTCCTCCCAAGAAAAATCCTGCATTGCGTCTCAAATTCTCTGTTCGAGTATATGGTGCCTGCAAAATGGTATATAACTTGGCGCTACTAGCGTGGACAATCCGTTGTCCCTCGGTTCCCATGGTTAAAATTGGGTGTCGAACGTTTTACACTACAGCTAAGAAATTGAGAAAATAATAAAAACAAAGGATTCGTCTATGAAGTAAGGAAACCAGAGGAAAGGTTGCATTACAACTTTAAACAGCTACAGAACATCGATTGCACACTTGAATTGCCTTGTACAGAAACAACAAGGTGCCAACACTACTACAAACGAGCAGAGATTATTATTCGTAACTTCTACACATGATCTATATGATTTATACATGTACAAGGCATGTACTTCGGTCCTCCAGCAGAAGCTAACTTTGGATTGCAACTCCTGGAGCACCAACTTTCATCATTAGAGGAAGATTGTCAATCATCTCCGGTGACAACACTCCAGCACTGGAAAGAGCTGCCTGCTGTTCATAAGCAGAAAGATGCACACCCAATGCAGCACGGCCGGATGGATCGAGATTGTTGGACCAGGAAGCATCCCATTCAACAGCTTTAGCTGTGCTGCATGCTACACTGGCTCCTCCAGGAACAGTCAGCCTCGCTGAGTTCTGCGAACAAAGAGTAACGCGGTAATCAGATTAGTATTGAATCCATTGGCTTAACTCGTACTTCACTGGAATGGACTATGGGAGGTTTCATTGGATTACCTGTGGGAAGAACCTCTCAAAAATCATTCTGTAGTAATAGGCCTCTTTGGTGGTAGGGGTATTATGTGGAAAGATGTGCTCAGCATTTTGCATCATCTTGTCATGCACCTGAAAATATTAATTCAGCAGCATGAGCTTCCATATAGATATACAATACAAATGCGACAAAAGGTTAAACTCAAATAGGTACATGTAATTCAGCATGAGCTTTGAGACCATCAATCCAACTGTAGCCAACGCCATCACTAAATTGCTCTTTCTGCCTGTACAGAATATGCTGCAGAAAATCAAATTGGACATGTTAATTTAAAGGAATTAACGTGCTTGTGGAGGTATAGGAAGACAATTAGTAGATGGACCTTTGGCAGATAAGGATGCTCCTCGTCGTCAAAGGCTTTCCTAAGAACCCATTTCTCGATACGTCCAGGTTTGATCTAAAATAGATGGACAAGCACAGAGAAGACCATTAAAAAAGTTGGAAAATCTTGAACGTTAATAATTTACACTTCATGTTAATAAAATTCGAATAAGGTTTTATACCATCTTCCATTCAGGATCAATAGCCATTGCAACATTAATAAAATCCTTGTCCAAGAAGGGGACACGGGCTTCTAGACCCCAAGCAGATGTTGATTTGTTAGCTCTCAAGCAGTCATATTGATGAAGGGCTTTTATCTAAGTACATACAACAGAATAGATCAGAACTCTTGGTTGTTATTTCTCCGTTTTCCAACAGAGAAGAGTGGTATATGCTTATAGTTTACCTTGCGACATGTTTCGCCGTGGAGCTCTTCCTTATTAGGTGCCTTGTGAAAGTACAAATACCCACCAAAAATCTCATCAGAACCTTCACCGGAAATAACCATCTTCACTCCTAGCGCCTTGATCTTACGAGCCAAAAGGAACATAGGGGTACTTGCTCTGATGGTTGTAACATCATATGTTTCAACATGGTATATGACATCTTCAATCGCATCAATACCATCCTGTCACAACCCAAAAAAGTCAGTTTACACCTTTGGGTAGTCGTAGAATGTTTTAGCACGGATTTGAGCTAAAAAAACCTTGCTTGTGTTTTATACCTGAACTGTGAAGTGAAATTCATGGTGGATGGTGCCCAAATAATCTGCAACTTCTCTAGCAGCCTTCAGATCTGGAGAATTCTGCTCAGCACACGAGTCACAAAATCAAGGACTGAATGAAAATCCTATTACTGCATTTCTTACGACAAGAATTTACTCTCACCTCTAGGCCTACACAGAAGGAATGGAGATGTGCCCCCCATTGTCTGGCAGCTTGTGTACCTGCCAAATGCCGAGCAGTCACAGCAGCAACCAATGATGAATCTAGTCCCCCGGATAAAAGCACTCCAAAAGGAACATCAGTCATCAGCCTCTTAATCACAGCCTGCATACATCACCCTTAACACATGAGCGGCACAGCCTTAATAATTTCCGTTTTGTTAATTTTAACATTAAGAACCACCACCACAACAGCTTCCAGCGAGCCCAATCGTGTATGTTACCTTTTCAAATGCCCTTCTCAGAGCAAGTGGGTCATATGGGGTCGAGGGAATAGCCTCAGAGAACCAAAGAGGATTATACCAACGCCTTAATCCACCGGATTTGCTCGAGTATATATGACCAGGTGGAAAGCACTCGAAACGTTCGCAGTCATCATTCAGACCTTTCAATTCCGACGAAATCCACACAGACCCTGAAAAATCAAGAGAACGGAGTAAATTCATCAAATCAAATCCAGCCCATTACACATAATTAGATTTGAAAAAAAAAGGATCACACAATCCTTTACCATCAAGTCCCCAGCCAATGTAGAGGGAGGTGATCCCAATGGCGTCTCGGGCGACAATGAAACTGTTGTCACGGGTATCCAGCAGAACAAATGAAAACATTCCGTCCAACATGTCCACAAAATTCTCGCCATATTCCTCGTACTATAAGCAAACATGTACCAAAACATGATTACTTGTTAGAACCAAGAACTACAACTACTTCCATTCTACATATCAATATCAGTCCTTTGGATTCAGTTTTACTGGGAATGCATGTAATCTAATCATCAAATTTGTTAACACAACTAACCAAATGGGAGATAACATCACAGTCACTGCCTGTTCGAAACTTGTGATTTGGCAAGCGCTTCCTCAGTTCTTCATGATTGTAAATTTCTCCATTCACCTATTTTCAACACCAGTAATGATTCATCAAAATTTACAGAAATCTCAAAATAATTTTAATTGAAATTTCCAGCCAAATTAATCTCCTGTAACAAAAGCCAAACTGTACTCTACAGCCTAAAAAAAAGTAAAAACTACAAAACAACAATATACCAAACTATATTAGAGGGGATTAGAATAAAAGCCAACCGTGACAACGATGGCTTGGTCTTCATTAAAGAGAGGCTGATCACCAGAAGCCGGATCAATAATGGCTAGCCTTTGATGAGCCAAGTAGAAGTCACCGTGCTGATAGAGCCCGCTCCAATCTGGACCACGGTGCTTCAATCTGTTACAGTCAATAACAAAATTGTACAACATCAGTTTACGGAACTGCTGTATTAAAATAAAAAAAAATCGGCCACCATCCCCATCTCTTGTAAAGTTCCATGTCACCATAAAGTTAAGCAAAATAAATTAACCCCCTGTCCTTATTCGTCGTGATTAAACAGAAGATACTCATGGATCCTAATCAATTTAGGTCCCTTTTCATTTTTAATATTTCATGCTAAAATTTGGTCCCACATCCATACATGCATCTAAAAACACAGTTTCAGATTCAACCACAAGAACTAAAGAAAAAAACGTTCCATGGAATTTATAATCATCAATTCCTTTTGGTTCATTTTTTTAGGCTCATCGCGCTGAGAAAGACACGAGCGGAGGAACAACGTCTCTTCGTGTTTTATCAGTTATAAACTAGCTAGCACTGGTACTGTCGAATTATAAACATTGAAAAATAATATATAACCATTAATGTACTTTAGGGGTGCTTGTATAAAAATAAACTGAAAATTGCGGCGAAAATATAAGAGATAGATAAACGGGAGAGAATTTCCTGCGAGAGAGCTCAAGCACTCGAAACCTTTTGGCCTGAGAGTCATCAGAACAACCCAAAACAGCAAGTATCCCACACATCCTTCTTTGTTTTTCAAAAATAAAACGTTCGATATTGAAGATAGAAGTAGATTAAGTATATCTTAAGATCGAAGATAAAGATGGAACCAGGTAATAACGAGAGAATAATACTGGGAAAAAAAAAGGAAAAACAAAGAAGCAGGAGGAGAAGGTGATGGAGTGTTAACAGGAAACCATAATCCGTAGAGTAATAGCCTGTTATGTTATTGTTGAATGAGCAAGTTACCTCGTCCTCTATGCACACGTATATATAGGGCAACATCGAACTATCCGCCACCCTATTAGCGGCGTCGTTTTTTCATTTCATTTTTCGTTTATTTTAGTGGTAGTTAGTGGTTACCGATTACCGGAAAAAACTCATAGGGGGGCAAATATATCAACGGTTGTTCACGCTGTGAAAAATAGTTGGGTGTTGACAGTGATATATTATTTATCGGTAACCCGATTTTTAAGGACTTGCATGGTGAGGTTTATCCATTTTGGAAAGGAGGTTCTTATTGGAGTGCTGAGTCAGCAAAAGTCGTCGGGTGTTAATTTTTCAAGAGTCCACGTTGCTGTGAAGTAGACAATGCGGATAGAAGGACTTTCTTGTGCCTTTTATTTTGAAAAAAATATGAATTTATTTTATATTTTTGTTTTTATTTATTTAATCCAATAATTTTATTTATTTTCTTTTATATTATAAAACAATAACCAAAGACACTCGATAAATATTGACATCACTCAATTGCGTTTGTTTCTCTAACGAACTTAATTTAAGTGATTTTTATATTAATAAAATTAAAATTTGAAAGATAATCGATACTAGATTCATGGACAGGTACACTATGCTGGTAATATATATCACATATAAACAATACTAAGCATATTATATATCCCGCGCTCTGTAGCGAGTTAATAACAATTTTTTTAAAATATAAAACAAATATGTAGAGTATAGAGCACCAGATCTAAAAGTTTTAGATTTGACTTCCAACTATGAAGCCAGACCTAACATCCTTGGAACTGACGGCTAAGAAAATTAGGTTTAGCTGTAAAGTCAGATTCATCTGCATTTTTTGACTAAAAAATAGCAAAAACAACACCCCCTAGTGCTACAAAGTCATTCACGATGCAAACACCATGTATATAGTACCCAACACAGTGTTTTTTCTCGGGTGTGGCAGGTAAGCCAGACCCAGTAACACTTCTTTAATAAAAAACAGAAAAAGACAATGCCCCTGGTGTTACAATGTTACAATGCTCCTGGTGTTCACAGTGTAAACACTCTATGTATACAATATCAACATAGTGTTTTTTCTTGGGTCTGGCTGCAAGTCAAACCCAATAGCCTTGGGTGTGGCGGCCAAGCCAGACCCGACAACACTTTTCAACTAAAAAATGGATAAGACAACGTCTCCTGGTGCTACAATGTCGTTCACAATGCAAACAATTGGGTCTGGATGTGAAGTCAGACTCGATATCCTTGGGTTTGGGTGTCAAGCCAGACCCAACATCACTTTTTGACTAAAAAATAGAAAAGATAACGTCTCCTAGTGCTACAATGTCGTTCACAATGCAAACACTTTATGTATACAATATCAGCACGGTGTTTTTTCTTGGTCTAGCTGTGAGTCAAACCCAATATCTTTGGGTCTGGCTACCAAGCCACACCCAACAATACTTTTTAACTAAAAAACAGAAAAGACAACACCTCATGGTGCTACAATGTCGTCCACAGTACAATCATTCTATATTTACAATATGATCCATAATGCAATTAATTGATGTTTACAGTACCTGCATGATATTTGTCCCACACCTTTTAAAGTATAGTATAAGATCCAATTTGAACATATTTTATATAAGAAAAAACAATGAAACAAACCTTAAAATAGAAGAAAATCAAAATACTTTTCATTGTGATCAGAGGTTCCAGGCTTCTAGCAGAACTTAGAATGCAATTGCTATTAATAATTAATTTCTGCCACGATATTAGGAAGTGGTGCTCTGATATTAACAGTAAATTGTAAATACTCCATCCATTGCTGCCTTCTTCATGTTGGATTTTCAAGCGTCCGAACACGTACCTTCATATTCAAAACCTGATTGCTGGCAAAACGCAAGGAAACATTTCATAGGTTTACCATTAGAAAATAATGGTGATATATTGATAGGGTGACAAGTACGATGATGTAAGTATTAAGTAGACAATGATTATATATCGAAAACAGAACAGTAAGGCTATGGAGGAGAGCGATCATAGTGGTGATAAAAGTAAGGCTGATGGATATGGACTTCCATTAAATGCCATGGTTGCTAGCTATGCACGAAACACAGTAAGAATTATCGGGAGTCCTCATAACTTCATTATTAATGAATATGTTTTAAAAGGAGTAAAGGTTATCATGGAGAGAACTCCTACGTCCACTAGCAATTACTGTGGCAAATAGGAATGTCATGTTATGTGATAATATTCACGGTCCTGCATATGTGTTCATTTTGGTTCATGCAAGGCCATGAATTTAAGGCAAATTTCAGGGTTCTTAAGCTGAGAAAGTGTGATCGATGCAATAGTTTATAGATGAATTAAAAAGAAAACGAAGTTTATTAATTCCATGTTGGAAAGAAACACTCTCTCATGAGTTTTTATAAACATGGGTTTTTATTGTGTAGTAAATTAAGTAAAAATTATAGTAAAATGACTCTCCTAGTTAATATTTTAATGCTATTATATGAATATTTATAATATTAAAAGATGAAATTTATCACTTTATATGTCAATGAGATTAATTAATTTCTTTAATTTTTTTAATTAATTTTTAAATTTGTGGCTATCCAAATAAAATTAAATAGCAGCTATGTGGTTTAATTTAAAGTATAAATATTTCATTGACAGTCATATAGTTTTATTTACAGTTATAATATTAAAAGACATCTTTTACTACACACAATAAAAAATGATTTTTTGTTGGTCTTATCTTCTCAATTTTTTTTTAGGTTTAAAGAATTTAGTTGTATTATGAAGATGTTGTCTCTATGTGGAACAAATAAATATCTTGAAGATAGTGTTTTTACGCCTAAATTTTTATTTGTTTTTATCCTAAAATATTTCTAAGGGTACTCATGATAGCATAGTGGCTACGAGCTTACTCTCCTTTTTTTTTTATTTTATTAAAATAAAGATATTTTTCAAAAAAAAATGGAGAATATAATGATAGAACTCAAAGTAATTATTATAAAGAGGTGTTGTGTTGCAGATTATGGCCATTGGAAGGTCTAAAAAGGTTTAAAAAAAGTAGTTGTGTCGTGTTGCATATCGTTTTCATGTAAAATTTTTGATGTTGAACTGGGTGATTGATTTTATTATTTTGTTAATTGGTTTACCCTGATTTTGATTGCCTAATATATAAGAGTGACGTGTTTAATTAGATCGGTGTCTGTCTGATTTTCCCAACAATATCATAGTATATATCAACTTGCATATGCTTATAACGGCCATCACTTGTTCCTTTCATTGTCATGAGTCATTACCATAATTAACGTTGTCATTATCATTATTCGGTGTCGTCTTGTTTACGTTCATCAGCGTATATTAATTGTAGGAGTTATACATGTAGCAACAAGTTAATCATATCGTCATGGGATATATATTGATGAGTTAGTATTTCTTTTATTCTGTATCTCTAATGTTTTTTTTCTAAACCCTTAATAAAATAATAATTTAATCGAGAGTGCGGGAAAGTGTGGTTATGGTTGTTTTTCAAAGCGTTTTTTATTTGGAAATATATCAAAATAATATTTTTTTTATTTTTAAAAAATTATTTTTGACATCAGCACATCAAAATGATCTAAAAACACCAAAAAATATTAATTTGAAGTCAAGAAAATTTAAAAAATTTAAATTTTTTCAAATACGTTTTTAAAACGCAAAACCAAACAGAGATATAATATACTTGAGTACTTCAAACCACGTATTAAGCTCAAATAAATGTGGTCTGACAAGTTACAATAGAGTCATGAACATGAATTTTTCGTTATTAGTTTAGAATTCAAATTCAATAAAAATTCATGTTGTATTATTTTCATTTCATTATGTATGCATTTAATTAAATTTTATAATTTAGTTTAAATAGATATAAAGAATCATAAAAGTATCTCAATTTTCCAGAAAAAAAATGTCCAAGAGATACATTTTATTAGATACTGGATAAGCTACTCAATGGAGGAAGGGAAAATAAATTCAATTATGCATATATATGACTCTTGCAATCTACAAAATTCAGAAGTCAACACTAACCCAACGAAAAATGAAGAGCCAATCCTTGTTCATTAATTTGAACACACCAAAAACCAAGATGTGAGTGTGTTTAAGAGTTTTTTTTTAGATATTTTTTTTAAAAAAATTATTTAAATAAAATAAATAAAATTTTTAATATTTTTTAATAATTTTAATATACTGATATTAAAAATTAAAAAAATATTTTAATATATTTAAAATCTAAAAGCTACTATCACAAACACAAACCATATATTTGTACCATGTTAGAGGGGAAAAGGCGGAGCTCGTGATGAACATACTGAAAATGCCCCTTGGACCCGCCACTCGTTATCTGAACCTTATTTTTCAAGTCAATCTTATGCACTTCGAAAACATTTCATTCATTTAGAGATAATTTGATTTGTTTTTTTAAGTATTTTTTATTTAAAAATATTTTAAAAAATGTTTTTAGAATCAAAACACCGTAAAAATATAAAAAAAATTAATCTAAAAAAAATCTATTTTTTTAAATGACTTTTAAAACTTAAAATCAAATGTTGTTTAATGTCTGTTTGTTTACATGATAGCTCTTGCTTTTAAAATAAACCGCACATGTTGAATGTTTGGTAATACTAAAACACATTTTACTATTTACATGGGACCTATATACACGTGAACAGTGGAGTCACTCTCCACTGTTTCGCTCGGACCGGGTCCGGTCCAAAGTTAAATGCATTGAACCCGGTCTGACCTAGTTAAAAAAAATCAATTTTTATTTTTATTTTTATTTTTAATTGTGTTTTATTAAAAAAATTAGAAGGAGATCTTTTAATGACGTAGCATTTGCAGAATTTGTTCGCAATCTTAATCTTGTTCCTAATGATATTTTACCTGATGTTATTGCGCGCTTAAGAAATTAAAGAAACTGTAATTCTTGTCGGATGAATTTCATACACGATGAAATTGTAAATAATTAAATTTATAATATTTAAATTATAAACCATCAATATTAATATATATATATATATTAATTATTTTATAACCTCAATTTAAAAAGTATTCTTTTAACCAAATACATTAAATTATTTTTTATTTAATCTCAATTCCAACCATAATTTTATATATATATATATATATATATATATATATAAAACAAACCTTAGTTAAAAATATTTTTTATAAAATAATTTTTTGAAAACACAGTTACTTTAATCATTACTATTGGTCACTAAATTCCAAGCATGAACGCATTGATAAAGTAAATGATAATGACAAGGGAATTTGAAATCACGGACGGAAGCAGTATTCCCGCCATCTTTGACTCAATTAAAATAAATTATCCGATTCCAGAAAAATATCCATTTTAGTTTTTTCTTAAGATTTTCATATTTTCACCATGCCAGAGATTTTTCCCAACGACAAGTAGTCAAGTTGGAGGAACGCAAAAACCCATGAACAGTGAAAAAAAAAAACCTGAATCAAACAATGGACATGGAAATTGGAGGCAGCAAACCAATATCAAGGATCCCTGCTCAGAATAACCCTCCTCGGATTTGTCTGGTTCCTTTCGTTTTAAGAACCTCGATTTTTATTTAAATCATTGCAATAATAGGACAGAAGAACAAAATATTAAATACTCAGTTCAACTTTAAAAATTAATAATATTTAATTTTTATTAAATAAATAAAAATAATAATATCCAAACTCGTAATTACTTAACTAATGCTATGATAACCTATTAAAAAAATTAAATTAATCTAGAAACTGAAATCATTAAACAAATTTTCAACATATGTTTTTTCTAATGCAAATTACAGTTCCCTCTAATTGACTTTACATGCTCGTAAGGCACTCGTTTCCTTGTAGGCTCGTCTTCACCTTTCCTTATCAAGAACCTGTCCACGTAAAGCGTGACGCCACACAAAAAGTCAAAAGCAATGCTAATCGCCAACGCACAATCACGTGTCGAGTGGATAACAATAACATTCAGAACTGTGAAAATGAATTTAAAATAAAAGGCAAGGGGGAGCGTGGCGAGGGGTTTCCGTTTTCAAAATTGACCTAACTGTAATTTTCCTTCTCCATGGAAAAAAGAAATGGAACCCGAAACTTGATGGGAAAGATGATTGGTCGCAAGCTTTGATCAAGTCTTGTCTGTTAGGCCACAGCGTTCCAGGGCCTCTTTGTGTCGTGCGGCGACACGAAGAGATGGCGTGTGTAGATTAGACCTCCCAAGAGTCGCTCTTCTAGCCATGGAAAATCATTTTTTTTTCTCGCACTTGTTGTTCTTTTATAACAGCCACTCGCTGGTTATAACAACTTTCATCTTCATCCTGCGAGTTCTACATGTATTTTTTTTCATCGGTGGCTAGGTTGGATCTTTAACTATATTATTTTCCTCTCATCCCACAAAAAA
>Ga0325411_1001189_pt1 | contig 28717 bp, 25 predicted proteins | sample PopdelMetagenome_13_FD_206181 | JGI IMG/M metagenome (GOLD analysis project Ga0325411, IMG submission 206181) | Populus deltoides microbial communities from Bellville, Georgia, United States - Xylem-PdIQD-R4 | ecosystem: Host-associated > Plants > Phyllosphere > Stem > Wood/Secondary xylem...
GGCCCCCCCCCCCCCGCTAAAATTGAACAGGTGAAATGAATGCATAAAACATCGGCAATTAATCGGTATATTTTGGAAACAATTGGAAATAACTCGGCATAGAGATGATCGGGCAATAAATCGGAATATAAAAGGATCTGTGTGGCGACTAATTTCGAATCATCGCAAAAAGATCGGAAAGTAATCGCGATCTGAGAATTTACTCCGCATTTGATCGGGAAGATATTCGGGAATTAATAGGCAAAGGATCGCCATCTAAATAAGCGTCTTAATTCCTCTCGAATTAATCGGGAATGACGATTAATTCAAGAATGAATAAGCAATTACTCTGTAGCTGAGTGAAAAGATCGGTGGATTGATCGGCAACGAGTCCAGTGAAAAAAATAAGAAGTAAGCGGATACCTGATTTTTGGGCCTTGAAGAGAGAGATGGCTAAAAACCTTAATCTTATGCAAGGAGAAGTTAATCGCGAAAGTTGTTTGTAGCTTATTGGTCTATTGAGAAAATTAACCCATTATTCAAAATATTTGTAAAAAATTGATATGAAATTAAGAAATTGTTTTTTTTTTTATTTTGATTATAAGATTTAAAACAAAGACTAAATTTAATTTTGATTTGAGAAACTAAAATCAAAACAACCCAACCAAACTAAATTGAAAAAACCAAATAAAAATTAAAAGTCTATTATAAAAATAGCACAACTAAAGAACCCATGAATTAGATTGGACTTATTAGGTTTTAAAAAATGCAAATCTTAACCGAACTAATGATGCATTAGGATTATTTTTTTAGGGAAAGTTGTTTGTTTTCTTAGTTGTTTTTTATTTTGTTTAAAAATTTAAATAAAATGCTTAATAATTTTATTTTTCCTAGTTTGTTTTGGAATTTTATTGTTTTTTTCTTTATTCTCGGATTTCCTAGTTTGTTTAGGTTAGTTTTTAAGTTTATTTAAGGAGTTGTAAATTTCTTAGTAAGACATATTTACTTGAAGAGAAATTTTCAACAATAAAATTATGAATTAAGATTTGGTGTAACAACTCTATTCAACTTTAATTTTGTCTATCTAGTTTGCTTTTTTATTTGTGTTTCTATTCATGAAAGTTGATATTGGAGCTCAATGATCCTAATGGTTATTTGCTTGTTGTGTGTTGGAATAACCATATGACTGAAAAAAGGTAGCAGAACAAGGTATGCTCGTGCAGAAGATGATAAGAAGATTCCTCTTCATAAAAAGGATAAAAGACATGTGGAGACAAGTTACAAAATTAACTTGTTAGTTGGCTGATATAAGAAGCTCAGGTAATGATAAGAAGAGTGATCACATATTCATGATTAATTTTGAGAACCAGCTTCAGAGCATGAGTAGAGAAAACAATTTTTTGATCAAAATGAAGATAATATTGAGACTACAAGATGATTCTATTTCCTTTATGGATTGGAATAATTTAAATGCAATTTTTTTTATGATACCTGTTAAAAGAGAACAAATTTAGAGGTGATTCTTGATGTGATTTTTAATGAAGTTGATCGATATGCCTTACATGTGCTTGAAAAGAATTTTGAAATTAATAGGATCCAAGTTGATGTTATTGTACTTTATGTAAAAGTTATGAAGTAAATTTTTAAATTTTCTACTCACTATAAGATTGGTTTCGTTATTAGAAAGACTAAAAATATTGTTGACAGATAGAATGTTTTGTTTTTCTAGTTGGTTATATTCTTGTTTGCATCGACTAATTAGTTTGATTCAATTTGAACTTTAAAAAAATCGATTTGTTGTATCATACGCAAGCCAAAAACCATCTTTGGCTGAATCCTAGTTTATAACTCCATCATTCTGGTACTACTCAACACAACATGTTTTGCAAAGAGTGAAGTCTTTTGCTTTGGGGTGGCTTTGCTTGAAATCCTAAGTGGCCAAGAGACTCACAACCTGCACAGGCTACGAAATGAGTATCGCTTAGTTGAATAAGAGTCCGTTTATCTATTTTTTTTTTTAAATACTTTTAAAACCAAAAACAAACTGCACCTAAGTATGTCTTTTAGGTCAAGCTTAACTTCTCGTTTTCAAAACTTTGATGGCTATGGTGCCTCTCTTGTCTATATCAATCATGTATAACTAGCATGTCTGCCTGAATTTCCATGTCAACCAAGGAAATCACTTTCCTGCAGGCAAAGCCTTGCATAAGGGAGTCAAGGACTGATGAAATTGTGGAGCCTGGCATAAAGAGTGGGTAACATGCTGAGGCAACGTGGAGAGTGGTGGAGGTGGCACTAGCATTCTTGTCAACCTAAACAGCCCAAGCATAATGACAACAGTAGTCTAACGTATAAATCAACACCATAGATACTAATCAGGAAGAGCTAGCTGCTAAAGAGCTCCGGCAAGTGAAATTCATCAAACACCTTGGGACCAAAGAGGCAAGCAACCACGGAGATACAACAGAGGATTCAAAACCAAAAACATGAAAATCCTACATCAAAAGAACTGAAACCAACATCAAGAGACATAAACAGACCCACTACCACAAAATACAAACCAAAATAACAAGGAGCAGCCAGCAACTCTAGCCAGAGCAGACACAAAACCAATGCATGACAACAGGGATAAACTAAAGAATCATTTGGCATTGCTGTTGGGGTGGTGCCTTTTTTCTTAAGAGCATGCATCAAATTGATGTTTTTCTGGATAATTTATTAGTATCAAATTGATTTTTTTTAGCAATTCTGACCGAATAAATAAATAAATAGGGAAAAATCCAAATCCATCAAGCAAAAAACACAAGCATTAGTGATAAAGCTTCAACCTTTTTCAACACTGGGTAGTCATTGAGTTGGAAATCATCGATCCTTAAGACGACAACCTAAGATGAAACCAATAATTCCACCTTCAGCTTCATATTCAAAGCATTGATCACATCTTTATCAATATCTGAGCAGAATCTTCAGCGGTATCAACCCTAAGCTAATATCGAAGAAAATGAACAATAAACATACAAGAAACTGATAAATAACACCCCAAAAAAAAATTAGTAGTTGATTATTACAGTAAGAGAAACCCAATGGAAAAAAAAAAAAAAACAGAGATCAAGCGGTGGTGGTAGTGGTGGAAGTGAAAAGAGAAGGATTTGAAGTGGCCGTGGAAACTTGGAGTTCGAGAAGCTGTAAACGACGCTCCAAAGTATCAAGCTTGAGATTGAGAGAAGACAATTTGGACTTGGTGGTGGACTCAAATTGGATGAGGAAATCGAAGAGACGACGGATGTTGAGAGATATGTGAGATATGAATTCTCTGTTCTCCCAATCTGCTTGTACTGCTATCCCTACGTTCACCGCGTTTGTTATCCCTCCTCCGCCTCCTCCTCCTCCGCCTGCTCTCGCCATTTCTTCTCTCTCTCTCTTTTTCTCCAGATCTGAATCTTATCGACATATCAGTCTCCTACTTATTATATATACGGTTATTCATTTGTTTTTTCAACTTTGTCCCTATAAGTTCACCAATGTTTCACTTCTACACTTATGATTTATCATTTTTCAATTTTATATATATATATATATATATATATATATATATATATATATATATATATATATATATTCTCGTAGCCTTCTACAGTTCTACATAGTTGACAGACCCGGCTTGGGACTAGTCCAGAAAAATGCTTGGAGCATCGGATTAATTCTCTCATCGGTTATAGAGTCAATTATTTTTATTAAAAATAGTGTTATTTTATTCTTAAAAAATTTTTATTGAAGTTAATTTAGTTAAGATTGACTTAATTATATAATTAATCTAATCGAGCTGATTAGATTTTACTAGATCAATATTTTTTTCTGGTTCAATTTAATACTTGATTCGAGTTAGATTACGAATAATAAGTTTTTTTAGTTAACCTATTAAATTGAGTAGTTTATCAAGTGTGATATTATAAAAGTTCCAGTGTTAAATAAATAATTTATTTTTAAAAGTTAATTTATGAGTTTTTTTATTTTTTATTTTTACAACATAAATGTGAACTCAAGAGAAAAAAATGAGAGAAAAGTAAGAAAAACAATGAGAGAAAAAAGAAGAAGAAAAATAACTTTTTTTGTTAGTTAGTTAATGGTAAGGGAGGAAATTGAAACTTTCTGGAGAACTATAGGGGCTATATTAAAAAGCTTTAAACTATAGATATAAAAGTGAAACACTAATGAATCTATAAGGGCAAAAATATAGCTTACCCTTTGTTTATTTTTAATGCAGCTTTTTGCTGACTCCCTTTCCCATATCCACCTAAAATGGGGTCAGTTTTTGTAATTGTGGCCTTTAATTCTCATTTCTTTCCTTAGGTTTAACTCCCTAATGAACACCCAATCTTTTCTTTCTTTCAAGGCAAGCCCTCATTATTACATTTCATTTTTCTTTTCCTTTCAAGCTTCAATGTGTTGAGAGCTCAAACATGCAAGAATTTAAATTTAAATTTAGTCATGGAGGACAAATTCATTGACTAGCACCTTCTTAAGTAGTTAAGTTTTTTCTTCCTACTTGTTTATTATGAATTATTTATTTATTTAAGTAGTTTAGATAATTAAGATTTAACCATGTTTGTCACCAAAGATAGATAGAAGGAAGAGTAGATTGAATTAAATAAAAAAGAAGGAAAGAATAATGTGCTATCCATTTAGATGTTTAGTTAATAAGAGAGAGAGAATTGAAAAATCCCTTCATCGAGTCTTTATCCATATTGTCAAAGGATAAATATTCCTAATAATTCCTTTATTTTTATTCATCCTTCTCCCAATTCCTCTCGAAAAACAGATGCAAGTTATTTTAAGGTTAGATTGCTCTCTGATCTTACTAACTACGTCCATTGCAACGTTCCATTTCATGAACAAAAGCCATTAGAAAAAGGCAAAGAAAAGCAACCAAAAAATAAACATCACAAGAAGCATCTTAAGATGTGTTTGAAAGGAGAATCATTACTACTTGAATAAAATCATTTTCCAAGTTCATTGTGCAATAATGATCTATTGAATGAGATAAAAAGGGCTTGGACTTTGACGACAAGAATATCCCTCAGGAACCAGATGTAGTTTTGCCACTCAATTTGAAGAAAGAACAGCAACCCGGATACCATCTGGTATGAAAAAGGCGACTTATGTAGAGGTTGTCACTGATAACAAGCCATTGTGCCTGAGCAGTGCCTCTGGCGAAGGTTCACGCCCTCGGAACTCAACAAAAACCTGAACGTTTCAAAACAAGGAAAGTCAAGTTCAAGAAGATGGGAATAATTAGCAAGGAACGTTTGAACATCCTACTTGCTGGAATTATTAGCTTTCAAGTTTTTGGATGATGTGATTGAGCTAACAGTTATGATCTTTTTTTTTAGGACAAAAACTTCAAAGGTTTATAGTTAAACTGGATAAACCAGCGCAAATGTAGGCCAAGAATTGAGGTTGTATCAAAAGGACAGGATAGAATAAGAGAGCAAAACCACACAGAAGTTATCTTATTGACAGCTTGTGAAGAGAGGGAGCATAAGTAAAGGAAATTCAGCAGGGAATATCGTTTTTACTATCTAACCTCTAGTGGCGCTTTTCCACCTCCAAGAGCAAGAATGGTTTCCCGGAACTTGTGCCCTGTTTCTTTAACAGCCTGTTGCATCACAGAGCTTCGTTATTCCAATCTATACTTGCACCAAATGCAAATGTGAAAAAAGAAAAAAGACCTTGTTTTTTTAATAAATTGTTCATGTCAGTATTGGGTTCCTATTATCATAGTATAGCAACTCATTATGACGTAACAAACTCCAACTAAAGGCATTGATATGGAAGAATTCTTGGAACTAGAGATACAATTTCAAACTTAAAGAGGCTAGGGATCCCATCTCAAATTCCACATGGAATTTTAATGTCAAAACCCATTTCATCAATATCCCCAGCCAAAAATCATTGCTATTTATCAGAAGGATCAATTATGATTTTGAGGTAGGATTCTTAGTCAACTCCTAGATCGATGAGATGAAATAGAGATATTATGATTGGTGAGCTCCAGGAAGGACCCGTCAGGGAGAGTTCAAACACTCCAATTAATCTTGACACAGATTACAACCCACCAAGAAGATGCATGAATGAATAATCAACTAGGTGCAATGTAGAAAGAGAATTTCTATAGTCAATGCACACAAATCAAAGATGGAAAATTAAGAGTAAGAGATCAGTAGCAAGGCTGCAAAGGTCAGTTGGACAGCCCTTTAACCATACCTTGTGGTTATCCAATCCAGCATCCTCAAAGGCTGAGAAAGCATCAGCAGATAATACCTCAGCCCACTGCAAAAAGGAATTGCCATTAAATATCATGCCATAGAGTGACAAAATGAGGAGAGGAAACAGAATATAAATTGCAGTCAAACTTCCTCATTTTCTTTGTGTGTCAGAAACATGGAAGAAAAAAGAGAATTGTGCAAGCTCAAGCTAGACTTTGGACCTATAGAAGGCTAAAATTCAAGTCACATATGGAGAGCCTACAAGACGATCATATAAAAGCCAAGGGAGAAAACTTCTAAGATATTCAATTTTCTTAACTAACAATGATTTGGACTACTATTAGCATAACTAACATTGCAACATTCTTTTCAACTTTAACTGCAGTTATTGTGTGCAAGTGTACAAGCATTTTGACACATACCTTGTAACTGTAGTATCCAGCTGCATAACCGCCTAATATTCACAAAAGGTATAAAAATCAAGGGAATGTAAAAGGGGAAGGATGAAGCCAAGTAAAAAAACTGAGAAATCCAAATAAACATTACAGTCAAGCAAACCTGCAAAAATATGACTGAAACCGCAGAGGAATCTATCTTCTGGCAAAGGAGGGATCACTTGTGTCCTTTTAGAGACCCTTTGGTCAACATCATAGATAGACTCCAACGCACCTGGTATATATTTTGTATGCAACTCCAAATCTAAACTTGCAAATTTTATCTGAAAATAAAAAGTGAGTGAGCATTCATTCCAAAAACTAAACTATCCAAAATATGGTAAGCATTTCTCAAACATAACATTTTCACTCGAAAATGTGGGAAATTAGAAACCATATATAATGTGATGAGAGGGGTCTATTTCCATGATCCTATCTTCTAAATCCACAAAAATGTTAAATGGGTTCCACGCAATATTTTTTTTTTTTAATTTTTAATAGACACCCTTTCTCTCTTTAAGTCCTGATATCAAGTTCTTTCCTCACCCCCATTTTATGCAAGGAGAAAGAGGAAAAAAGAAAGTCCATGGTGTTTCCCCTTACTGTGTCCGCCAGTAAATCCTAGTCATAGACTACACAAAAATCTTACAATAGAGACAATGGCACCAGGGAGAGGAACATAAAGAAAGCCAGGTTTTTTTTCTTTTACAAAAAAGCCAGTTGAAATTTCTCAATCTTTTGTTTGTTGAATTTTAAAAAGAAATTCAACAATGGCATGCTCAAGTTTTGAAGACCCAATGATTCACTTCCACTGTGTTTTTCTCAAGCTTCTGTATGGTTTTGTTGAAAGAGAATCAGAGGTGATTTTAAGCTCAAAAAAGAACTTTGAACCTGCAAGTTCTCAAGTTGCAGTTTCAAAGCCATTAGAATCTTTACAACTGAAATTTGTGACAATTAAGAAAGGAAAAGGAATGTGATTTTCCCTTATGCCTTGATGAAGCTGGTAAACAGTGAGTAGATCACCACAGTGGAGGTGAGGAATTTGACTTCTTGTAGAATTTGAATGGTGCCAGGAGAGAGGAAAAGAAGTTGCCTAAAAATATAATAAAAAAGGCACGCAGGTCCATTTATGGTTTTCTCATGGACTTAGAATATAAGGTGTAAAGATTGACCGTCCTTAATGTGATATACATGATAATTGTATAGTGGTAACGGAAATAAGTATCTCAACAATCTTGAAACTGGAAAAAGGAAATGAGACCTAACATAGAAAGAAAAATCTAGTAAGAAAGGCACTATCCTCAGATGACTACTGACAAAACAAAATGAAAGTAGCATATACGAAAACTTAAAGCCAAAAAATTGCAAAAGGAAAACAATGGAAAAGCACCATTATAAACTAATTACCTGACGAAGACTAAAGGACCCTGCTCGAAAAGTCCTTGCAGCAAGAAGCTTCAAGTACACTTCTTCGGGGAGACTTTCCCCAGTTTCATAGTGCTTTGCAATGCCCATCAAAGTTTCCCTGCAGCAACACAAGTAAATACAGACACGTTGCGTCAATTTGTAATTGATACTATCTAAATAGATGAGATCCTTCAAGAACATTTATATAAATCCAAATATCCATGATAGAACAAATGAGCAATTTATAAATAAAGTTACATCAAAGCACTTGTCATTGGAAAACCACAATTCCAATGTCTTGCTATGTGAGTGAAGAGAAAGAAGCTATAAGAAACAAACCAGACTGCTGTAGCCAAGGAGCGTTTATCCATAGTAAGGAATGAAATAAAAAGGAAGCTTAAGAGCTATATTCATAATCATGAACCTTGTACTCACAGCAATTAATCCTTTTTCTTTCCACAAAGTTGTTTGAAAGAATTATACTACCAATGCTATGGAAGATCAATCTCCACTGAGGTTCACATTATGTTACCTGTGATAACACCAATTTTCCATGAATTGAGAGGGTAATTCAACAGCATCCCACTCTATACCCCGGATGCCAGCAACAAGACCCTCATCCTGCTTGGTTAGCATATGCTGGAGGGCGTGACCAAATTCATGGAATACAGTCTCAACCTGCAAAAAGTGTCATCAACCCCCGTAACTAGGTTATATAATATATAAAACCACACCACTCACTGCAATATCCATTCCCATTAGTAAATTGCATGATATGCCTTTCTTTCTAAAACAGCACCTAACTTCCCTTTCGTAAGACACATCACTGCATAATAATCAACCAAATCAATGCAGTATAACGATATAAAATTCTTCATTCCATGAAAGCCAGGTATGTGATGGTTAGACATGTTTTCCATTTCATTTATGTGAAGGAAAATATACACGTTGTTGCACCATTACACCGATATTTTGAGTTATTGTGTCTGAAACTTATGTAGGTTTCTGCAGAGAACAACCATGTCCCTGATCTAAAAATCAATGTTAACTTACCTCCCGAAATGTCATCAGGCTTGGTTTGTCCCCAACTGGCGGTGTTTGGTTGCACACCATGTGGGCAATAGGCAACCTTGGAGCAGTACCATTGGGTGACAAAACACGACTTCGAGAAACTACCTCATCCATCCATGCACCACCCCGTTTCTCAGATGGACGAGAATATGGATCAAAATAGAAGTATGCAATTGGACTGCCCAAGGAATCTTTGACGCAGTAGAATTTAACATCATTATTCCAAACCTATTACACAACAAATGGTTATTGATAGAGCTTAAACTAAATAAGCTCCTTCACAAACAGAAAAGCAGTGTAAAATGAAGTTAATGAAATAAATCACCGGAGCAAGACCATCAGCTGGTTCGATATCAATTCCAAAAATAGTCTTTGCAAGGTTGAAAAGGGCATCCATAACCTTTGGCAATGAAAAAAATGGACGTAGTTCTTCCTGCAGAATATAAACCAAGAGATACAAAGCATTTTCAGACAGAAATATATATTACAGAAAGAATAAGGCAAGCAGATGAAGCAAAAAATAGAAGGTGAGACATTAGAGCATTGAAGATAATCATCTGCAACGCTTATCACACAAATGCTATGGCACTTATGGTCATAGAGTTGTAGGCGCTGCATCATGGTAGCAGCCATATTCTCCATTATGCAACAGGTTATAAGCATGTAGTAGTGGTCTTAAAGCCTGTTGAATGGCATTGTGTAACAACAATTGATGAAATTTAAAACTAGGTGCACAACATTAACACTCACACATCCACTCTTTAGTACCATGAAGTGAAAGGAAAGAACTCGTTTAAAGACAGCAGGAATGGATTTCGCAATCAAAGAAAAAGAATTATATCTACATGGAGTTTCTTATCAATTATATCACTCTCTTCTTTCTTCGACAACAAGAATTAAATCAGTTCCTAACCCACCTTTAACCATGATTAAGTGTATAAAAATCAGCATAAATATAAAAGATAATGGACCTTTTACAAAACAAAATGTACTAAACCCACCCAACCAAAAACAAGCGTATATAGGTAGATGAGTAGCATACTAATAAACTATCATTGGAGGAACATGTCAATTTTATAGAGCCAGGTGAATTTGAGAGAAAATGCTATAGAACAAACATAAATCATAGTTTGACTTACCAAACCTGCGACATGCTTAAATCAAAACCATCCCACATTATAAGCAGAGAGTGAGAATATGGATGGAGAGAGAGAGAGGGAGGGAGGGAGGGAGGGAGAGGGAACCGACCTCATTGATATCATATTTTGACTCGCGCAGCCTCTCAGCCCAGAAGCCTGTATCCCAGTGAGTTAAATCATTTGCTTCCATTGCACCTTGATTTTTGGAGAAAATTTTAAGGTCTTCCATATCTACAAAGATCAAAGAAAGGATCTAGTTGTTAGATGTTGAAGCAGACAAAGAAACCATCATAATGATTTCAAGGTCTTCCGTAATTACAAAGAAATAATCTAGTTGTGAGAATCTGAAGAAGACAACGAAACAATCCAAACTGATTTATAGTGATGTGATGTTTGAAAATTGAGATATTTATGTAATATCTAGCAAACTAATGTCTTGATGCAATGCAAGCACTGAGTGGCTGTCAAAAATTGTACAAGGCAAAGCACCCATTGAAACAAACACTAGTACAACTCTACCACAAATTCAAGATGCTAGTACACCTGAAAATCTTCAACTAGCCCAATTACCAATGCAAAGAAGAGAGCAAGTTTGAACCACAAGATATAGCAAGTGATATTACTGAAAGAGTTTTGAAGTTCCAGGTTTTGAAGGAGGCAGATCCTACAATTGATAGAAGCCTACCTAAATCGAGATGCTATTATAACTGAAAATCTCCAAGCAGCCCACTTACACATGCAAAGAGAGGGTTAGTTTGCAGTGCCACATATAGCATGTGATATTACTAAAAGAGATGAAGTGGGAAATTTTGAGAGGTTGAAAAGGGCAAGGTGTGCTGGAATATGCATTTTTTTAAGAATATACTAACCCTGTAGTTTAGTTGAACCAAAGATATCACAAACAGACAACAGCATACCAGAGCAATGTATTTTAGTAAATGCAGATTTTTCATATTAGAAAGCTGCAAAGAAAATAAAAACAAGACTTTTCAAGAGAAAAGGTCACAAACAAGCAAAACTCTTGACAAGCAAAGTTTCACTTAAACTTCAAAAGTATTGCAAAAAGGTGATGCCACTACAGTCCCGAGAAATATTATATGTTACCTTGAACAGCAGCATTCCAAGAAGCTGCGCGCAGCTTTTCTAGTAGCTCTTCTGCTTTCTCGACAGTAGCCATCTTGGTTGCCATGCTTACCTGTTATAAATAATTGAATCAGCATATCAAAAGTAGCTTTGAGCTTTAACATAATAATGAATCATACCTCAGTGTAGTTGTTGTAGCCAAGGAGCTTAGCCTTTTCAAGCCTAAGCTTCAATATTTCATCAATAATTGCTGTATTATTCAGATCACCACTTGAAGCTCGAGTTACATATGCACGGTAGATTTCTTCACGTAAACCACGATTTCTTGCATGTTGCATGACAGACATAAAACTCGGGGCATCCAATGTAATTATCCACGGTCCATTCTCAGCAGATGCATCTGTATGCCCCTGATACGATAATATATAATAGAAAACAGTTTATTAGACTTGATGAATGAAACCAACTTGCAGTGATAATGACATGCAGTACCTTAGATACTGCAGTCTGCGCAGCCAAACCAAGTGAGGTAGCAGGCAATCCTTCAATATCTTTCTTATCTGTTATGATTTTTTCAAACTTCTTTGTGGCATCCAGTACGTTCTCCCCAAATTTTTGGGATAGTCTTTCCAGTTCCTGCAAATTAAACAGTTAATTGAGAAGCAAGCAATGAGCAATGCAAAACTAAGACATGCACTGAACGGTAGTTGTCATTTAACTTAAGAGTGTGCTTGGTAGCATATGCACATAACCAAGTGTCCAGGAAGGAATAGAAGACAGCTCTGTCTTTCAAACGAAAATTGTTAATATAAAAGCACCTGTTCAATTTTGTTGAACTGCTCTCTTTTATCATCATCAAGAGCAACACCATTAAGAACCCCTTCTTTTATTTGGGCTGTATTCATAAAAATATAAAAGCCATCAGGCATGTAAGATAGCTTAGTTGTAATCTCAAATGATCATGTCACAAGAATTAAATAGGAAGCAAGGAAACTGCAAATGATATAGCATTTATTTGGTAAGTGATAACCCTAGCGCACAACAGAGTACATCTGGTTTGTAAGAAGTAATCTGAAATTTGTTGAAGAGTACATCTAGTAACTGATGGGGTTCAATGAAACCAGCATATCAACAGGATTTCATGAAATATGCAACCATTAAAAGCACTTTCCACAACCATTCAAGTCACAATTGACCAATATCAGTGGAAATAAATTCGATTAACATGATTTTATAATTTTTTTCCCTCCCTCCTTCAATGTTTCAAGCTCATATCATTCTCAGCAATCAGTGTAATCCTTGAATGACTATTCACTGTACAGGTGCTTGCTGCCATAAAATTGCATCTGGTGGCCTTAGAGGTATAGAAACATCTCCTATCTATCAACAACTGCAAAGATAACACACACTCATTTCTTTTCTTCTCTGATAGGCATGCCCCCAAAGACCAAATAATCAAATAGTTAAAGTTGCATCATTTACAATGATCCAAATATGAAAACCAGATCATGCAACCCTGCCTTGGTGGATGGGGGCTAGTTATCAACTCATTTGATACAAGAGAAAGGCATCACAAAATCATGTACATGGACGCAGTCCAGGTGCAATGCAACTCCATCCAAACTTAACAAGAACATAGCTACAACATCCAAAACAACCCCTGCAAAGGACTCCTTTCCCTCTTTCAAGAAAAGATTATAAAGTAAGGCCTATTCTAGTGGTCCCAGCCCCGCCAGTTTAATGCTTCTGACAGTAATCAAGAGTGATCCAGCAACTAAACTTGTTTATGGTCATGACACCATAAAAATTCAGCAAACCAACGAAACTGGTAGACTGAAGTCACAGGGTAACAAAACCAGACAGCTAGAGAAAAACAAAGAATTAGGTAAACGAAAAACATAAAAGCACATAATAATATTTCAGACAACAAGAGAAGTTTAAGATACTTACATTCCACTATACGTTTCCGAGCATCACTTAGTGATGGCCATTGAGGAGAATCTTGGATGGCCTTAAATGCATTATATATAGGTTTACTTTGTCCCAGCCTAAGCTGAAATTTCACCTTTTCGGGCTGTAGACAAAAGCTAAAAGCTGTGAGCACAAAAGGGCAATGCAGCGCACAAATTCAGAAGAAGGGCGATAAACAAATTAATGCAGAATTAAAACGAACTTTTAATCAAAGCAAAATTTTGACTCATATATTAGAATTCATGTGCATAGAGCATGAGAAGATAACAATTTACCTGAACTTCTTCGATAGCAGCGCGGAGTTCAGGTGAGTCTTTAACAGCCTTAAGATGATTTATCATACCCCAAACAACAGTCAACTGATCTGCAATCTTCTCCAATGGCTCTACCAATTTTGGCCATGATGGCTCCACTGTTCTCTCCAATTCCTCCAAATCACTCTCCTACAAAAACATCAGTAAGAACCATCACAGACCAAAAAGATCAAACTTTGATCAACCCATAAACTGGAACTAACAAAAGATTTCTACTTGATAGCACAAAAACCAGAATACAAAAGGTTAGCAAGGAATAATTAAAGCAAACCCAGAAACGAAAACGTCAAGAACAAGAACATATAAAGACAAGAACATACGAGGTTCTTTAGGAGAGCACGAATCCCAGGTCGAACATGTTTGGCCTCAACAACATCAAAAGGAGGGAATTCAAAGTCTTGCAGTAAAGGATTGGCCTCATCAGCAACAGGGTCCATTGAAATTGAAGAGTAGCAGTTAGAGATAGAGGGAGGGGTTGTTGCTGTTGTGGTTGATGATTTGTGAAGTGTTTGGAGACAAAAGGAGAAGGACGAAGACCAGAGAGGGCAAGGATAAGATTTGGGAAAACGTTTGGGGGTAAAATGGGAATAAGGGAAGTGGTTGTTTGGGCGTTGGAGGAGCAGGATGGAGCGGGAGAGAGAGATACGTGAAGCCATGAGAAGGTTTATTATAAGGAGAACAGCTCCTACTGGATGTACTTTTCTAGTCTCTGCCATGTGTTGTATTGTGTGGAGAGTACAAATAGTTTTGTTGTTTTTATTTGCATTTTCCCTCTTGTGGCGTGTGGGCATACTTGTCTTGAGCCTAAGAAAATTATGTATATAGTAATAAAACTCGACCTGTCTGAAGCCTCCTGTATGTCTTGGCCAAATTTCATTTCAAACTAGGTTTTTATCAAAATGATGTCTTTTGGATTTCTTTTTAACTTGAAATGATTTTATTTTGGTAAAAAAAAAATTGAATTGATTCACCATTCATGAGTTGACTACCATCTTGCATGTTGACTAGCTAATCTATTATCCAAATCTTAAATCAGGTCAAATCTTGTACTGTGTGTGATGTATGCATATTTAGGGCTAGATTCTTAATTGGGTCGAGCCCGATGATAGGCTTAAAGCCTTGCCAAGTTTATGAACCAAAAGTTTGTCCAAGCTAGTTGTCGAGCTACTCTACACGAAAAAAAAAACTTCTCTAGCAATTTAAATTTTTTTGACGTAATAGATCATCGGTGTTGAAATGACAATCTGGATTATGGTGAAGGATATTTTTTATTTAAAAATATATTAAAATAATTTTTTTAATTTTTTATATTAATACCTCGAAACCATAAAAAAATACTATAAAAACATTAATTTAATATTTTTTTTTAAATAAAACACCCTTTTAAAAAATACCAAAAAAGAAAAAGTTATCACAGGCTCTCACAGTCACGTGCTCTACATTGCTCTGGCAAGCAGCCACTAGAGAAGAAACCAGCCACCCTGAACAAGTACTTGAGATAATGGTCAGGGGAGGGAAGGGATTATTTTGAGATGCAGAGAGGGGCCGGAGCCTCCCTCGTAAAAAGAAAATCCGACTGATTGAGCATGTAAAATCCGACACAAATAATTACTCTTTGGATAAATATAAATAAACAAATAAAAATCTAAAAATACATTTGAGTTATTGGATTGGTAAAACTTACAAGAAAAAAACAATGCCGAGTATTAAAAAAAAATGACGAAAAAAAGGCTCAAGAACAAGCATCTGTAAAATCATTCGATACTCGGACCCGTTTCTGGAGGCCCTTCTAAACGAATGTAATCATACATAATTCCTCCAACAGGGGATTTGCTTCTTGACTGAGTGAGATATACAGTGTTGTTTCCTTGGCGAAGCAGACGGCTTGGCACGTTAATGCTATAAAACCAGTACAGACCATGAATTCCATGCCGGGCAATTGCATTGTCCCTTCCTATTAGCATTGTTCTGAAATGAGGTCGTTTGGCTCTTCTGTCATTGAACCGAACCTATGATCACATATTAACACACGTCCATAAGTCATCACCAATCGACTTATTTTACGCTGTTCATGATCCACAAATTCCTCGACGATCGATGACATTAGAGGCTTGCAATATGCTGATCTTTCAATCATGGATAACTGATGGATCATATTTGAATATCAAGGGCAGCGTTGGTACCTGTAGTTCAGAAGCGGAGGCTGATGCCAAGGCCACTTGGAGTGTATAGTCTCCAGTCCTCGGGGTGGCATTTTCTATCTCGAATTTGATCTGCCATGTCGTGGCTTGATATGTATGATTTCCCATGTTCCTGAGCATTGCAGCAATATAATTGGAACCTGCTGCTGCTCATGATGCCTGTTAATTAATTATGGGCTAGAAGAAGCACAAAGGGATGAGCGATGGGTACCTGGGAACCTGAGCAAAGAACCAATCTTGATGATAATTACTGATGCCAATAGTGTAAATAAGGTCATCCTTAGGATACAAATCTGAGTACCTTTCCCACAGTCCATACTGCCTAAACCTGTCCATTAAAAGTATTTAATGTCAGCAAGAAATGCTCCCAGACCATACTTTTGTAAGCTTATAAAAGGAAGATGTGAAATTTTTGATGACATGAATTTTAATATCAGGCACTTTATCCGGTGACTGCTACAGTTAATCGGAATATTCCATCGTTTGTTTATTTTTTCTTCTAATTTTCTGTTATATGTTAATTGAAATATTCTAATGAGATGATAATCCGGTGACCGCTACAGTTAATCGGAATATTTTAATGAGATGTTATTGATGATTGTTTTCATGGAAAAGGGATAATATGATGATGGTAAGAAAATATTAAAAAAAAAAGAAAAAATAAAAAGACATAGTGCAATCAAATACAATAACATGAAACAAAACTGGATTTCTTATTATAACAATTTTTTTTAATAGGAAATAAAATAAATGCGACCACCCAAGTAATGGTAAAGTGATGGAAGAAAAAGCTGTACTTGTGAGTTGATTGGTTGATGAACAATTTGTTCACGAGCGTCGGGTATGTGTCGGGCACAAAGAATTCGGCAGCAGTGCGGTCAGGGATTCCTATTTCCCAAAGGGTTGGACCATTTCTTGGAGGCTCGTACACAAGAACACCCAGTTTGACATCACATCCTGCATTTGAGGATTCAAGACAAGCTGCTAGTCTTTATTACCATACCCAAATAATCAAAATGAAATAAAAGACATTCCTTTTTGCCATGTAAGAAACGTACTGTTAAATCTAAGAGGAGTTGACCGGAAAATTTAATATTCAGAATTAGATAAAGTATTGATTTATTAAAAAAAACTTTTTTGATTTACCTGGTTGGATGTGGATAATAACATCATATCGGCAATCCCCAACAATGCCGGGAACCCAGGCATACAGATTATAGTGCCCAGCTCTAATGTTTTCAATTAAGAAATGACCCTCCTCGTTGGCTTTAACCCAGAATTGATACCCCTGAAAACGATCAAAGAGAAAGAAAAACCGAAGCCTTCAACAAAATCTCCCTTCAATAGTTAACTAAATCATCGTATACACAAACAGAAGTTCAGTGAATTTAACCATGGCGTCTCTTTCCCACGAACCCACCCCTCCTGGTGCTGCCAAGCCCACATAGGCATAGCTCGCCCACATTGGTTTGTCACTGATGTACCTAAATAATGGAGCTGTCATTAAGTTACGGTATCATTTTATTTTTTTATAGACACACATTGTAGAGTATGCATTATTCACTCGAAAAAATAGCATTTAGAAATATGTACGGTACAAGTAGCTAGATGGGCCATTACTTGTCACCAACTAGTAATTGACCAGAAACAGTTCCTCGTCGATCGGAGTTAGGGAAATCTTCTGACTGGGGGAAATTGTAAGGCCAGCTGTTGACTTCTATAGACATCTGATACATATTTGAAGCATACAGATGAACGAAATATATATCAGAAGGGTGAGATTGATGACAATGAAGAAGTGGAGGGTTAGATGTCATTGCTAGTTAACTTGATGAAATGTTAATCATACCTGATCTTTAGCATCTTCCCATAGTGTTGTGGGATCTTCAAGGGAGGAGATGGAGTTGAGATAGACAAATACAGGTCCTAGAACCTTTTTCCATGGCTTTCCGTTTCGATATTTTGTGTTCAAGTCCTTCCCACTGTAATGAGTGCTGGTAAACATCTGTAAATTTAATTATTCAATTTAATTCGGTTTAACAGTACACTTTGGTCCCTTCATTTTAGTCCTCATAGTTCTTTGAATTATTCAATTCAAACAAAAAACAAATTCATTTCAATTTTTAGGAACAGAAAACTCACAGAGAGGACGGTGGGGCCAACATGAGATGTGAGGTCTTGTTTCAGGGGGCCACCAGCCCGGAACTCATCACTTGGTGTGATAATCCAAAATCCCACCGGTGGATTTTCCGATATCCAACCATGTACCCTGTTGTCCTTGTTCTCACATGAATATTGATACTTGTCGTCCACCTTTCAAGTTCCCAGCAATAAACATTATAAACAAAATTGTCACAGTAATATTTGCTGCAAAAAAAGAAAAGAAAAAGGATCGAGTGGCTCGATCACTAAGTAATTAATTAGTTTAAAGAAGTACATCTCCTCCAAGCTGTGGATTAGTTGGATTGGTCAGGAGAACAGCTTCTGGATATGCAAGAGGCTGACCATTGATTCTGTCTCGAGGCATTGGCATGATCCTTTGCCTGTCGTCAGATATTGCCATGAAGTGAAACCTGACAATTAATGGATTAATTTTAGATGCAATAAACATGTGCTGCTAATCTGTCAATTCCCCATAACCTGAACAGAAAAATATATACTTGTCATTTTGGAGCTTGAAAACGATTCTAATTTGATCCATGTCCATGTCAGGCCATCCCTCCAGGCGTTCTAATATGGCATACAAGTAGACCCCTGAGCTGCCCCGTCGCATTATATACCTAAAATATTGAAAATATATTAACATTAATACCTAAAAAATATGCATATTGTTCATGGCACGCAGTACATGATAGTAATTTTACGATCATTATTTTTAATTTTATCAAATTTTAGGTTTATTATACTCTTAAGACCAACACCATAAATAGCTTTATGTATTTAACAAGAAATAAAATTGTATGGAGCATGAAATTAAATTATTTCATGCAAAAATTAAGGAGTAACATTTTTTTAATATGAACATAAAACAAATTTTGGGTTAACTACAAGAACAATTGATACACTTTGCAACTCACAATGTTACTGTATTCCAAGCACTACAATTGATATCTTAAGTTTCTTGCTATGTAAAATCCCTTCATAAAATTTATTTGCAAGTTTACTAGCTAGTACCACCAAATTTATTATGTATTTAGGAGTCATTTTTTTGCTCTAATTAATATTTTCAATAAGCAGACCATAATTGCCAATGTATAAAACAATATATTTTTAACATTTAAAAAAAAAAAAAAAAAACTAAGGGCCCGTTAGTTTGATCTCCAGTGAGTTTACTCTACTGGGATTGATGGTGGGATTTCTGAAATGGCCTATAAACAACTTTGAGAAGGCATTGATTTCCCTTTTTCTTTTTTTCAATCAAATGAGTTCTATCTTCTGCAAGAAGAAAAAGAACTTGAACCGATTACCAAAGACAGATAAACTATAATTCTAGACTCTTGAAAATTGTCTGCAAACTGCATTTGTTTCTTAGGTTTTGCATGAAATATTACCTTTTGTCTACGTTCAGGGGGGCTGAGGAGTTCCCATTTGTGAAATTCCAAGACTTCTTGAATGAGAGTTCTACTTGGTCTTCATCTTCCATTATAACGTTAAAATCTGTTCCTTTCAATCTTCGGAGTAGTGATGATCAATTATAGAGGTTAATTTCATGAGAAACATAAATGTATAATCAATTTACAAGCCACTTAAATATTTACAATAACTTTATTTTACATGATATAAGTTGTGGAAACTAGAATGTACCTGTCGTAAGCTATATGATTTCCAGGCAAGTTCCAGACAACGTCCCAATACCTTTACTCAAATCAATTTTCGCAATGAGATGGATGTAAAATTTGTACATGCATGATGATCATAACAACATTTGATGTGATTAGAAGCAAGTGTAAATGCCGTACCCTCGGTTGCCTTCCCTATTCCTGGTTTCAAGTACATTATGGATTCCGTTGTACTGTATTCCGGTGATATCACCGCCCGGACTAGACAAAGTGACTTGTACAAGGCCATTATCCATCACCATCTGAAAGGTACTGTAACTTCAGTAATTAAAAGCATATGAAAAGATATAGGATTATGGCTGTGCCAAATTTAAATAGACAATATTTAAAACTTATTTTTACTAAGAAAAAAGTTTTAATAATGATGTAATTAATTATTTATTTATTTTAATATACTTAATTGCAAAATAGTTGTAAGACAAGTTATGAAGATTGAACTAGAAAATGGTGTTGATCACCCAACAACTTTGGGTCAATAATTTTTTTTTATTAAAATGATATTTAATTGTATTTTTTTTTTAAATATTCATGGTGTTGACTTGATAGATCCTAGATTGAGTTTGAGTTAATATTTTTTGAGTTCAACTTGAAATTAAGTTTTGGGTCATAAATTTTTTGAATCAATTTGTTAAGTCGGGTTAAACCCTATTTATAAAACTTACTTGGCTGATCAACCTTGAGATTCAAGGGCTGATCCGGGTTGAGTTAGTGGAAAAACCTAGGTTTTTTTATTAAAATAAAAAAAAATAATACAAAACTTGGGTAGATCTCCATTAACCAGTATTGATACTTGGATTAGAATGCATAATTTTTCAGCTAGTCTACAATGACGAAATCAGAAAATATCAATATCAACTATATCATTCAATTTGAATAGATAATGGTTTAGATTTATACGGTGATCAGTGCATGTTACCATACATACCCGATGATGATGCTTATGCAGCCGCACCCCAAGAGATTTACCGTTTTCACTCTGGAAAATTTTCCTGCAATTAGATAAAAGATGTTACTCCAACGCAGGGATTCTTTACATGAATCAGACTCAACATGATTTAAATATATTCTTGACCATGTTGATACAAAACAAAATCATGCAAATGCAAGTAATGGAAGACGTACGAAGGCACATTCTCTGTAGATAAAATTTGTAGGGAGTTGCAGAAGAAACGATCATTTTATTATGCTTGAAAATTAATCATGTTTGCAGGGCAGAAGAAGAGTACAAAATTAATTCTCAGTTTTTCTTCAGAATAAAATGTTGAGAAACATTTTCTCCTCTCCTATGAGCATAAAATGAGAGAAAAAAATAAAAAATTAAAGCTCCTCTGTTTCAAGGCAGTGCCTAGCTCCATCCATGTGAAATGTGAAGAAAGGTAAGGGAAAGGGACATGGAGTAAAATGTTCCAACAAAAGCACAGTAAAGTAACACTGAAAAGGAAGAATATGATCATGGGGGATCATATATACCTTGAAGCAGCGGTGACAATGAAGAAGAACCAAATCAACAATGTTAACCACCTCAAAAGAGAAGCACCGACTTTGTCCATTTTTGATGAATGAAATCACAGAAAGCAAGTTAACTGCATGAAGCCAAAAAAGGGACTCTTCCAACACAATTAAAGAAGCAAGAAATAAAATACTAAGAAACCAAAAACTTGCACACGCGAAAAAAAAAACATGAAATACCTTGCTCAATGGCAATATATGCCAGAGGCTGTTCTTGAATGCATAACGACCCTTAATTCTCTTGGAAAAAAGGTTCAGATGCAATGCTTAGTGAAAGGCCTTGTAATGGTAGACCGGGAAAAAAGAGAAAGATTTCCATTTCATTGTTCTTTTCACAGTTTTCCTTGCAGCAGATTTCCTCAATCTCTTATATATAGCAGATCATTGAGGGACTTGATTGCTCCTCTATGCAAGAGATTGACAGAATTGCCAAAAAAATATATAGCAGATCATTGAGGGACCTGAGTGCTCCTCCATGCGAGAGATTGACAGAATTGATAAATTTTGTAGATGTTGATTGAAAATGAAAGTTATAGTTCAAAGATTGGGTTCAGTTTAATTTTTGTGGTTTTGATCTTACATCTAGAGGGTGGTGTGTGCTACTAAAGGTGTGCTTCCTACATCTAGACAATGGTATGTCCTCTGCCTTAGGTATAATTTTGTGTTTCGATGGACAAGGATTGAAAACAATTAGTATGCGATTATGGTGCCCTCTCTTTGGTGCTTTTTGGTCCTGCCCAAAGGCAATGAATTTGCCCTTCTTAGAGATAATAAGAGCCATTTGATGCGTTAAGTTAATTTCGGACATTAGAATTAAAAAAATATATATAACTTAGTTATCTAATAAAGTGGTTTTCCTATACTAAACTATGCTTTTGATTTGTGAAAAACAAAAATTTATTATCTATGTTTTTATTTTTTCAACCAAATATGTTTTTTGTTTTTGTCTTAAAATACTAGCCAAACACCACCTAGAGTCATCCTTGCAGATTGCTTAGAGAGTCTTGTTATTTATTATTTATTTTTTAAATATGGTTTTATTGATAGAAGTTAATTAACTAATAACCAAACAATATAGTTTTGTTGTTTTAAATCTATAAATAAGACGAATTATTAAATAAAACATAATACATACCAAATTTGTTTTCTTACCTTTAAAGAATTGTATGATTTTATTGCGTTGTTTCAAGTCTATAAATAAGATAAATCATTATTTATGTATTTTATGTGTATGTTTTCAACGAGCTGGTTCATGGACATTATTTTTCAATTTATATTTTGTTTATTTTTAATTATGTTTTATTTTATACGCGCAGATTCAATGCCTGAAAGTATAAACGAGTCCTTTTCCTCAAATCTAGATCCCTTATGAAAGGCTCTTTAAAGCAACCGATGGATTTTCTACAACCAACTTGATTGGAGATGGTAGTTTTAGCACTGTGTTCAAAGGAAACATTGATGAAGATGGTAATAAATTGAGAATATGTATATTTCATTGATGTGTTGTAACAGTATACAAGGTGAGGATTTATACAGAACCTACGTGCTATTATAGGAAAGCAATTCCTATAAACAAGCTGATATTAACAGCAGATCCTACAGCTAAGCTAATAACGGTTACATACTATAATTACACAGAATAAAAGGATTGACAATTATAGAAGCTATGATCACTCTCAATTACATCGTATAATCATCTTTCCTTTAACAGATGGAACATCAGTTGCAATCAATCAAAGTTCTTAACCTGCAACGTCGTGGAGCGTCTAAGAGTTTCATAGATGAATGTGGAGCCTTGAGAAACATTCGGCATCGAAATCTGGTGAAGATCATAACTTCTTGCTCAAGCATTGATTTTCAAGGTAATAATTTTAAAGCTAAAGGGAGTCTGGAGAAATGGTTGCATCCTCCTCAAGTAACACATCATGAGATGATCAGCTGATCAATGAGATTCAGCATCCAAACCTTCTTGAGAGGATCAACATTGCCAGTAATGTGGCTACTGCACTTGACTATCTTCATCACCATTGCTACAACCCACCCATTCATTGTGATGTAAAACCAAGTAATATTCTTCTTGATACAGACATGATAGGCCATCTTGGAATAAAGCAGCCCGGTTGGAATAAAGGGAACTATTGGATATGCTGCCCCAGGTAACAATTGTTCATTTCCTTTGCTCATATTCCTCTTAACATTGCCAACATCTTAATTGAATAATTCACTAAATACTTTGTTTGATCATAACATTTTATTGTAACAACTTCATCTCCTGGTATATCTGTCATGTAAAAAGAAAATAAAATAAGATTATCAGCTATATTTACATGTATCTGGACTTTCTTGAGTGACAGATTATGGCCAAGGAAGAGAGTTGTCAATAGATGGAGATGTCTACAGTTATGGGATCCTATTGTTGGAGATGATAACAGGGAAGAGACCTATCGATGACACATTTGAGAAAGGCCTTAATTAATCTTCACATGTTTGCCAAGATGGCCCTGCCCGACCATGCTATGGTGATAGGTCCCAATCAAAACTATGGAGTTTTTTTTAACAGAAAGATTATTCTCTCAGGGTAAGAACAAAGCACATACATGCTGGAATAATAATGCTGCCCTCTTTATTCTGATGCATGACTTATATACAAGCCAAGTTTGTCACTACAGCACAGAAATTAAAGGACCTGCTAGTCTCCCAACAAAGCCTAATGCTTATCCACTAACAGAAGCTAATCATCAAGCATACAAGCAACCTGAGCCTTCCCACGTTAGAAAGCTAAATCCTGATACTTGGGTTCTGTTTTGGTACCCTCCTTGATCTCCACGTCCTCTTCTTATCATATGGAGCTAGATTACAGACCCAAATCCAAATCTGTAATCTTTTTCCTTATGATCCAGCTGCAAATGTAAATTCGAAACTGGTTAGGATACTTGCATGACTCAAGAACCTTGGAGAAGGAAGAGAAGAAAGAGGATCGAAAATCTGTTTAATTAAAGGAAGTGCACATATAAATGGCTAGCAGAAGCTGACATAAGATAATTTATCAGAAGTTCCAAAAAAAGCTGAAGCATCGTGCTAAGAATCTAAAGGTCCAACACCTCTGCAGAAAGATTAATAAAATTGAGACCCACATTCAAGCGTTCTTCCAAGAAGGCGGATGTTTATCCATTGGAAACGATCTTTCCTCTCGAACGGGCCTGAAACAACCACCAATATCAGTATCGATTTAGTTTGTCTTGTTTACAGGCAATAAGTTTTAAATTTTAGGCCCGATAGGATTGATGATCAAGGTTACTGGTCAGAGATACATAGACAACGGAGGAAATAATATGCTGACACACCAAACATAATGAAATGTCTAAGTATCATAGCAGCCTCCTAAAAAACACTAAAAGAAGAAATAATTAAAATCCGAAATGAACCAAGTAAATAACTAAAATACATATCTACACCGAAGTTCTTTTTAATATCAATCGCAGCTTTCTAAACAATTCCAACAATTTGTTATAATGTTTCATTAGCTGGTTTAATCTCAACATGCTCACTAACTTCGAATTGTTCTTTGGATTTCATATTTACTTCATGTTTCTCTGATGGCCAGTAGAATCTATTTCCAAAGAAGCAGAAAAGCCACAATTTCTGTCATTCTTGGAGGAATAACTTAAAGTCACTGTTTGTGTGTTTGGAATGGCATCTTTTTCCAATTCTCCTTTATCATTGACTTGAATTATTGGCACCTCAAGCTGCTTATCCTCTGCATTTTGCCTCCTTGTTATTTGAGAAAGTTGAATAGAAGACAACCGATAATAATCTAATTGTTTATATGCTTCATATCAAATCTCTTTGTAATCACCTTATACAAACTCCAGATTTAATAATTTTCTCAAGCTTGTCATGATAGAATTAAACACTTAACAGTATGAGCTCTAGATTCCAGAACTTCAAACCACCATTTTTTAGCACCACAAGTAAGTTTGTGTATAGCAAATCTTACTTTTTGATACCAAGGAACCCTATTCAAATAAAAAATATGCATTCAAGTTTGACAACAATATAATAAATCTTGTCTTTGAAAACTTCTTATCAAGGAACGGAATATCATCATAATAAGAAACGAATCTACAAATTGGATGACTATGAATTAAGTCTTTAGTGCTTCGCCTTTCGTAAATACCATTGTCCATATAAACATGATGTTTATATAGGTTTGCAGGAATAGATCTAGTGTTTGGTTCACCCCGAGGTAAGTCTCTAAGCACATCTCTTTCCTTATTACTATCTTGTTTATGCCTTCACCTTGTACACAGTGTTAGATGGTTCAAGCGTTCTGCGATTTCTGCTAATGAACACACCACTCAATCCAGTATTTGCAATTGGGTTCTTTGCGACGTTGCCTTATGCCTCAGTGGCCTCCACTCCTACATTGTAGAATGTGAATTAAGTTGTTGTCAATTCATCTGTCCATCAAACAGGCCAAGCCGCCTCGAAACCAATTGAATAGCATTTAGCATGGATAGGTTCCTCAATCTTTAAATTTTTATTGTCATAAACTGTAGAGAAATAAACTAAGGTTTTAAAGTCTAAGATTACAACCCTTAACGGTAAAGAAAACTCTGAAAAATTTAATAATTTTTGTTGTATGCTGTCTTTCTTGCAGTCTACTAATTTTGGCAAGTAATTGTATGCTTCCGAGCATTGATTACGCATTCCAGCAACGGACCATGATAGTGGTGTGTCGAGCCCACCATCACCGGAGGCATGCATTTGGATTTTGTCTTGTTGACGAGCATACGACTCATCATTGATTGCCGTAACCTGATACTGATTGCAATTGACCATATCCAAGCTGCCACCAAAATCCTCATCTTCTTGTTTGCTTGATCTGCAATATTTGAGTGAATCTTCAAATTTCACCTCTCAAAATATGCATGCGAAGAAAAACAAAAAAGGAGATTTAAATCAATTATCAATCCGCCAAACTATCAAATTAGATACAGTCAGTTTAAACAAACATGTTCAATCATGTTCAGATTTTAGTGATGTTGGCAACAAGAACAAAACTGTGAGCAAGAGCCGAGTAAAAGTGAAGTAAGTGTGTCTAGAGCTGATCTAATGATTCAATGTATATTTAATTAATGAAAAACAAAATAAGTGTTGCCAAGTAGGAGAAAAAAAACAAACAATAAACATCAAGACCAGTATCTATATGAACAACAAATTAATCAAGAATCAAGAATATATCAAAAAGTGAGGATAAGTGTACAACTTGAGGATCAGCAGGGACACTGCCCTTGGAATTCTCCACTCCTTTTCCACCTCCACCACCAAGCCCGCCACCTCTTCATCCTCAAAAGAACCCTTTCTAGAACCGGATTCTGTAACACATTGTCTTCATTCTGACAGGAGGGGATATCAGTCACAATTTGGAAATCTAATAGTTTGAAGGTTTCTGAAAACCTTCCTCAGACCTGTCAGCGTCACTGGCTGATTTCTCATTCTTCCACCGTTGGATTAACACGAATTTTGGGTAAGTTGTGTGTCACTATAGTTCCTACATCCTGACCAGAGTGATCGTGCATATTTGAATCCACTAGAGAAATCTTACCGTTTGAAGATTTCTGGGCAAATCACTCTCGGAACAGTCAGAATCGCCGGCTTATTTCTTCTCTTTCTACCGTTGGATCCACCCGAATTTTGGATATGTGATGCGTATGGCCATATTACACATTCGGAACGGTGGAGATGAGATAAAACTCTTCCGGCAAAGAGTTATGCACGCTCAACAGTGGTCCATCAATCTCAGGTCAGTTTTGGTCTAACTCCGATCTAGGGAGATCCAACCGTTAACTTGAGCGGATATTTGGATATGTTCTGCATAAGATGTGTTTTTATCGTTTCACCGTTGCGATTTGTTATTTGTTGAATTGTTGGTGAGTAATTGTTGTTTGAAGCTCTGCCCAGAATCTGTCATGGCTTCCAATCCGAAACTTCAAACCCTCAAAGCTAACACCACCCACTCAATCACTAAACAACCCACAAACCATCACCAAAACATCCAAAATACAGCCTCCTTAACGCAGGTTAGGTTTCTAAAATCCCACGAATCAACAAACAATCAAAAATCCCTTTCCAATAGCCACCTCCACCTTGACCCAAAACAACAACCACCCCCTAAACACATTCACAATTTTCCTAGCCCAAAAACCCAGAATAACCACTCCTTTAACATTTCAGTGCCACAAATTTACTTTGAAGGTTTCCCAATATGGGCTGATTACCATCGCATAAAGGCTTCTTTTAGCAAGTTTGGCTCTGTACTCAAACTCTATGTATCCAGGCATGTCAACAAATCAGGGAGTCTTTTTGGTTTTGTAACAATAGCATCAAACTTTTCTAATAAAGTTTTGCTAGAGAGTGTGAATGACATTTGGTTTGAATGTCACCAATTAAAGGCCAATTTCGCCAGACACTATAAAAAGATTCCAAGAGAGAACACAGCTCCTGATAGATCAAAACCCAAAACAACTATAAGAGTGCCTATTAGTGAAAGAGATGAAAGAAGTTACAAAGAGGTACTCAATGAAGGAAAAGTGGATCAAATACTTCTGCCTGTGGCTTCTGGACCAAAGGATTACTTTGAAAAACTCTCCATTGATATTGAAGAAGAGGATTATGCTTGGCTAAAGAGATGTCTTCTGGGAAAAATAAAAAAAGGATCCAATTACTCTTCTATACGTTTTGGACTGATCCAACATGATATAGATTTTGTTGGACTACGCTTTTTTGGGGCATCTCAGGTCCTTGTGATTTTTGATAATAGAGACATATTAATGGACTCATGGAGGAAGAATAATAAATGTTGGGATGTATTTTTTGAGGAAGTTCGCCCCTGGGTTGAGACTGACACAACTTTGAATCGGATGGCCTGGATAACAATAACAAATCTACCTATTATAGGGTGGAATTGCAGATGCCTCACAAAGATTTTAGAAAGATCTGGTCAGATGATAGGTTATGATAAAACTACTCTCAAGCATTTTGAACTATCACAGTTACGGATCCTCATTGGTACTCAACTGGATAAGGTGAATAAGGTGATTGTTTTGCAACTCAAAAATCAAACATATCAGGTTAAGATAGAGGAGATGAACCAGTTACATTACCCAATTGCTGGCTCAATTTCATACACCATGGATGACTTTCAGACATCCCTAGAGCAAGGGGATGAGGATGATGAGGAAGACTCGGTTGATGTGGGTGATGGAGTAGACACAGATGAGGACAGAGCAGATGTGGCTCCATCAGTCACCAGGACTCTTGGGGGCGGCAGCAGCGGGTGGAAAAATTCAAATCTGGCACAGGATGGAGACAAGCTATCAACTTCTGACGATAGCTCTCTTATCATATTTAATGCTCTTCATCTGGATGTGGTGCAAGATCAACATGTTGCCTCATCTTTAGAGAGATTTCCAGAAATTATGGCATACAATCTTTCTTTTTC
>Ga0325411_1001193_pt1 | contig 28689 bp, 12 predicted proteins | sample PopdelMetagenome_13_FD_206181 | JGI IMG/M metagenome (GOLD analysis project Ga0325411, IMG submission 206181) | Populus deltoides microbial communities from Bellville, Georgia, United States - Xylem-PdIQD-R4 | ecosystem: Host-associated > Plants > Phyllosphere > Stem > Wood/Secondary xylem...
GTATTGTTGTTAACTATAATTTATACAATAAACCTCCCTGTGGTTCGACCCCGGTCTTGCCGGGTTATTTATTACTTCGACACTCCTGCACTTGGGAGAAGACATCAATCTTTTGGTCGTGTCAGTGTCAGTGAGTGGTCAAGTCAAGGGAAGAGAGAGAAGGGGAAAGATGATTTAAAATCTTCTTCTTCATTTGCTCTGCATGTGCAGGGGAAGAAAGAGAACAATGCCGTTCAAAATGGCACTATTTTGGGGTTTTTTTTTTTGAAGAAAAGGAAATGAATTTGGGAATAACTCAAAAATGGGTTATGATACCCATTAACTATTTTTTGTTTTGTATTTTTCAAAGTATGATGAAAATGCAATATATATATATATATATATATATATATATATATATATAAATTTTGCATGAAAATTTTAGAATTTGGCTATATGCACACAAAATAAAGCATATATATTTTTTGTATTTTTTAAATGAGAAATTGTTTTAGATTTTTTTAAAATTCTGGTGAAAAACTGGTATTTTTAATACTAAGTTAGTATAAGTCTACAATCATGATATTAAGTGAAATGATTGAGAAAATATGTAAGGGACAAACAAATAATTTTTAAATGGTCCTTGAAATCTTTTAGAATTTTTAAAAATTTATTTGGGGCTTATTTGACAAAAAACCATTTTTCCTTTAAATGAAACAACCAAAATAGGCCTAAGAACGTGTTTGCCAAACACGTGTTTAAGCTAAAAAAATCCTTTATGAAAACACTTGCCAATCAAACAAGACCTAACTTAATTGACTAAAAGTCAAATCGATCGGGTTGATCCAAAATCATTAGTTAGACCATGAACCATACCTAAAACTTTGGTTTAACCCAAAAACAAACCTAAAATAAAGTAAATATCCAAAAATAAATTCAACTAAAAAACATGAAAAACATAAAATTTCTTAACAAAAATAGATCAAACATACAGAATGAAGAACATGATGAATGTTCTTCGTGAACCTAGAAAACATAACTCTCATCATCGACTAGATATAGCAAAACCAGGGGCATAAAAAGATTATAAATCATGCAATGATCAATAATCTAAAACTTATTCACTTCGATTATCACTAAATCATCACAATTTGATCATGGAAGGTTTCGGTTTGAAATCAAAACCTTAAGATTAAAATCAAGAAATACATGTTATTAAGGCAAAAGAAATCTAGATTACTAGGTAAAGGTGTCAAATCATGTAGCCAAGGCAATATTCTTCCCATGAACATTGCCCAGTAAATGCAGAAATGCCTAGATGACTCAGAATGACAGATATGCAACCAAACCTAAAAACAATGCACTAAGAGCCCAGAAAAATGTACGAGGCTTAGCAACTAAAGCTTAAGCATGCTTAAAACAACTTATTTTAACAATTAAAACAATAAGAAACAAGAAATCAAAGGCAAAACCATAAGTATAGTCTGTCCTATAGCAAACCAAAAACACGTTCCAATACTATTTCAAAGGTTTTTTTTTCACATTCTTAACCATAAACAACATGTATTTGGCTTAAGCAAGCCCAACTAACCACTAACAATGGTCTAAGAACATTAGAAACAGAAAATAACCAAACTTTCAACATATACTGCCATAAAGACTTCATTGACTATCTTAAACATCAAAACATGCTAAGAATGTATCTCAACCTAACATTAATCATCTTAATAGCAATCCTAAGCATTCCACTAAACCTTGGACAACACTTAAACACACATATACATAATAAAACATGGCATGGTCAAACAAAAAAAAACATTTATTGCATTTAAACTAGTAAATGGCTTTAAAAGAATGCATAATAAACACTCAATGCAAAAGATAATAATAAAATTGGAATGGAAGAGGAGGGAAGAGAATGTGCTCAATGAGTTGCACCCCTAATCAAAGTTGAATGCTTACCTTATCTAATGATGTTGCCTCTTTTGTATCCTTCTTTAAGTTCGAATTGTGAATAGCAATGTAAGGAGGACATATCCACCAAACTAGTCTCAAAATCTGGATAAGAGAACTGGTTATGTATAGTGAGGATATATCACCCTTACTACACCTTACCTAAAGTAAGCTGCATTGTTTGTTTGTCTAATATAAACTACAGTATTGTTGTGTTTCCTAACCATTTTTCTATCTAAGGTTTAAGAAAGGTCTTTCTAGATAAGGATATCATTATCTTATCAAGTTAAAAACCTCACAGTTATAATACCAATATAAAAATAAATTGTTTTTTTTATTTAATATCAGAAATATATCTTATATATAAATTCATAATCCTATAACAATTTGTTTTGATATTTTTGAAATGCAAGCCAAAATCTTTTGGAGTTTTATAAACTTGTTGTAAAATCCATGCAAAAGTATTTCAAATCTAAAATAAATGCTCAAACTATTTTCTAAGATTATTGGCCATAAGCAATTAAAACTTTTTTTTTATCTCTTTATCTTTTCTATCATAAAATGAAAATAAGTAATAAAAAGAAAATCAAACAAACACACACATTCTCCTTTTACTAAATTTTACTCACACACCCTACAATTATATTTTTACAAATCACCAAAATTCAAAATAATTCAAACACACACACAATAAACATTTATAATTTACAAAATAGGCCTCTAAAAATTCACAAATTAATATGGAGAAATTGCTGGAAACCTAGGAACTCTACTAGAAAATTCTGGAAGTGCAGGAACAGTGGCAGCATGTGGGTCTCACGCACCGCCACCACTAGTAACGTGTGGTTCCATGTGTCATCATTGTTGAGAAGGGAAATCATGCTGCTCAGTAGTGTTTCTTTTTTTTTTTTTCTTGTATTGGTAGCAAATCTCATCGTCACTTTCAAAAACAAAAATTAAAAGCAGTTCATTTTTATCCTTTTTTTTAGATATGTTTCTTTCTTTATCTGCTATAAATTAGGGCTATGATTATAATTAAAAAAAATAAAGAATGGCTAGTGTTTGAGTTTACTTTTAGGTTACTGGAGGGGAGGAGGCTGACGTGAAGGAGCTCAGGCTTGAGAGAGAGAGAGAGAGGTTATCAATTTTGTTAGGAAGAAGTTGAAATTACCGGGGATGAGAGAATAAATGAAAGGGGTGCTAGGTCGGTTTTGGCACTTTTGCTAGTGGGTCAATAGTGGTGGGAAGGAGCGATGTTGTGCTGGTTTGGTGGAGAAGAAGGGACGACTTGCTGGGTTGTTGGTTTTGGATTTAAAAAAGTAAAGAATCGTGGTCTCAGATGTCTTTCAGGTTGTTGGAGTAGAGGTTGGTACAGTGACTAAGGGAGAAGCTTTGATGGTGCTTCTGTTGCAATCATCTATGCAAGATGAGAAGAGGTGAAGCTAGGTTTCAACCGTGTCTAGGCTGGTAGTATGAAGAGGGTGGTTATTACTGGTGTTAGTGTGAGGATGTTAGTGTTGGTAGAGTCTGTTGCAACTTGAGGTGGCTGGCCTTGCCAACTGTTGTCTGTGGTGAAGGGAACAGAGATGGATATGGCCGGACAATGGGTGTCACCGTCTCTCTTCCACCACTGGTGGTTGGTGGTTTGTGAGTGGTTGTTTATCTTCTTCCAAAAAAGAGAGCTGAATACATGTTTCCTTCGCTTCTTTTTGTTTAATGCTTTTATTTTGGATTTTTTAGTAGAGTGCTTTGGGGTGTGTGTGGTATTGGTATGTGTGTTGAGAGGGTGAGTTGAAGCAATAAATGTTTTTTTTTTGTAGGGATTGGTTTTAATTTGGATTTTTATGGGAGGCTGTTTACAGTGTAGAAGAAAACCAGGAAAATCTTGGACTGTGAGGTCTTTGGGTGGTTAGAGTGTAGAAGATGGAGGGAAGTGAGAAAGAGGAAGGGGTTGATTTGTGTAGGGAAGATTATAAGTCGTTAGTGGTGAGGTTGGGGGCTGGGGGTTGAAGGGTAGTGGGTGTTGATTCATGTTGGCTATGACTAGTTTTAGGTATAATGGAGGCTATGTTTTTTTTTTGTGTGTGTTTTGTGGGAGAGAGTGTGGAAATTTTATTTTATTTCCCCCCTTTTTTATGTGTTTATGGTAAAATAAGTTTGCTATTTTCAATTGCTTGGTCTCCAAGCAAACTTGGTAATCAAGCAACCTAAAAATAATTTTGTCCCTTAACTTCTTTCTTTTCACATTTGGTTCGTTTGTAAATTTTGATTTCTTATATTTTGATTTTTTTGAAAAAAAGCAACTTCAATGTCAACTTAAAAAGCGTGTTAACAATTGAACGTGTAGAAAAAGATGTTGTAAGTGATGCAAAGACGTCAAAAAAAATATTTTTTTAGGTTTTTGTTGTTTTTTTTTGCTATGTTTTGGTTTTTTATTTTTTTTTTAAAATGGGGTAAAAAAATAGGTAGCAATAAGAAGTAAAGAACTTTTTTGTTTTGTGAATGTGATTCATATCTCTAATGACCATGGGATGAGTGCGTTGAGCAGAGGATGGAAATGGATCCATGGAAGGACTCGGTTGTAAGGCAACAATGGGTAAGGATGTTATTAGAGCAGATATATCCACAAATAAAGATGGGATATCTGAATATGAGATTTCTAGAGTTGGATTAGCATTAGAAGTAGTATTATCTGAAGTAACGATGATAGTGGGGGTAATGTTGGTGTGTAACGGCAGAATAGTGGGGCTAGGACTGAAGTGATTGGAGTGGTCTAATGGAGGTTTTGGTGAGAGAGATGTGGATGGAAATTCTGTTTTATTTAAAGAGACATGCATGCATATGTAGGTGTGATGTGTTTAAGGGTCCAAGCACAAATATGCACTTTAAGAGGTAGAGTATCCTACAAAGATGCATGACTTGGATTTTGGTTATGTTTTTGTGGGAATTAAATGGTTTTACCAATGCGAAACATAAGCAACTGAAGATCTTGAGTTTATTATAATTTGGTGGTTGGTTAAATAAGCATTTAAAAGGGGATTTGTTCTGAAGGATAGGTGTAGAAAGTTTGTCGATAAGGTAAACTATTGTTTGAAAAGAAAGACATCAAAATTTTTAGGATAGATTTGCTTGGGTAAGTAGTGTCATTCCTATTTCAACAATTTAGCAATGTTGACGTTCAGATATACCATTGTGTTGGGGAGTGTAAGAGGGAGTGGTGAGATAGTTTATGCCATGTTTATTTAAGGTTTTAAACTTGTTTATTCACCACCATTGTCTAAGTAGAGGTGTGTGATTTTGAACTCAAATTTCTTTTAAAGCAGTTCATGAAGCTGTGGAAAAATAGTGTTGATATCATATTTGAGAATCATGGGAAAGAACCAACAGTAACGTGTGTAATGGTCAATAAAAATGACATAATATTTGAAAGCTTTGTAGTAAAGAGTGGGAGTTGTTCCCAGACATCTGAATAGAGGTATTCCAAGGGCTTTATGCTTTTGATGCTATTTACACTAGAAGGAAGTTGTTAACTTTTATTAATATGACAAGAATTGCAAACATGATTTAGAGAGGATGATGTTACAAATAAATGGAATGATTTTGCTATTTGGGAGATTATTCGTTTTGAAGGATGACCTAGATGACAATACCAAGGGTTTTCAGATACTCTTTGACTTAGGTTTGCAAATATATTTATGTAATATGGAGAGGGTGGATAGCTCTGTCTTTAGACCATTCTTATAATAGTGTCGCCCTTGTGAACCTATCCTTCATAAAAAAATAGTTAGGATGAAACTCAATAAATACATTGTTTACTTTAGTGAAGCAATGCGCAAAAATAAGATTATTTTGGATGCTTGGAACACAAAGAGTATCAGTTAAAAGAAATTTATGAGTTTTATGGTTAAGGGTAAGAGAGCCAATATAAGTGATAGGTAACCCTGAGCCATCTCTAATCACCACAACATCTGTGCCATCATATTCAGAATGGATAGATAAATTTGAGAGATTAGAGGTTATATTGTGTGAAGCACCAGTGTGCAGGAGCCATTTTCATTTTGTGTCTACTGACTTGCTTACAAATTAGCTGTGACAAGTTGTAATTTTAGACATTTCTTTGCTATGTGGCTGAATAATTCACAGAATTGACATTTTTGGCTTTCTTTGGAATTGATTGTTGCGGCGTTGATTGATGTCTTGATACTGCCAAGGTCATTGCATGTTTTTATATTGGTATTTTCTTAGTTGTCGTTGATGATAATGACTAGCACTGTGTTGAGTATTGTTAGCCGTGGCCAAGAGTTGTGATTGAGTTGCTTCGATTCTCTTTAGGTAAGTTTCATGTGCTGTGAGTATATCATGTAGTTCCTCAAATGTTAATGATGTTTCTCTGGTTCGTATAGAGAGTATGATATCCTTTATAATCAGTGCTAAGACCATTAAGGGCATAAAGTGTAATGTCATCATTTGACAAGGGCGTGTCGATCATAGCTTGTTCATCAATAGCTGTATGAATAGCCAGCATAAAGTTCGAAATGGATCGATCTCCTCTTTGAAGTAGAGTCAAAGATTCCTTGAGCTGTATAACCCTTGTGCGAGATTGATTTTCATAAAGTCATGTCAATCTTAACCAAGACTCTACTGAGGTTTTTGCAGTGGCAATTAAAGGTGAGATGTTGTCGAAAATTGAGACTAGGATTGCATTACAAATGAGGTGATCCTGCCAAAACCATAATATGGCTGCTGTGTTAATAGTGGGTTCAGTGCTATTTGTTAGAACTGAAGGACACTTAATCGTTCCATCCAAGTAGCCCTACAGATTAAATCCATGAAAGAGTGATTTGAAGGTGTCACTCCATGATGGAAAAATGGAAGGAGTGAGTTGTTGGAGTTGATTTGTGTTTACAACAATGAGATTGCCATTTTAGGTAGAAATCTTTTGTGCCATTGATGTGTAAATTTGGTTGGAATGCTTTGATTCCATAAAAGAGAAACAACACCACAAAGTGATTAAGTTTTCTATATTGTACATGTATCTTTTCAGTTGTTTTATCTATTACATTTTTAGAGTTTATATATAAAAATACAAGTTGTCTATTTATAGAAATGACAGTGTGTATTCCATAATTCTAGCTTTGACTGATTATCTATTATGACTTGATTTCCTCAGCAGGTTCTTGGGCATTGACTAATTGTTGGCTAATGTTCTCTTGTTGACTGTTCAGTTGTAACCAAAAGGGCTTGATCATTGACATGATTGTTTACAAAGTTTGGGTCGGGTTTGACAATATTTACATCTTATCCATTATCCGTTGATTAAGATATATATATATATATATATATATATATATATATATATATATATATATTACTAATTCAAATAAGTTTGGATCGGTATCCATTGAGTTCAAATTAAATTGTTATACCTAGAGCTAAGCCATCTCATTTCTCATTTTCTTATTCTATGCTTTGTAAAAGCATCGTATTATTGTGCTTTTCAGAGGGTGAGCTAGCTCAGTTTTCTCTATTTTTTTTTATCTCACGAGTTTTTAAAAATATAAACCCATCTTAACTCGAAATTATTTATTTTGAGCATAAACTCTATATAGGTATTTTTTTTATTCATTAATAAGGTTATTTTCATAACAACTTGAAATAAATTGATATTAAGTTTCTCCTTATTAAATCTTAAGAATACATTTAGCTAATATAGATAATTATAATTGAATCATTTATAAAAGACCAAGTTATATTATAATTGGACTCAAAGCTCACCGGTATTTAAAGAAACTTGTTGAGACTTTTTTCTAATAAAATTGTTCAGCATTAAGAGCAGGCAATGATATTATATTATAAAGTCATAATTTGAGCAAGTTCAAATTGATATAACATGAAACTTATTAGTTAGAAAACTACTGATAACACAACTCCACAGGCCACTTAATGGACAATAATAAGTAAAATCTATTCATGTTTGAAGATCTCGTACTAATAACTAGATAATTAGCATGCACTATATTGCATGTCGTATTAAAAAAAAATTGAGCATAAACACAAATGTATAAGTATTGTAAATGTATTTTATAAAGAAAATGTAAATAAATTATAAAAACTCAATTCTCAGTCAACACAATATTAAGTATGAAAATAAAATAAAAAAAATAAAGGGCCTTAGAAAAAGAGAAAACTTACATATAATAAAATTAATTTTTTTTTTGTAAATTTGAGCATTAACCCAATGACGGAATGCTTTTTCAAAACCACGATAACCATATAAAAAGCAAATTGAAATAAATTATAAAACTCAGTTTCAAATCAATATAATATTGAAGGATGAAAAAAAAAACAAAAATAAATCGAAGGACCTTGGAAAAATAGAATGCCTACAAAAAATAAAATTAAATCTTTTTTTTGTGCAAAATTGAGCATCAATCGAATGCCAATATATTTTTTTTGAGATCATAATAATTCCATTAAAAGCAAATTGAAATAATTCATGAAGCTTATTTCTCAATATATTGTTTTTACAAAATTAAACATCAATCCAATGTCAGGATCTTTTTTAAGACAATGATAATCTTATAGAAAGAAAACCATAACAAATCTTAAAGCTCAATCCTAAATTAAACCATGTAGGGGTTGATCCGATGTGACCTGGTTAAATTGACCAATTTAAAAGCAACCTAAATAACCGGTAACAATATAGTTTGATCTAACAAAAAATTAAAGATAATATTTTTTAATATTGAAACGATGATATATTGGATGACATCTTTTATCATATATCAATATGGCAACGTATTAAATCGACCTTAGCCAACTCGAGTTAACCTTTCATGCCATGACCTGGCTTATGAGACTAGGATAACCCAATAAAATTAAATAAAAAAAACTATGAATCATAATTTTAAAGAATCCTAATGTTGAAAGTTGAAATTGAAGAAAAGCCATTAAAAAGAGAGAAAACAATTACCCGAGCTAACATAATAAACAACGACATAGGTCATAAAACTAAAATAACCATATAGAAAACAAAACAAAAGAAAAATTATAAAGTACAATTCCTAACAATCCCAATATTAAAAGATGAGATTAAAAAAAAAAGCAAAAAAATAAAGAAAAGTAAAGCACTATTCTAGTGAATTGTGCTAGTAAATTCACCTTCTCTATTACTTTATGTTAATTAATCATTAATGAAGAATGTTCTTAAATTATCATCTCACAAGTTAATTTGATTTTTTACAACCTCTAGTTAGTTATTATGCTCATGAATATTGGATCCAATTATGCAAATATAGGGCCATATCAAACAAAAAGAGATTAGTTTTCTAAAATGCAACAACTACAAAATAAGCATTTGAATTTCACAACTAATTTTTCAAAGTTTAAACTCATAATATGACTTCTAACTTCCAGCTTTTATCATTATACATATCATAAGATTTTAAACAAATATAAGTTATAATTCAATAGTTTTAGTACTTACTAGCTATGTGTCTCACACTTCACCATGTATGGATAAAAAAATTTCAACGTAAAAAATAAATAAATATGCTTGCGTTTATAACATGTTTTTAGCTACCAAGAAAAAAATTCTAATCGCAATTTGAAAACCTCATGTATTAATTAAATAAATCAAGCATCATCTATGATAATAAATGGAAAAAAAAGTCAACTAAAGACTAAAAAAAAAATATAGAGGTTTACCAAGATATATAATCTTGCAATACAGGCAATGGACTCGATTGTGTTCAATAACTTTGTTTCTTGGAATCAACTTCTTATTGAATCTAATATTAGCAATAAAAATGCAAAGAAAGGTGAGTTAAATTAATCTTTTTTCAAACGCAAAAAAAACATGTTCAGGTATCGTTAATATGTTTTCTAATAGAAAACAACTTAATTATGAATTCAAAATCTAACATATATTGGATGACATTTTTGTATAAAAATATTGAGACAATAACATATTGAATTGACTTAGGTAAAGTCGAGTTAATCAACTAAATATTAGATCGCGAAGTGGAAGATGAGACCGTGATAATATCATAAAAAACAAACCAAAATAAATTGTAAAGCCCAATTTACAATAAACTCAATATTGAAGGATGAATTTAAAAACAAAAATAATTAATTCAAAAGAGGATAAAAAGACTCATGTTAATCTATCAAACCCGTGATTCAGATCATACACCTTACTAGATTTAACAACTTTTTAATTCCAAAATTATGTTTCATTTAATTATACCCCAAATAGATGTGTACGAAGCCTTGTATATCAAATAATAATTTTATTTTTTTTAAAAAAAAAGAACGGGTTGAGCATATGATTGAAAAAAAATAGGGCTAACTTTTTTAAAGTTTGATAACAAAACAAGGCTTTTTTTTTTCAAGTCAAATAAAAAAGACTTTAAATAACATCCTTTATATATATATATTCCTTTTCCTCTACACCTCCGTACTTCCTTCCCAAACACCAGCCTTTCCTATACATACGGGGACTACCAGCAGGCCTGGTCCAATCTGGTTCCTTCAATGGTGGCATTACTTTGGTTGCCAAATTGACTTCCTCAAGGACCACCCCCTGGTTGAAAATGGTGATCTCCATTTCAAACAAAATTTTCAACCTATTTTTTTTGAACGAAAGTTTTCTTCCCTTTTGATTTTCTGTACAAAATTCTTTATTCCATGGGTATATTCATGGTTCTTTGATTATAATCTCCAGCAAGGGCATCCAATTCTTGTGTTTTAGATGGGAAGGATCTCCGACAAAATATAAGGAAATGGTAAGAATAAGGGTTGAAACAACATCTTGGATGGTGTTTTCTAAATGGTCAAGGATGGGTGTTTGGTCTTCATAGGTTTAGATAGAATTTAAGATTTGTAAATGGTCTATTTTAGTGAGATGGTAATCACACCATCCTTTTAACTGGCCAGAGAAGCCAGCAATAAGAAGTCCAGCTATGGCTTTATCTGGGGTTCTTGTTTGGGTTTTGTAGGCGTTAGCTGCCATAGTCATTTATTGAAGGGTATTTAGAAAGTTGTATTCAGACATTCCATCTATGTTCCATTCATAGAGGGAAGAGGCATTTATGTTGGTTTAGGATAGTTGGTTCAGTAGACATAGAAATATTTGGAGCAATGGTTTTTTTAGAGTTTTGCCAAGTAAGTCTATTTAGCTCAAGAGGTGGATCTTTAAATGCTTCCTCAACAAAAGTTTGTACAGGGCTATTTTGAAGGGTATTTACTTGGTTTGTAGATTTAGAAAGGTTGGTTGTTTGAGATGTGTCTGGAATAGTTAGAGTTGATCCATCAAAGAGTTGTAAATGTGTTTTGATGGCTTTAAGGAAATCTATTTGATTTTCTTGGATTTGTGTTTGGCTTGTCTTGGTAACTTGGTAAGGTTTGAAGATTGGGTTTTTTAGTTTTAGGTTGACTGATGTTCTGGTATCAATCGAACTGATAGTGGTTCTTTGTATTTGTTTTTCTAGTCAGGTAAGCTGTTTACCTAAGGTATTGAGGTTGGTATTGGTAAAGTTGTTTTGTTGGATAATGTGTTTTGTGTTTATAAGGGTATCATCATCGGGTATTTTGTAGGGTGCTGCATCGATAGTTTGATCTTTGTGGTTTAGCTGGATGTTTCTTAGGGGTGGATGGTCAGACTCAACTGGAGATCCACTAGTGAGATTCCATACTGGTGTTTCGCTTCTAGTGGTGATTGGACATGCATGTTTAATGGATGCAAATGTATATGTAACATGATGTGTTGATGCATAATAAAGTTCAAACCAGTCAAAGAATAAAATTTGTATTCTATTTAGTTCAATAAAATCATAGAATTTTTTTTGGATAATATGTCTTTGTTGAAGAAAGTGTTCAAAAAACCAAGATCGCTTCTCGGAATTGTGGTTATCATAAAAATCATTTTTAAAATGAGTTTTGTTTAGAACAAATTGTTTTTCTGAAGTCAAGACATTCAACTCGTTTTTTGGAGCTAAGGGCATAGTTAAATTGAGAAGTGACATAGTCTGTACTTGTTTTTTGATTTGGCGGACAAGGTTGGTATAGGTATCAGACCATGGAATAGGGTTAGTTTTTAACCTGTCATAAAGAGGTTTGGCAAGACGGCTAATGTTCGGAAAGTAATCAAGAGCATCAATTTCCTCCTAAAACAATCTCTTGTAAACAATATCTCCCCTATAATCAATATCTCATGTATTGATTTCTAATACAAATTTAAGTAAGATTCTATTTCTCTTTACATTCTTGCAAAATTTATATTTCTGCAAATTTAAGTATGCTTTGTGTTTGATAGAGGATCCTGTCTTGAACTTACCTTTTCATTCATATAAGAAATATGTTACTTTTTCCAAACTCAGTATATCGACTGAAAACCTGTGACCCGATCTAAAGATCATTCTCAGGTGTAAAAACGCCACGTACTATTTCTTCTTTTATTTCTGTGTTCTTTTGATTATATGATGTAGATTTTCTTAGTATATCGGATGTAGATTTTCTAGAAGAATTTGTGTGATAAGGAATATTTATGATAGAAGGGATTTTGGAAATTCTTCCTGTTCTTTTGATTATATAGTATCAGAGCCTATTAGGATTTGGGTAGAAAAAGTGACATAGGTTACAGAAACCCAAGTGAGACGAGAGACCATTAGCAAATAGATGAATGCTACTGAATGGTGTAAGTCCCGTTGAGTGATTAGGGCACTAAATCTATATAACTTGCAGCCTGTTTTCTAGTCTATCTTTTCAAAGGATTCTGTTTTCTGCAGAACTAATTCTATTTCAACTTCTTCTACCTCTAAGACTTCTAAAAGTAGAAGGATTGTATAAAGTGAAGAAATAACAATTGAGGATTTTACAAAAAATATTGATGATTGAAAAATTTCAAAGGTTTCTAAAACACAGATTTTACAATAAAAACTGAGGAAAAAGATATTCAGCTTACAAAAACCTTTTGAAACCATCCAACTCCTCTCCCAAAAATCCCTATAAAAACATCTAGCCAGAAACTACAAATACATACACATTGACCTTATCCAAGTTGGGATAAAACCCCTTAAAAAAAAAAAAAAAAACCTTGAACACTTCCATTCTAGCTGTCCTACGAGATGCTAGATTCCAAAACTTCCAAAACTCACTCCTAAGTTCTATTGAGTCTAGCCTCTGCAAGTGCCCAGTTTCATTTGATTGCTATCCAAACTTAACTATATCCCTCAAAGACAAAAATATCTTACAAAGTATGCTACTACAAATAAAAACCAATAATTACGATATGCTTGAAGGATCAATCCTTGTTGCTTTTATATTCAAAATCCCTTACAAAGCCATGTTCTCAGCCTTTACCAGTAAACACAAATTCCAATCCCAAAAAGTAGAAACACTCCTTCTACAAATGGATTTATCCCGCTCAAACACTGTTGTCCCAAAAATAATCCAATGGAAAGATATAATCGTTCTAGAAGATTGAATCCTTCAAGGAGCAACCATCTTGAGATACCACAACCACCATAACCAAATGTAAAAGTTTAAGGGGTTGAAAATACATTAAAAAGAAACAAGTCAGGCACGTGGGCCTAGCCATGCATTTGGCTCTTAAAAAAAGGCTTCGTTCTAGCATCAGACTTTTTTTAATATTAAAAGGTGTAAAACAAAAAATAAAATAAAATAAAGCAGATGACATGTTGTTTGCATCAACAAACGAAGCATTATCTACAACTTAGAAACCTAAATAAACTCCTTCATGGTTTCAAATAATCCAAAAATTGGTCCAAAAATAAAAAATAATCTAAAACTAAAAATTTTACAAATGTCGGAGGTACTTTCTCAAGAAATTTTAAGGTGAAAGAATACCTATGTTAAACTTTTCTAATCAAATGAAACATGTGGACACCAAAATCGACCTTTTTTATGGCCAGAATTAGTGTCAACCAACGACTATCTCTCTCTACCACCAGACTTTAATGACTATCTCCTTTTCTCTTCAATCTCGAATCACGGACCGAAAAGAGTAGGAAAATGAATTTTTGGAGCAAGATTTATTGTTTGAAATCTAGAGGGACTGAAAAATTATCACTTAAAAAGTAAGAGGACTAACGTAAACGTTTTGCACCAATTTTGAAACTACCACCTATTTTCTCTGCTTTTTTCACTTTGGTCATTTCTTAACAAATTCACTTAAATTAGTCATCCATTTTGTCCTAAAAGGGAAACAAAGAGAAAATGCCTAAGGACAAAAAAAAAAGGGCACTGTAGCAATCTAAAGTGCCTTGTGTTTGTGTGTATAGTGGCATAGGCTACAATGATTTTTTCATGTCTTTTAGTGTTTTCTATAATTTAGACAAATAACTATGAATCACGAAAATAAAAATAGTTGCACTAGCCAAAACTATGTAGTTTAACAATAATTGTAAAATGACTTTAAGAACCAACAATTATAGAATCTAGCATATCCAATTGTATAACAAGCTGGGAATGAAATTCAATTATCTAGTCACAAAATCTAATATAGTAGTAACTATAGACCAATAAACTAACATATTATAATTTTTCCATAATGTATAACAAACAATTAAACCATTTTCAGAATTATAAAGATACTTACCTATTAGTGTTAGCCTCATCACTTACCACTTATCAATCATCTATGGTCATGGTCATTGATGCGAACTTTTTGATCACATGGTCAAGCAACCCCTAACGAAGTAGATAACAACCCGGAAAATAAAAAATCAGGTTTGATAGAACCTTGACCCAAAGGTAACCCTGTACCTAAAAACCAAAGGTATTGAAAAAAGACTTAGACCTAGATATAATCTTGTATCTAAGAACCCTAAGTATGCGAATGACACCATGAAATCAGTTAATCTTCGATAAGTCAAATTTATTCTTTTTCTTAGCAAAGAAAACGTGTTGCATCATGCAAAATACAAGTGTATTTCATAAATTCATGGCTGCTGAAATTTTCAGCTTACAAAATCTTGTATAATAACTCAACTAGAAACCCTAATCAACCCTTTTTGGGTTGCAAGCTAATGAGCTTAAACTAGTAATTAACTAATATAAGTCCAATAATGAAATAAACCCCTAAACAATGTCTAAGAGGTCAGAACAAACCCAAATTAAATATAATTATTCAATATTAAATAAATAAATAAAATAGGATAATAAAAAAAATTTTCATGCTAAAATTTCTCCATGTATCCCGAATCTCTAATTTTTACACATTCTTGGCAGATTTCAATTCTGACTTCAAACATGTTGCTCTCTCTCGTATGGATGAATTACTAGGTCTACCTTATATGGTTGGAAAGCTTGAGATGTCTAGTTTTTAGCCCAACTTGAGTAGCAGAAAAATGTCATATGTAGCTCCAAATATGTCCCAAATAGTACACAACTATGATGTGGCAAATTAACAAGATTCATCTAGTAACTTCAATCCTCTGAAATAATATGTTTCCAAACTCCATTTGACCTAAACATTTACCACAATATATTTCTATGTGCATAAAATATCTCTATAAAATTTCAGCTTGATTTTATTTATGGTTTGAGAGATATGCTTGATATTGCAAAACTTGTCAGCAAATATTTTAAGGTCAAATTTGAACTTAACTTGGTTTGTATCAGTCACTTTTCAAGCAAATTTAGAAAAACTTTTTTTTTTTATCAATTCATCATGACTTAAAAAAATTATTTATAAGTAAAAAAATATCATTCTATAAATAAATTACTTCACCTAATTTTTCTTTGGATTTCAAAAGCATCCATTACTTGACGAGGGCCAATTGGTGTTGATGAAGAATACAACTAATTTTTGAAAACAAATTAAAGCCTACATATCAAAGGACTCAAAGAACTTTAAAATTGATCAAATATATGATCATCATCAATACTGAAAGCTTATTAAGAAGCATATTTCAAAAAAAGAATAACTAGCAATTCTAATGCCATCATAAAAAAAAAATTAGCAGTTGATACTGTTACATCTCTACCAACCTAAAATACAAGAAGAAACCTGCAGGTTTCTCACATCCTTATGCTAAAAGTCCTTTTATCTTAGAATTACTTTCCACACAATACTTCTCGAACATATGCTTTTTAAATTAGGAAGTTAAGACATTGCTTGTGTCACCCTTAACCTCTTCAACATTAATTTATTGTTAAGGTTCATTTGAACAAAGGGTTGTGTTATAATCTAGTTTTGGTTCCTTTAAAAAAAATTATATAAAAAATATTTTTATTTTGAAAAATTCAAAAATCCAAAAAAGTTATAATTTCAAAATCTAAAAATAATTTTTGTAACACAATTACATTAAAAGGTGAGGACTAAACAAGATAGAGATATGATTCCTCTCTCTCACCTCCTATAAATAAGAGTCCCCGCAACGAAAAAAATAGGAGAGAGAAAAAACATTGAACCTAAAAAGATCTACACCTTCACACTGCCTCTCATCCATTTTTTGCAAACCCTGGCCAAGAAACACTTAGTCCAACCATTAACTCATCCTTCAGCACTACTGGAACCAACAATACTAACCAAGTGTCAACCTTAACTCTGTTCACCATTCCATCCTCATCATTGTAGATTTTTCTCACCAAGCACTTTCCACTAGTATCATATTCTTCAAAACCATAATTTTTCAAAGCATTAACTCTCCTAAACCTATGAGCTTTTTTTTTTGTGAAATCAAGAATATATATAATATGAAGAGAAAACCTAAATAGAGAGAGTAGAGCTTTAGCTACATAGGTTGTAGCCTACGCCTCAGTCTAACTACAAGGAAGAAAACCAAGGAAACAAACAGCCCTACTAATGGAGCAACAACACAAAAAACCAAACAAAATCAGAACTTAAACGGACCAAGCCAAAATACATTCGTGATTCCTATACAAATCGGCACCTATATACCAAAATGAAAATTTCTGATTTCTGATCCAACCTGCAGCAAAGTAGAACAAATGCTATAATATATCTTCCCAGATAGGCTGTTTTTCCTCAAATATCAAATTGTTCCTGGTATTCCATATAGTCCAAACAATGTTAAACATAAAGCCCCCCCAAACAAATCTTTCAAACTTACAATGATTTTCCTGCAGAAGACCTAGCCATTGACGTTGAAGGTTGTCAAGGGCATATGGCATTACCCAACTCAGACCTCTCCAAGCTACAATTTTATTCCATAGTTTCTAGACCACTAGGCAATGCATGAGGATATGGGAGATAGTTTTAGAATGGTGCTCATAGAAAAGGCAACAAACATCTTAAGGGCTTAGGATATGTCTCTTAACTGGGAAGGCTCTTGTGTAAAGGCCTTCATTTAGGGCCAACCATAAAATCATTTATGTTTTTGGATGGCAGATAGATTTCCAAGCATCTGTAACACAAGTTTTAGTTCCAGCAAACCTGATCCTTTCAAGGGCAATCATACAAGAGTTTACAGTATAGCCACTTTCCTTCCCCTTGTTGTAACATATTTTTGGGTCCCCACATAAAAAAATAAATATATATATATATATAATAATAATAAATAATAAAATATATATATATATATAAATATATAGCCAAAAGAAATTAAAAAAAAATAATAGGAGGCTGGAGCGCTCAGGAAATGGTCAGAAAAATTGATTAAGGAGGTTAAAAATACAAAGATGAAAATTTTGACAGTATATACTTGAATGACAAGAGCCCTGTTGGAAAAGAAAATTCAATTTGAGGAGAAAAGTCCAAAATTAGATGTTTATGGACTCAATTGGATTTTATTGAAGGGTTAATTGAATTTATAAAGGGTTTGATTGCAAGAAAAATTGATTTTTAAGTCAATTTGGGCTTTAATTGGAAGAAATTAAAGTTATGGGGTCAAATTATAATTTTTGAGAGTTGACTTGGTCAAATCAGGGGCTTAATTGCATAAATATTAAAGTTTGATGGCCAATTAGGGACCTAATTGAAGAAATCCAAAACCAAGGACCAAACTGGAAAAGACGCGTAAATAGAGGGGCTGTAATTAACCAAATCAGGGGCCAAATTGAAGACATCGGAAGTTTATTGATCAATTGAGGGTCAAATTGCATAAATTAGAGACCAAGGACTAAAGTGAAAAAGGCAGCCAATTATGGGGGCGGCGATTGAAGTTAGTAGTGATGCAATTGAATTAATTCTTAAAAATCAAAATTACATTTGAGGACTTAAATGAACAAAGGATAAATTGAGGACTGATTTGGAAGTTGATGTGTTGGCGCCATGTTTAAATGAAATGACGTGTTTTGTCCAAAACGACACTGTTTCATGTTTTTTTAAACAAAAAGAGGAAGAGAAACAGAATGGTGTCGTTTTGAGCGACACTGTTCCTCCTTCTTCTTCCCCTAGACGTGCAACAGGGGAAGAAAACAGCTTTTGTTTTTTTCTTCTTTACTCCTTCCTGCCGTGTGCTCTGCCAAAACCCGATGCCCCAAGCCCCATCATAATGAAAAACCAGGGGAGCCGCGCCCTGCCAGCCACACCCATTGGCCCTATAAATAGGGCGGCAATAGGGATGCCCCTGCTTCCCTTTGCCCTATAAATACAACCTAACGCCAGCACGCACGAGAAGGGGGGAACGGAAAAAAAAGAACCGAAAAGGAGAGAGGATGGAGAGAGAAAAGAGAGAATGAAGAGAAGAGAAAGAAAAGAACGAAAAGGAAAGGGACCGAAAGAAAAAAGAAAAGAAAACGAGGAAGATGGAAACAGGGGAGAGGGACTGTGAGAGATAAATGAGAGTGATCGTGAAAGCTAAGAGAGAAAGACGATACCGAAACAGGAAGAGGAACAGGAGCTGGAAAAACACACATAAACAGGAACAAAAAGAGAAGGAAACGTAGTTGAAGAAGAGGAAAGAAAACAAAGGAGAAGGGAAGAGCAGGAATCTCTCTCTCTCCGTCGCTTGAAACAACAGCACCGCTGCTGGGAGCTGTTGTCCGTGAGCCATGACACCGCCACCGGCCTCCACCGCAGAACTGCCAGCAAAGCAGCCAGATCAGTAAGGCACTACCTCCTCCGCACCAGGTACCTCTTCGTGCCCCTCCACTTTTACTTAGTTTTGTGGCATAGGTTTCTCCTGATTCTGCATGCAGGAGGATGGGAGGGGGAAAATAATTGCCCCCCCATTTTGTTTTCTGGCCCAGCCCTTAGGTCTGGGCCGGGTCCGGCCTAGACCCGAAGAAGAAGAGTGAGCTGTTGGGCCGAGATCGACCCAACCCCTTTTGGGCTGAGTTCGGCCCAGTTAGTTGGGCCGACCCAGCCCATACAATTATAATATTATATATTATTGTATTTTATATTATCTATATGAAAAAAATATATGAAAAATCCTTAAAAATTTTGTTGATTTTTCTGCATATTTTTTTTATCAAAATTATTTAATACTGGTTTGTATTTTTATACCGTAAAGATATAAATTCAATATTAAAACATCCAATTTTTGTTAAAACATTGTAAAAACATTTATAAAAAAAAAACAAAAAAATATTTTGTTTTTCATGCATACAACCAAGTATCTCAAAGATAAGAAAAATCATCACATCGTATTTTCATATAACAAATAAAATCATATTGTTTTTTTTTATACATAAAACACAAAATATTCAAAAATATGTTTTATCATGCACTTTGGCTTTAATAACAAGTTTATTAGAGCCATGAGAACTAGGCCAATATTTCAAAAATTTTAAAAAAATATTTTTGTCTTCTTTTAGTATATGAGGATTACGAATTTATACGTAAAACGTATTCCTGATATTAAAAATATAGTTTTTTCATATAGACATTAGAACGATTAGGTTTTTACCCGATAAGATAAGGACCTCCTTACCGATGAGGACTTTTCTTGAACCATAGACGGACTAACAACTAGAAATACGATAACACCTTAGTTTTTTTATCAGACAATCAAACCATGCAGCTTACCTTAGGTAAGGCGTATTTGGGGTGCAAATACCTTCCCTTTACGCAACCAGTCCCCGTATCCGAATCTGAGACCAGTTGAGTTCCTAGTGACCAAAATACTAGGTGGCGACTCCCCTTCCATTTTCCACCAATAAAGGACAAGAATTTCTTATCTCCCCCATATTTGCCAGATAGATGGTTACATACTTAGATGAAGTGGAATTTTCGCCGCGACGCCGCACACGTGCGACATCCCCATTCCCAAACCAACCTGTCTTCTTTCGATCGATGAATAACTGCAAGATTAAGATAAGACATTAACCTTTAAAACATCAGATTCTCTCTAGTTCTAAGGGATCTTATCCATTTCAGATTCCAATACCAAGTATCCTCTATCCAGTACTGGCTAACAATCCCTAGTTTGGAAGAGGACATGCGGGAGAGAGCAGCCAGTCAACCAAGTATCTAACCAAAAGTTTACATGGTTACCATTACCCATTTTAAGTTTACAGCCAGCACGAATAAAAGTGTTATCATGATCCTTACTAGTAATGGTAGAGCAGATACCTCACCAAATCCCTGAGAGTTTTTTCTTGAATTGGGGCACCCCATTGATGAACTTTGGTCTGTATTTTTTCTTAATGAAGTCTGCCCAACTAGCTTTGTCATTGCTTCTCAATTCCAAATCCACTTGAAGAGGAGAGCTCTAGTTTTTGCCAATATAGTCCCAGCACTAAGACCTCCCCTGTCTTTTTCTTTCACCACTATTTCCCAAGCTAATATGTCAATTTTCCTATTATCAATACTCCCACCCCATAAAAACCGAGACTGCATAGTTGTGATCTTACAAACCACTCCTTTTGGGATGCAAAAGATGGACATGTAATAGAGAGGTATGACAGAAATTACACTTTTGATCAGAATTGCTCTCCCCGCCATTGATAATAGCCTCCCCTTCCAAAAGCTTAGTCTCCCTCGAATTTGTGAGAGAACAAGTTTTCATGTGGAGATCCTATTTGGATTAGCACCTAGAGGGAGTTCTAGGTATTTAATTGGAAAGGTATCACATCTGCATCTGAAAATACCAAAAATCCCTTCAGAATATATCCCATCAGCATTAACACCCACTAGATTGCTCTTATGGAAGATGACATTGAGCCCCTTAACCAAAGAGCTTCGTCAATTTAATTGGTACGAGAATCACCAAGTCTTCACTGTGTCACGGATCTAGCATTAGGTTTACACATTAATTTGGAGCCGCTTCGTAGCACCCAAAGATCTCAAGAACTTTGCTTGGTTGTGGACTTGCATAATTTGTTTTCGAGATACCATCCTTATTACTGAGGTTTTGGAACACCTTCTCCTTGCTGGTAATTAAGGTGTAAATCTCATGAACCTCTTCTTGACATAGCCCATAATGGCATGCCATTATTTTGTCTTGAATATCCATAGTAATCAGTTGTTTATGCGTGAGCACTTCCATTGTTTATCTTCACTAATGATTGTTTTGTGAATCTATCTCTAGGTCCTATTAAAGATGAAAAAAGGATATTGGCAGCGATATGCAACTTTGTTTTTTTTTTTTTCATGAAATGTCTTCGATATGTATATATGGTTATGGATCTGTTTGCAATACATGCTTTGTTTTCTCTTGTGCACTATGTTTGAATTTATACTTGTATATCCTCTGTTGAAAATGGATTAATGGTAGATTTTGTTTTGGTAAATGTTGAAGGGGTTAGAATCTGTTGCAAAACTTGGTTGCAAATCTTTGGATCTTAACGATTTATATGCTTACTTACCCTTTTCATTGGTTTTTTTCTTCTTCTAATATCTGTTAGTTATGAAACTGAAAAGAAAAAACATGAATATGTCTTAATCTTTGTTTTGCTTGAAACTGCATGCTTCTGGGTTTGGCATGAATACTGGGTTTGAAAAGTTGAAGGGGCAATAAGTTTTGGTTGAGATCTGTGTGCCAATCTCCTCGTCATTGTTGTGGTTTACGTTTGTAGACACGAACTAAGTTTTGCTTGATGGGCTGATAACTTATGTTTGAGTATGCTTAATTATCTTGGCAGGAGGCTAGGCTACAATATAAAGATGAATTACTTGGGTTTGGACTTATGTATAAGAATGTGCAAATCTCCTCGTCATTGTTGTGTTTTTGGATTTTGGTTCTAACCATGAGCCCGGTGCATGTTGTTGGGCTGAACTTTTAAAAGCTTAAAGCTATATTTCAGAAGACTAAAATTTATAATATATTTATAGATTTTTAAAATGTTTTTGGTAAATATGCTTTTAAAACAAATTTTAAGTCTGTGTTTTTTTTTTAGCTAATAGCGCGTCCTAACCTATATTTCAAAGCTTTATTTTTATTTTTTTTAATTTTTGTTTTGAAAAACAAGTCTTAGTTTAATTTTAATTATTTTTCAAACTTTTGAGGATCATTTCATAATTAATTTTGGGGCTTTCATATCATTTTTATTTAATATTTGAAATTATAAATTTATATATAAGATATTTTTTTGATATTAAATAAATTATTTTTATGATTTTATCTAGTAGAAGAGAGTTTAGTCTACACCCTCAAAAAAAAAAATGGAAATATAGTCCCTCCAAGTTGAACCTTACGATTTTATTTTGCATGCGTGAAGAGCCCTCATTTTCAAGCATGGCTAATCATTAATTTATTTGTGGGGGTAATACTAAACCTTAGTTTAGTAGCATATACGGTAAAGCTACACTTTCCACATGTACCACGTTAGACACAGATACGCGGGATCAAGTACACTTGGATTTTAGTTCTTTTTCTATATTTTAAAGATGCGATAGATTGATTAAAAAAAGAAGAAAAATAGAGTGATTTTGAGCTGGATTGTTCGGTACGCCTTGGAGTCCTTTAACGTACAGTGATCGTATCTTTGCCGTCGAATTTTTCTTCTCACTTTGTTATTTCTTTGCTCGTGATTTTGAACCAAGATGTGGAATGTTTGAAGTCAGTATAAAAGTTGAAGTGTGGATATATATTTCTTCCTTGACCACTAGGATTTCCGAATTTCACATCAATTCATGAAGAATAAAGATTAACCCTCACGCTAGTACTTTGATGTATTAATTAAGAATAATTCAATTAATTAACCCCGAATTGATTTGAACTTGAAAGGTTAAGTGAGGGGACAAATTAATCCTTCTTAATCACCTTGAATAACGGTGTTTAATTGCATAAATTTGTGCATATATTGGATAACTTGCAAAGATAAATCAATCTCAAGCGCTTACATCATTGTTTCCCATCTGCAAAACATTCTTAAATGGAGGTAAATCAATGTCTAAAGATATCCCTCATCCTCTCCACATGGATAGGAACAAGCTTGCTCTAATCCACAAATCCTATCTGGCGTTGGGACAGCTACCTCGTCCCTAGCTATTTGAAACCTAACCACTGGTTATTTGAAAGCACTAATCTAATTATTTTGCTACTTGCTATAAAATGGAGCCCCTTTCTGAACTTATTTATAGAGTGGTGGAGCATGCATTAATTAGTCTTTTGTGCCTAAGAAATGCATACTATATGGTAATGCAGCTGTCTCATACGATGCTTTTCGAGATGAGAAGCAAGAGAAACAGAAAGGAGAAAACAAAAGAGCAGAAAGCAGAAAATTAAAGGTCATTTTCTTAGCAAGACACCTGCAGCAAAAGAAAGAAAGAAAGAAAGAAATGATATGGATCATGGAAAAATTAATATATAAATAAATCATTTCATGTGGCTCGAAATACACTAACTTTTTTCTTTAATATGCAACAAATTATTTGTACGTGGAATGATTATTGCAAGGCAAAAGGAAAAGAAGTCGTGTCAAAAAAAAAAAAAGTCTCCTCCGAATGGTGGATGAAATATTGGATGGAGGTTGCCCACAAACTATATATATATAATCCAAATCACTAGTGACACATTTAAGGGTCGAGTTAGTGGTCAGATGGATTAGATAAACGCATAGTTTTAGTTAAATTTTAATTAATCTATATGATTGATGATGTTATAAAATTTTAGGTGTTCAGGAATATAGTTTTTTAATGGTTGAATAATAAACTTAATCAAGTATATATTCATATATATTATTAAATCTATTCTCCATAGTAAAAGAATATGGTAGCTTAATGTAAAAATCCTAACACATAAAAGTAATTTTTGATGGATTTAGGGATTCTTATGTATTTAAAAGACAATATTTTTATTATATATATATATATATATATATATAATAAATATCTAAAAGAATATTAAATTCTAAAAATAATATTGTTTAATTTTCTAAGAAGAAAACGTTTGGTTAATTTTCTTTACAAGGATGTGATCAAAAAATTTTAATATATTTTATTTGATGATAGGAGTATGCTTGGATCCATTTATGAGTTAACCAATAATAAATTATTTTTTACTTCATTTTAAAAACATTCCCTTACTTTGGTCTTGTATATTAAAAAAAAAAAAACTTCATGAATTTACTAGTGTGAATAAGAAAATTAAAAAAAAATAAAAAAAATAGTCAAAAGCTTGCATTCATTTTTCTAATCTTGATTTTATACTAGCTTGGTTCTTTTATTTTTATTTATACTAATATCAACCTTTTTACTTTGATCAAAAGAACTTTTTTTATGTAAATAAACAAGATTTGTAAAACTTTTAATAAAATTTTTTCTTTGTTTTCTCAATTTTTCTTCTTCTTGATTTTTTTAAAATTTTTTTTAAAATCAATAGAAGTTAGACATCTGTCCCCCACTTCATTAAAATTAATGAAAAACTGACTTGATCATCGGGAAAGGATCTAACATGTTTGGAAGTTTGGTTGTGGTTACTTTTTAAAGTGTTTTTTACTCAAAAATACATTAAAATAATTTTTTTTTATTTTTTAAAAATTATTTTTAACATCAGTACATTAAAATAATATGAAAATCACAGTTTCCAATATTGCTCAAATCACAAAAATTAGTATTACACAAATTAATTTCTAACTAATAACATCATTAAACCATTAATTGGATAGGATATTTTTGGAGTCCATATGAGTATGACGTGTTGTACATTGATGGCCTCCAAATGACTTTATTTCGTGGTAGGGTTTTAGGGAGAATTACCACCGCTCAACATTGTTGCTTTGTGCCCCAAAAGAAAGCTTCTTCCAATATACAATGCTTTGGACGAGCACGAGATTTTAGACTTCCATGTGTTAATCACGGCTTTATGCAAGCATACAACAGCTAATTCTATACTAGTCCAAAGTTAACAAAAAAAAACAACTTTAATTAAAAAAATATAAAAAGCAATCACCATTATACTTTTAAATATCTTTTAAAATAATTTTTATTTAAAAATATATTAAAATAATAATTTTTATTTTTAAAATATTTTTTAATATAATATATCAAAATGATTTGAAAATATAAAAAATTATTATTTTGAAATAAAATAATATTTAAATTATTTTAAAAAAAATTTTAAAACAAGAAAGTATTCGAGGTATAAGGAAGATATATTTGAAACCTATATAGAGTAAAGAAATAAAACTTTTTTTCTAGTTATATATCCCAATAATTCATCATCACACAAAGAATGCGTTTTCTTAGCAACCAAACATAACATGTTTCCTAGGGAGTGCAACTAAAGCTGGTCCAAACGTGATAGATTTTTTCACCTTAATCTATACCTTTTTTTATATATATAATTTATAATTCTTTTTTTTTTTAAATAATAATCTAGCGAATGATTTGTTACCCTGTTGATTGGCGTCCGCGGTGCCTGTTTTGTAACGTGATTGTGGGTGAGATTTACCTGCAGCTACACTAATAATTTTTGGTTAAAAAAAAAAAACTGCTTTTAGCTAGTATGACCCACCGTGTAATTGCAGGTTTTGAAAAAGCAGCATTTTGTTTAAACGAACCACAACACTGTCGCACTGCTCCACTATCACACTGCTTCACTGTCGCACTGTTGATTAAAATGAACAATTTTTTTTTTAATTTTAAAAAACCAGTGCGAGTGAATTTCACTTGCACTGCATGAAAAGTTTAATTTTTAAATTTTTTTTTTATATTATATTTCGAAAAACCAGTGTCATGTTGTGTGAGTCCAACCGTAGAGACTCACTGAATTTTACACATTCTAAAATGTTATGTACAGATGTGAACTTCCTTTCTGATTTGACTTTGGATGTAATAAGAGGCCTGTTAGAACATTGATCACATGAGTCTGGAGGTGACTCTTGATGTTACTTGTATTTGTTAATAGTTAGAAAATAACACAGAATTGTTTTTGAAATCGATCTTATATAATAATTTAAATTTTAAAGTTTAAATAAAATTTTATTCGATTTTAAAATTTTGATAACCAAACATTGTAAGTTTTAAATTTAAATATTTTTTATTTAAAATGATATGCTAAAGAATAATATAAAATTATTTTTAATAATTTAAATTTTTAGATTAAAAAAATATAAATATTTTCCAATACATGCAACGCTTAGATACCATAATCAAGTGGCTAAAAATAAGAATATACCCTCCTGGAATGCATGGCTTAGTTCAATTTCAACAGATAAATTAGATCTAGAATATTCAAAAGATTCCAAAAACCAAAAGATCACAGGAAGCATGTTCTTAATTAGATCACAGGAAGCATGTTCTTGCCATCTTGAACGAGAGAGAGAGAGAGAGAGAGAGAGAGAGAGAGAGAGTAGTGCACAGGTAAAGAATTCAATTATGGAGCACTAATATGGCAGCCTTTCACCCCCTACTTTACTTACTAGTGGTCGTTTTCAAGACTTGCGTCTTAGATGCAAAATCCCACAAGAGGAGGATCATTTTAATACAAGTCTAATTGCAACACAAAAGTCTCTAATTTTAATACAAGTCTTAGTGCAATTACAAGACTTTTTTTTTTTTTTTGTTAAAGAAAGAAAGGTTAAAATCATGGTAATTATTTTCGTTTATGCATGTATTTTAATTTAAATTTAAATGCAAAAACATATAATGTCATTTATTTAGCGTACATCTAATTTATAACCTTTTTTTTATTAACGTGGGTATCCAAGCCAGCTTGCGTGTACATCAATTAATCCCATAACCCTAAAGTTAACGATCATATAAACCTCCAGTGATCCTGAGAGGACTCAAATTCATGACCACTAGAGAGCAAACCCAATGTCTGGCCAATTGATCTACTTGAACTTTCAATTTATCATATATATATATTTTTAATTTAGTCCTTTTTTATTTATAATTTGTTTTTTTTGTTAAAATTTTATTGGTTTTCAATTTCATCCTTCAATCAAAGTTTATGGTGTGTTATTTTTTTTTCAATTTAGCCCTCATTTTTTTATTTCTTTTTCCTTATGTTAAAGTTATTTTTTATTTTCAATTTAACTCTCCATTCAAGAAAATCTAGTTTTCCTCTATCTTTTTATTTTAATTTTCACTCTCATTCTTTTAATTATAATTTTTTATTTTAGATCCTTTTGTATAATTGATTTTTTTATCAGTTTCATTCTTCAACATTTGATTTGTTGGGGATTAGATTTTATGATTTTTTATTTATTTATGATGCTTTCGATCTAATAACTCGGATCACGGGATTGAAATGTTAATGTGGGTTGATATCCTATTTTTTTGCTCATTCTCCTTTTTGATTTCATCGTTTTATATTATTTTAAAAAAATTAGTTTTGTGATTATCTTCTATCTATTTTCTATCAATTTTTCCTGGTCTCATGACTTATACCATTGGTTTTGCGGACCTTTTTGAGTCGAGATTTTAAAAAAACATTGTTTTGTGTATTTAAATTTTGAAAACATTATTATGATTCATCTATAAATTTTTTATTTATATAAATTATTTTTAAAAAAACTAAAAATATTTCTAATATATTCAACATTACATAATTTGTTTTCCTATTATTTTATTCAATTCAATCAGTTTCACATGTGAGTCTATTTCTATTATCATTTGATTCAATAAAAAATAATTTTAATAAAAATAATATAATAAACACAACCTAATAAAAGTTCCATGTCATATAATCAAATATATTGATCTATATCTATTTCTTAATTTTTTCAGTTTTGCTTTTAATTATTGTTTTTGTTTATTTACAAACACGGTTATTAATTTACTATATTAGATACTTGTATAAAATTTTCATAAAAAAAACACGTTTTCAAAACCTACATATCTATTTTTTAAAAAAATATAAAGTACCCGTATAAAATCAGGTATCAAAAATATCTTGTAACATAATATTATGTGCTGCCCAACAATATATACAAGTGTGTTTGTTTTATATAGTATGGTCCCAACTTCCCAAATGACAATTATGCGCCAACTTATTTTAAAAAAATCCTCCTTTTCTTAACGGGGGACATCGAAGAAAGCTTAGCATGAAAGAAATTGACCTTTTCACAGAGCCTCCTTCATTTGGCCACCTTGCCATTCCCCACATGCTTCAATCAAGTTTCTTAGCTCATGGTATATATAATTGACACCCCTTTTCCTTTTCTTTTTTTATGTGAGATAAATTAATATTAAAATCAAGACCGTTTTAATTGTAAGGAGGCGTTGAAGGCCCTCCCGTAATGTCATGGCAACCCCCGTAATGTAAGAGATTCTACAGAATCTGAGCTAGATACGGGTTTATTGTAATTATATATATATATATATAGTACCTTAAGAACAGCTCAAGGAAGAAACAAAGAATTAGTGATTTTGCGTTTGTGTATGGGCGACTGTTTCCTAGATATATAGATGGCTAGATCCGTGTTTTGCGAAAA
>Ga0325411_1001196_pt1 | contig 28648 bp, 25 predicted proteins | sample PopdelMetagenome_13_FD_206181 | JGI IMG/M metagenome (GOLD analysis project Ga0325411, IMG submission 206181) | Populus deltoides microbial communities from Bellville, Georgia, United States - Xylem-PdIQD-R4 | ecosystem: Host-associated > Plants > Phyllosphere > Stem > Wood/Secondary xylem...
AAATACCGCTCAATTCCGAGATCCTTCATAGCTGAAGTGATTTCTTTCTCTGGAACATCCTCTAATACGAGTTGATTTAATTTCTCTTGCGCCATTTTCTTTTCAAAGTTGATATCTACTTTATCGTCACCCCTTTTGGCCATACCCATATGGTATGGTTGCTCCATTATCAGTCCAGCATCTTCGCCGCACACATAAGCTGAAAGTCACAACATTTTGTTGATGGCAAGAGTTAATGCGCATTAAAGTACAGTAAACAGATCAACATAATATTAATTTTCATCGACCCCCCCCAAAAAAAAAAAAAACATTGCAAGGGCTGGTGTTTGTTAATACTTGGAAATCAAATAAAAGGAACTCTGCCTAATTAAATTGTACTCATCAGGGATGCTTCGTGCATGTGTTTGGCTAGATGGTTTTGCTTGCAATATAAGGATTTAATCAGTATTAAGGGGGACTATGATATTGGTTCGGAATTGGCTTAGAATGAAGGATATATCAAGGTGGAACTTGAAGTTTCGAAATTTTCATACTTACCGGGAGAACTGCGCTATGAAACGTCAAAGCATTTTGCTCCTCTAAAAAATAAAAAGTGTACTCACCGGTGGATACATGGACAAGCATCTTCACGTTAACACATTTCTTTGCAAAGTTTAAGACATGCAAAGCTCCCAGTGTATTAATGCCAAGTGCAACATCGTATCTTTTGTGTATCGCATGAATAGGTTCGAGCACACATGCAAAAACAAAGAAATAATTAGTTTGTATTGACATTATTTAACGAAAGAGGAGATACAGTGATCCTGTAATTTTGTTTAATTACCTCTCATCAAAGTTGGTAGTGGCAGCAAAATTAAGCACAACATCAATTTCTCTCCACATTTCATCCTTCAAAGAACAGTCCTTCACTCCCAACTCTTCATAAGAGATGTCACCAGGGACAGGAGTTACCTTTTCTGATATAAAGGAATGTAGACTTGCACCATGTTTCTCCCTTATAACCTTAAACAATTCCTTCCCTATGACCTATCCATCCTCGCAAGTAGAATCAGACCCGAAAAATCATTAAAAATTCAATCATAATTCTCGATGGTATTTTTCTTTTCTTTTCTTTTGGGCCAGTACTGATATTTGATTGTCATTTTAGGCATCGTGTTTAGTACCTCATCATGGAGACGTTCTCTAGCAGACTTGGCATCTACAGCTCTTAAAAGGAGATAAAACTTCTTCACATTTGGTTGAACCCTCAATATTTTCTCCACAAAAACTGCAACCATTAAGCGAAATTGTTAACTATTTAGCATAAAATCTCTATAAAAAGAAAAGGAAAAGAGAAGATTCATACTCTTTGCTAGATACCCAGTGGCCCCAGTGACCAAAATGGTCTTGTTCTCAAGAAACTGCAATACACTCCCCAATTCCATTAGACAAGATTTGATGTTAAGAAACAATCACAGAAGATTATTATTTCATGCTCTAGTTTGTTTGTTAAAAGATAAAGGATAAAGATCAAGCGATAAAGATAACTCTCTTCATGCGGTGAGCATTTATAATAATTTCCGTGCCCAGACGGTAGACAACTACAGCATTGACCACCATTGATATCTTGCTAGGACAGCTTACCGACCAAATCTAATAGGCACACAGGACAAGGAATGATGAGGTAATATGTTTAAGATTCTATATAACGTGTATGTCTCGTATTTGCCAAACTGTGAGCCACCTCTATGAATAATAAAATAACTTGAATGTTGTAATTGCGATAAATCATCCAAATCTTTTGCTTGCATATAATCCAATAAATTATAATTGGAAAGCCCCAAGACTTGATAAATTTGAAGTTTGAGTACTTATTCATAGTCCTAAACTTTTGTAAAGATGTGGTTATATCCTTTTAATTTAATGATAAATTAAAATGTGAGATTATTTAGTAAACTCTAACTTAGTCTTTTTTTTATATAAAAAAAACATAATTCAGTCTCTTAATTAAAGTTAATTATTAATTATATTTTAAATTTCTAAATTCCCTTTCAATTTTGTCTATTAAAAAAAATCTAGGGGCAGTATATTGGATTTTTAAAGCTAAAGGGATTAATTAGTTATCTATTAAAAAACTCAAGAAACAAATAATAACCTACACAAAATTATTTGTTTATATTGGTTGGTATAATAATGATATTCAATGGAGCCTCATCGTCTCCCCGAGCCAAGAGATTGGTGAGGAAATCGGAGCTTACTACTGACCGGTTTGTGGGAAACTGGTAGCCAATATTTATTGGATTATTTATGTGATGGCTTGACGTACAGTACGTGGAATTAATTGATTCATCTGTTTCTTTAATGGAATTAGCGTTTCTTTTTCCTGCCCATGATGTGCAATCTTGATTTTTAGGTCAAGTGATGATAATGGCCAACGCGGTCAAATTTTTTATATTTATATTTTATTTATTATTTATAAGATAAGAAAAATTAGATATCTATAAAGTTTCTATATTTATAGGTATGCAATCCCTCTACTTGCTATTAAAATTGATTTCAAGTCATGAACACACTCCATGTTAAATAATTTTAAAAAATATATATTAATATATAAGTTTGAAAATAATTATCATTTTAAAACTTGAGTCATTTAGACGAAAGTAAGATTTAATTACTAAATCTAGCTAATTCTCCCATCAAATTACGTTATAATATATGATCTTCATCTTCTTCTTGTTTAATTAATGGATCGAATTGAACGAAAGAATGGGTTAATTTAAACCAATTTCAAGTAATCTTTTCATCAAATTATGTTATAATACACGTTTCCTTCTCGTTTAATGGATCGGATCAAACGGAAGAAAGGATTGGTTAATTTCAACCAATGTAAAGCATTTTGAAAGTGATGCAGATCATAATATTTTATGCATGTAACCTGACAATAAAATCGTCAATCAGGTTACTTATCCACATGGGGTGTCTGATTAGGTAAATATACAGTGTAGTTTGGAAAAAGAAACATGAAATCCAATGACCTACAAGACAAGAAAGAAATTATTTTACTAATGTTGTGTTGAAAATGCATAAGCGAGGGACCCAAAAGGAGCTCTTAGCCTCTAATTTACAGGTGATTTGGGTTCTGATCGGAATTTTCTGTAACCTGAATGGTGGTAGAGAGACGTGTGTGAGCCATGGAAATTAGAATGAATGAAAGTGTCCTTCTAACTACAAATGTTACTTAATTTACAACAATTTTATCAAGCAATTGATCCATAACTTTGATAGGTCACAAGAAAGGAATTAATTTGTCGGGCATAAAAGATTTTGGGGGTATGGTCACGCCAAAGATTTCATGAGTGAAACTGTCAATTAAAGAATCTTGGAGTTTTTGTTTGTTCGTTTATTTGGGATTGATTTTAATTGAATTTTTTTTGTGATTTTATATTATAAGTCAAAGGTGTAATGAAAGTTGATCAGTATTGATTTAAAGTTGTGTTTTTATTGAATTAAATATTGTTTATTAAGATCTTAGCCATCCATTTCTTTTTGAAAATTTTAAATTAAAAGAAAATAATAAACCACATCCAAGGGGCAAAAACTTACATGGCGAAGAGGTTTGATCGAGAGCACTTGTTAATAATGACATTCTCCTCTTTGGGGCAATGGCAGGTTAACATCCTTTTTGGCTGGATAATTGGATTGGAGATATTCCCCTTTAAAAGTAGCCTTCCCCAGGTTATTTCTTTTGTCTTCTTCTCAACTTTCTGTGGTTGCTGATATAGAAGTCAGTGCATGTGTCCAGAGGAGGCCCTGGTATAGATCACACCTTTTCTTTGCAGATGACATTCTCCTCTTCTGCAAATCTCAAAATTCGCAAGTAATTAGACTCATGAATACTGTGTTATCTGACTTTTGTAGTGCCTATGGTCTTAAAGTTAGCAATGATAAATCGCGATTTATGTTCTCCAAGAATGTTTCAAGAAGGAAAAGGGCAATGTTTACTCAATTTTCTTCCATTGGAATCGCAAGTGGGCTTGTTAATTACTTGGGGTTTCCATTTATACAGGGCCAGGTGAAAAGAGCTGATTTCAATTTTATTTTTGATAAGATTAGCAGGAGGTTAGTGGACTGGAAGAATAGACTCTTGAACAAAGCAGGGAAGCTAACCCTAGCAAGATCCGTTATGTCTACTATTCCCATCTATCCTATGCAGAACTATTGGCTTCCTCAAGCAACTTGCATGGTTATTGATAGGGTTGTGCGTAACTTTATATGGGACAATAGGGAGTCAGGTAATGGGTTGCACCTGGTCAAGTAGGAGATAGTTACATGCCCTAGGAAGTACGGGGGTCTGGGTGTGAAGGAGGCTTGACTTTCTAATGTGTCTTTGTTGGGGAAATTGATTTGGAATATTTTGAACATCCCTCATAAACCTTGTAATGATCTTGACTCATAAATATTTACGGGAGCAGGATTTATTTCATCAGCATCGGCATTCTTCGGGTTCCTATACTTGGACTTCAATCTACAAAGCCCTCAGGTAATTGAAGAATGGATTCCTGTATAGGATTGGCAAAGGGGAGTTGTCTTTTTGGTATGATAGTTGGTTGGAGGAAGGAGTGTTAGCTTCATTGATTCCAACAGTGAATATCATGGATACTGAGGTACATGTGAAAGATGTTTGGCAGGGAGACTCATGGAACTTTGGAAGTCTTGCAACAAGTATTCATGATGATTTGAAGTTTCGGATTATAGCCAATCCAATTCCTAGCAGTACGTACGTACAACACTAGAGGATTGTCTTGTTTGGAAAAGTTCTGTTTCGGGTGAATACAAAACACAACTGGCTTACTCTTGTCTATAGTTCATTGCTTGAGGGATTGTTCGATGGCTAAATTGATATGGGATAGATCGGGCAGGGTTTGGAAATGCTTCAGGCTTTAATTGTACTAATATAAAAGGGTGGATTATTTCCTTTTGCTTCTGCAGATAGAGCTCATTTATTTCCTAGCTGCGCTAGCTGTGGTGGATATGGTGACAACGAAACATAGTAGTTCTTGGTGAGGATTACACAGTTGATGAATGGTTGATGAGGAGAATATACAGGTTGGCAGATGATTGCGAGATGACAAGGGGAAAGTCTCCTATGAAAGCTGCTAATTTGAATCTCGTTTCATGGCAAAGACCGGCGCAAGGGTTTTACTGGATTTGCAGGAATTGGATGTAGCCTTCTTCCGGGATTGTTAGCTTTGAAACATGGGCTACAACTAGCGTGGAGTTGGGGTTATAGACAGATTCCTTATAATTCTGACTCCAAATATGTTATCAGGTTGCTGTCTGCAGGCCATGCTAAGTATCACAAGTATGGAGTCATTCTTGTTGTTGATATCAGGGAGCTGCTGTCAAGGAACTGGGTGGTCCGAATTTCCCATACATATAGGGAAGCTAATGCTTGTGCTGATTTTATGGCAAAGTGTGTTGCAAGAGGAGCAACGGGTTTACAAGTCTGGTTTGAGTCAGCTTCTTTTCTTTCCACTGTACCAATAATAATAATAGCAATAGCAATAGCAATAATAATAATAAATAGATCATAATATTTATTCATTCTTGTACACCAGCTACCTTGAACAAATTTCTCCTACCAATATATCCTTCACTCTTTGTGAGGATTCAATACATTAGGTGGCATTGTATTGAATAATACACTTGAAGAAAGTTCTTAAACCACGTGAGCCAGCAGCTAAACATAATTAATCCTGCCTTGATAATATTGGTAATAATAATAATAATATTGGTAGTAGTTGTAATAATAATAATAATAATATTGCTTCAAAACACAGTGATATTTGAAATTCCAAGAACAAATTAATTCTTGGAACAAATAACCTAGCTAGCTGCCGGTAATCATCATCTGAACACGTACTTTACCACCCCTGGAATGTGGATGTTAGTGAAGTAGTCTTCCCAGTCAATTGCCTTGGGATCAAAGTAGAACATATCGGCCTCTATGTTGTTCTCTCCTGCTGCCATTCGCAACTTCTCTGTGTTCATGTCATCAAAGCTGCATTCGAAATGTGAAGATCGTATGTCATAAGAGGTACATGGATGAAATGGTTATTTTTGTAGAGTAATCAAGATTAAATGTCTACGTACACTCCCCTGAAGAACAAGTATGGCCTGTAAAGTTCCACTAATTTCATCACGAATTTGATCTTTCTATTGAGATCAGTGTACATGTTCTCAAAATAATGGCAAAATGCGATATTTGCTAATTCTAATCCCTGTACAAAAAAAGAAAAAATATATATATATAATTAACATAATAAATCAAGAGATTAATTGGTAGGTAGGTAGGTATTGTTTTGAGCATAGTTATCAAACCCGACCCGATAGTTGACCCGGTCAAGGAGCCGGGTCCTGGGTTTTATGGGTCAACTCGGGTCAACCCGGATTAACCCGGAAAATTAAAAATATATATTTAAAATTTTAATATTTCATATGAAAAAATTAAGAAACAATTCATGTGAATGAATATAGACCATACATGTAAATAATTATAAAATTTTATAATGTAATTAATGAAATTTAAAAAAATATTTTAAAATTTTTTTTATCAGATACTATATTATCCTTTTAAGTTGAAGTATTTAAATTAAAAAAAATTATTCCACATTGAAAAAATATAATTTTTTTCTTATGAACATAGAGTATATATATTGAAGAGTTTCAAATCCCACATTCAAAAAATAATTTATTTCTTGTGAACATAGAGTATATATATTAAAGGGTTTCAAATTCTATATTAAAAAGATATTATGTTATCCTTTTAAGTTGAAGTATTGAAATAATTTTTTTATTCCATTTAAAAAAAATTAATTTTTTTTCTTGTGAATATAGAGTATATATACGAAAAGATTTCAAATCCTACATTGAGAAAATATTTTTTTAATATAAAATATATATATTAAAGGATTGTAAATTTTACATTGAAAAAATAAAATATATTTTTAATGTTTTTTAAAATAAAAATAAAATATTTTTTTAAAAATAAAAAATATAATATATAATATAATTCAAGTAGCCTTGAATTCTTTTAATAATACTTGAAAAATTACTCATTTTTCATAATTTTTAAGACACGTTATCCAAAATAGATAAAAAGATATTTCAAATTCTTTTTTTAACAGTACTCACTCCGAGTGAATTGAAGGAAGGGGAAGACAAGAAAAGAAAACAAATATCATTTCCAATGTAACATGTGAGTGATTGGAGTTTTGAGACATGCAAAGTACTCCATAAATTACGGACATGTATTTATAGCCAGAGTAGAATGGTATGGTATATGCGAATCTTTGAAACAGGTTTTAAAAAAAACAAACAAATAAATAAATCCAGGTTTTATCCAGATTTAATCGGTCGATCAGGTCTAACCAAATTTTTACACTGGACAGTTTTTTGTTTTATCAAAATCGGTCTAGTTACCAGATCAAAACCGGGGTTAATTAACCCGTAGGCTAGTCCAAGTTTCATAACTATGATTTTGAGATCTTGAACAAACCTTTAGCAATAGCAAGTAACGAATTGCCATGTATCCGTGGAAGTTAGCCATGCTGCTTAAAACTTTAACCCTACCAACCTTGACAGGCTTTCCATCCTTGCCAATCCAAGGTTTCTTGGTGAAGTAATCAAAGCCAAAATCTTGAAGATTAGTGTATCTCACGGGATTTCTCACAGAGGACCCCACTTGATAAATTGCATCGTCGAACGGTCGATTAGCATGAGCTACCATGGCTACAACTATGGCATTCACCACCATGTCTGCTGGTATCTGCACAGAATCAATCATGTCTCAACAGTTCCTTTTCTTTTCTTTTCCTTCTTACCAAATGACTATTTATTCAATCATATCAAGAAATCAACGACGAACCAACAATTAAAGACTGAAAATTGGCTTAACTCACCACATCAACTATTCCTGTAATATCCCCAAGAAAGCATGTTAGCCTTCCTTTCCCATAACCAACAGCTAGGCTATCAATAGTTCTACAAAATAAACAAATTTAACAAATTACCGCTTTGCTTTTAGGAAGATTAATTTTATCCATAAACAAGAATGTTAAATGCAGCAGCATAAGCATAATACTAGACATGTACCTGATACCTTCAACCCAACCAGGGAAAGGTTCTTTCAAAGTACTGGTGACAATGGTGGGGCGTATGATGACTACGGATAAATTTTCCTTCAGGTCTCCCACAAGCATCTCTCCCATTGCCTTTGTAAACACGTAGGTGTTTGGCCATCCATACACCTTTGCCCTAAGTGCCATTAATTAATTAATTTTGTCAAATTTTGATCTAATTCATTGCACATGCAAATTTTGGGAGGACAAGCTAATTAGTTCCTCACATTTATGTCAAGAAATACATGGACGTACGTAGTATGTCAATTTCACTCCTATCTCTTTCCGTGGCACTGCCATTACTCTAGCTAGTTCGTTTGTCTTTTATATAGACATATATATAATTTATTCATATGGGGAATAGTGAAAGCTGAGATACCCCTAACCCCACCCACCACCAACGCCCACCGCCCACCCCCGCGCAACCCCCCCCCCCCAGCTTCATTTTCCAATTGAATAAAAAAAATGAAATATAACCAAGTTCTAGAAACAGGTGCTGCAACTTATACCCACCCCAATTCAATTGGAAAATGAAGCTGGGGGATATCTCAGCTTTCACTATTCACCATATGAATTAATATATGGTTATGGATCCTTGTCATGCCTCATGAAATTATCATTGTTAAGAAAAGAAATCCTCCAGTTAGATTTACGAGTTTATACTTTCAATTAGCCTCCCCCAGCTGGAACTGTTGCGTTGTTTCCCATTTGATTTAAAAAAAAAAAATGAAAAAAACCGGTGGCCTACACTTCGGTTCTAGCTAGGTCTCTGGAAGCATGTCAATTTGTTTAGAGTTGAAGGTGAAGTTCGAGAGGCCGAGGCAGTTCCAGAGTTTGGTCAGATTCCTTAAATGTTATGAAGATCCAGCTTACTCATGCCATGCACGAAACACAGATCATTTTAATAGTATACTAGAATGTTGTGAATAAAAATAACATTAATGTTCTTGTCATTTCAGTAGGGTCCTTCCTTTGGGATCCCTTGAACACTTGATGTTGTGCTTGATATATCTGTTGCTGTACATAAATATTTTATAAACTAATTATTTTTACGTGGAAGACTAAGAATCACACAGAATTAAGTTTTTGGATTGAATTAATTTTTTAATATTAGTGAACAGTTAAAATAGATTTGTTTATCCGGTGTGTTTTTTCAAGGCGAAATTAACTTTTGTTAATTTCACTAGTTTATTTTCAAGAAATTATAAATCTTTTTATTATTTCTACTATAATATTTAATAATATAAGGGTTACTTTCATTCTAATGGCAAATCTGGAAATTGAAATGCCAGAAATCAAAATACTATATGGAGGACTATGCTTATGAACATAATACCATAGAGTGATTATAACTAAGAGTTAATTTGAAAAAAATTTCATGACTAACCTTTCGATGCCCATGTCTTTCATGGCCTCTTTAATTGCTTCAGTGGTGGCTCCTTCAGCTTGGAGCTCATTCAGTTTCTGATCAACTAGTTTCTTCTCTTCATCGATGTCTAATCCCGAGACACCGTTAAGTGTGTCACCCCTGCCGTATGAATTCTCAAGTATCAGCCCTGCCCTCTCCCCGGAAACATAAGCTGAAAAAAATACCACGTCCCATAAGGTTGACAACATGCTAATGATTATAATCCTCTAGCTTCTTAGCAACAAATAAAATTGAAAATTATACTAGCATAAATTATATATTAGCTATCATATAGTATGGCCAAATTATTAGAGGAAATTAAGGGTATCGAAATGATGAAATATAAATACTAACCAGTTGATACATGGACAAGAACCTTTAGTTTAACACATTTCTTGGCAAAACATAAGACGTGCTTAGCTCCCATTGTGTTGATGCCAAGTGCAACATCGTATCTATATTAAATATCCAAAAAAAAAAACAGAAAATCAACCAATTTGTTTTTCAGTCTTTGTTATTTTGGAGAGGGACAGCACTGAAAATAAAATAAAATAAAATCAGCCAATGGTTCTTGTCTACCTTTCATCAAAATTGGTTGTTGCAGCCAAGTTAACAACAACATCCAATTGACTCCAAATCTCTTCCCGTAGATTCGAGTCTTTCACTCCCAAATCATCATCGTAAGAGATGTCACCAGGGACCAGTACAATCTTTTTGGAGATGAGGGAATTTAGATCAGCACCCCATTTTTCTTTTAGGAGTGTAAACAAGTCTTTTCCTAGAATCTAAGAAATAAAACAAGTTAGGAACAATTTCATGACAAAGTACACAAAAATAGCTATCAGCAAATTAACTTGTAGCTAGTTCCAAGGTTCTTAATGAATGAACGACATCAGATGTTCACTTTCTCATACTGTTCACTTCTTCAAGTAATTACAAATAACTTGAAAAAGATATAGGTGCCCAGTATAATGGTGTTGGCCTAGCTAAATGAGTCCGTATATATGGGTCCGTATCATCACCATCCATTTCTTTGTTATTTGAGGGAAGAAAGACAAGGAAAGAGGACATAAAACTTGTAAGGTATATATGGTATTAGTATTTCCGTATAGTCTACTAATTAAGTTTCCTTTCCTCTCATTTTTACTATTTCTTTTGCCTTTTATTCCCTCGGCAATTATTGTATACCTCATTTTGCAAGCGTTGCGAAGCAGATTTGGCGTCAGCAGCTCTTAAAAGAAGGTAAATCTTCTTCACATTTGGTTGCACTCTTAATATCTTCTCCAAAAGAACTGCGTTTATTGTAAGAAAAGTTAAAACCATCCATGATTCCATTACTCAAAAAGAAAGAGAGAGAGAGAGAGAGAGAGGAGGAAGGTATCGACGTACTCTTTGCTAGAAACCCAGTTGCACCCGTGATCAAAATGGTCTTGTCCTCAAGAAACTGAACAACACTTCCAAACTCCATTGCAAGAGAGAGAGATGAAAGTTTGTGTGCGTGTGTGTTGAAATGAAGATAAACACAAATGAGTTTGCAAAATTCCAGCACCTATATGAAGGGGGGAAGGGGGGTGGGCATTTTGAGGTAGAGTGCACGAAAGTAGCTGCCGTCTTTTTCTTTGGTAGATAGCTTAATTAATTTACATGAGGTTGTACCAAATGCAACGAGCATTCACACAATTATGACCCACTTTCGCCTTTCACATCTTTGGTTTATTGTGTGAGGTTTGGTCGCCTTCAAAACCCTTCCATGAAGTACAAAAACTGGAGGAAAAAAAAAAAGGTCAAATTTGTAACAGCAACCACTATACTACTTTACCATAATTTTGGAAACTGTTGCTAGCCATCCTTTGAAGCCCTCTATATTAATGCTGATAGCAGTTGATCTTGTCTCAGATATACATGGGATGATTTTTCTTATTATAGAATGGCATGGAATGGGGATTTATGAAAAAAAAATTGTGGAGTTTATTCTTTTTTGGTATAGTTTGATTTGATTGAATTAATACAGTAATAATATGTTTTTTAATGAGAAAAAAATAGACTATGATGATTTATATAATTCACTTCTTCAACGAAAAGGAGTTTCTCTGGTGAAATTTATTTTGTTTATCAAATGGTCTTTTTATATGGATTAACTTGACAAGTATGAGAAGTGATTATCCTTGGGTACCACGTCTTATAGGTATACTAAAATAAAATGTTGACCCAGCTTTAAATGACAAACCATGACCTTCAAGAATTGATAGTATTCTCAAAGATCATGAAGGAAAATTACTTGGTATTTTGTTTTGCTCCACATATATTATGGAATCTAGTGAATTTAAAGTTTTGACTATTCAAAAAGCTATGCTTTTAAATATTAAATATTGAATGTTGTTATGCTTCTATAAATCAAATGGGGGAGTTAGATTCTTACAAATCATTAATTCGACTAAACAAGAAGAGTTCTTTAAAATAATGACTTTGCTGTTTGATTATAGTTTTTTTATTCTGCTTGATTATTAATTATTATTATGGATTTAGTTTTGCTAGGAAGTTTTCTTATTCTTATGATTATTTTTTTGTACTCTTCTCTATATTAAATTATGTTTTTAATATTAGCTATAACAGCTAATTATATATTAAATCTCGTCTTTCATTAAAAAAATAAAAAAACCCATGTCTTTTCTTGTATCTCTTGTAACTAGTTAAACTTCCCATTCTTCAATAATTAATGTTGGGGTCCGACTTTACATGACCTACCTATATATGTAGTGAAGCAATGGAAACGTACCTAGGGCAAATAATAATATTACATGTTTCGTTTGTCCCGGTATATGGTTTGTTTTTATAAATCCTTTTCGTTATAGTTTTAAAACTCGGTTCAGCCCGACAGGTTGGCTCGGGACCTGATCGATTCGGGACTGAAATCGGACTGGATTGAAAAAAAACAGGAAAAAAAAACCTGGTGTCACCTGACTGACCTGACAAGATCTGGTTAAAAACTTGGTTGCAACTCGTTGACTTTTGTTTTTTTTAAACTAAAACAACATCGTTTTGATTTTTTTTAAAATAAATTGACTTAAACAACCTGGTCAAAACTCAAAACCTAAATCTTGAATCAGACCAGATCTAAAAACTATGATTTCCTTTCACTACAATGATATTGTTTCACTCCCAATTTATATAGTTAGAACTTGAAACTTCCAAATAAAAATCGCAAACCTTATGACTGAAAAATAATATTGTTTCATAAACAAATTACATTCCTTATAATAATTATAGTTTTGGACTTTTGAAATTAATGCCGCATAATGACAGTACTGGTCATTTTCAGGAATTGGTACTATTCTTTTTGTATTTTAAAGGTATTTAAAAAAATTATTTTTTTTATATTTTTTATATTTTCAAAGGAGTTCAAATTTCTAGTTGGCAAACAATCTTCTTCTTATTCGATTGGAGTACTTCCATTTATTTGTGATCCATACACAAAAAAGATATTTTTCATCGTTAATTTCCAAGGCAAAGTAGGTTGTTTACACCCTCTTGTGTCCTTCATATTTATTGGCAGAGCAGAAATGAATTTTTCCACAATCTTACATCACATGACCATCAACTTATGTTATTGGAGCAACAAGGAAAATGGAAGCAATATTGTGTTGGTATTGGCTAAAAGGTGAAGATATTTGGTTAACACGACAAGTTTGGGCCCATTATTGTTGTTGTCATCAACATATGACATTGATGTCCATTCACCAAGACCAGTGGCTTTGTTAATGTAACTCTTCCTTGTTAGTAGTAGGATTAGGTGAACAATCCCTTTAGGTTTTCGGTGGGATGGTAGACAGCAAGCCTATAGGACATTCAAAAATACTCTCGCGTGTATGTCTACCAAGATCTTAGATGCATGAGAGGAGGTTGGCTCACCAGTTATGTTCCATTTGACTTGTAAATCTGAAATTTGTGGCAGGTTAAGCTCACGTCTGCAAGAACAGGATCCAGCTTATCAGAGTCAGCTTCTTCATGTATAAGATATCATTGCAAATGGTAAAAGCAAACTCAACAGTCCAGTTTCTTTTCATTATTAGGAACTTATGGATGACTTTATTGCATGAACTCTTGTCATTGCATTGTTAGGTTGGCGTGTCTGATTTATTTTTTCCAATCTGTAAGTTAGCAAATCCATGGGTACGAAGCTAGGTAATTTCAAATCATTAGCCGCCTAACCTGGTAACTTCATGGATAAAATGAGTTCAAATTTCTAGAGAGATCATAAGAAAATAATTTAATCTTAATATTCAAAAACTGAATTCGAAAATACCATCACTCTGAAAACTATAAAATGCACAAACACAGCCATTTACATGTTTCGGCTACAAGAGTTTAATTCGATATAATTAAAAGTAGGCGCCGCGCCCTTCGAAGCTCAAAATATAAGAGGGATTAAGTTAATGGTGTTTTCGTGCAGAAAACATTAACTCCTATCACACGACCTATTTAAGATCCAGCCCGTAAAGAAAGGAAATTTTGGATGAGTTGCTTGAGTGATGCATCCCTCAGGTACCTACCTCCACTGCCAATGTTAGACTCAATGCAGGGGCTAAAACAGTGGCAGGGGCCATGAATGCGAACCCCAGGTCATGTTCCAAACGCACTACTAATGTCAACTCACTGATCTCATGATGGAAATTAAACGTGAAAGAAAAAAGTACCAAAGGGAGGGGACAAGAACTACCTGTGGGATCTAGAGCCAGCTAGCCAAATAAGCAAAACTGAGCTGAAAATACAAACAAAAATAAAGAAAGCAGATATACAAGCTGAAAACAAGAGAACCTATCTTTGCAATCCGAGAGACGAGAGTTTCTAAATGAAGATCTAATCAACATTATGCCTGTACTTGTACATGGAATAAGAAATTTGATTTCAGAAAGCTACAAGTATCCCCCCACCCCCCAAAAAATAAACAAAGTTAGCTAACTGAATATGTGATTTTTTGATACATACTCAGGTGCAGCATAAAAGAAGAGCTAAGAGATGCACCAGCCAAATCAATAAAACGAGGGAGCTTTTTCTTCTCTAATACCATGGAAGTTTGTCTTCTTTTGACCAATATGTGGATGCCAAAATAAGCAAAACTGAGCTGAAAATACAAACAAAAATAAAGAAAGCAGATATACAAGCTGAAAACAAGAGAACCTATCTTTGCAATCCGAGAGACGAGAGTTTCTAAATGAAGATCTAATCAACATTATGCCTGTACTTGTACATGGAATAAGAAATTTGATTTCAGAAAGCTACAAGTATCCCCCCACCCCCCAAAAAATAAACAAAGTTAGCTAACTGAATATGTGATTTTTTGATACATACTCAGGTGCAGCATAAAAGAAGAGCTAAGAGATGCACCAGCCAAATCAATAAAACGAGGGAGCTTTTTCTTCTCTAATACCATGGAAGTTTGTCTTCTTTTGACCAATATGTGGATGCCAAAATGAATTATTAGCTATATATGTACCTACATCCACTTATGCAACACCATGTGTCAGTCTGCTAGTGTTTTTGACATTAATCCTATTGGTTAGAAGCAGAATTCAAGAACCAGCATCTCTGTCATGAGAATCTGGAATAACTTGATCTGTTACCATCGGGCATGTATCTACTTGATCATTTGCCAGCAGAGTGCAGTCAGCTTCATCAGTTATAATGGGGGTAGGGTCCTCGTGATCTTTTTCTGGCTGGGCAGAGTTTGTATGATCTATTGCTTGTGGGGTTGTGTCCATTTGCTCTGTTACAGGTGGATCACAATCCATTTGACTCGTTGCTTGTTGAGATGTAGCTGGTAGCATGGGAGTTTTTTGGTCAAGGTTAGTTTCTGCACTCTCATATTCAGATAAGAGGTCCATGAACTCATTTAGCAAACGTTGGACTTTTCTATTTGATGCCATTGCCGGAAGAATATCTTCTCTTAAGAGTTTATGCTTTCTCATTCCCTGCAGAGATCAGACTAGCACTTACAAAAACAATACCAAGAAAAACAAAATAAGTAACAAAAGGAAATAAACTACGGAAAAATGCCCCAAAAGGATTTTTGTGATGCAGGCTTTTAGAGAAAAAAATTCCCTAAACTCGGCCTGATGCATCAAGTTTCCATACATATATAAAAGCAGAAGAGGAGTTGTGATTTTAAAAGCAACTGAATCTGAATGTACAATGCACAGCATGTAATCCTACATAAAGCATACCAGTAAGAGACATACTGTTAAAAACCCATCACAGAAAACAACATGCAGAGAAAAATATGAGATCGGGCACTGAAAATGGAATACAGAAAGCCTTACAAGCACACAAGGATCCCAAGACACAGTTTTTGCATCTGAAGATGTGGATTCAGCCATCCCAGTAGGAGGTCCAAGAAAACTCTCACAGACTTCTCGTAAACGAGACTCATCTGCTTCTCTGCAACCAAAGTTACACTCATGTGAATTGAATGGATAGATACAACCATGAGAAAGGCCCCATATGTAGCAACTGTCATTCATAAACATCAGGGAAAAATAAACAAATAATAAGTCTACTACAAAAAGAACACCTTGCAAGGAAGCGAATGTAAGATAGAAGGCACTGGCGATATTCATTAGGGGACTTTAAAGCTAAAGAGGATTCCAACTGAGCCTCCAAATGAGCACGTGTCTGCACTCCATCATCCGTCACTCTGAAAACAGAACCACCACATGTGAAGCAATAGAAGCTAGATGCATAAATCATAAAATATGAACTCCAGAAGTAACATTAAACAATTGAAATGTTGTGCTGATTAGTTGGAGATTTGGCAACTAATCAAGGAAATTAAATGAAATCCTCAGAAATTCAAGAAACTAGGAATGTCAAGATAGCCCGAGTAGTTGCCATATATTTTTGTCTCCTTTTGTTCATTGTTTTTTCTTAGTAAATTACAATAATCCTCAGATATCATGGACCACTTAAAAGTTTGAAACCCCTCTCCATGTTTAAGAAAGTATTGCATAAACTCCCTTTTGTACCAAAATGTCCATAATTACTATTTAAATAAAGATAGTTGATTCAAAAAAACCTCCAAAAGTTAGAGAACGGAAATAAAAAAATTGAAATGATTATTTTTAGTAGATAAATAAATAGTATTTATTTCACTATCTAATTTAAGTCAATTTTGGCTTGAGGTTTTTTTAGTATTCTTTCTGTAATATTTTTTTAAAAAAAATACAAGGGTGCTTTTGGGTATAAAATTGGGTTTCTATCAATATTCAAATTTTTAAGTTGGCATGTGATTTTATAGCGCTCCGGGGAATATTGTGATTTACCTTTTTTTCCTTGTCAAATAAATTCAGCAGCAAGCTAGCAAAAAGTGTTACAGAGGCTTTAGAGCAATCTTTCTAGTTAACATATTTAAAGAAATCTAATTCAATTAAAAATTCAGATAATAAAATAAACATTGTAGATATGGATGAATACCTGCTCCCACATGGTTTTCTGGCCAAAAACTTCCTGACATCCACCTGCAATGCAGCTAGCTCACCACTCTGAATCGAACCCAAGTTCCAGGAGCCAGCAAAATTTGATGCAGGGAAGCAGTCATCTGCCACTCTTAGCCAACACATAAGACTCATGTCAAAGAGGAAGGCATGACGTGTGGCCAAAACAACAAGAGGAGAACCAGATTTTGATAACTTCACAGATATAACTTTGATTGTCCCTGACACAGAAAGGAGAACACAATAAAGCATCCAATGAGAAGCACACACAAAATTGACACCCCACAGGCTGTAAAATGCTCCAAAAAGACTTAAGAGCAGTATCTGCTCTGAATTGTGCTCAAGTATTACGTTATTATAAAATATCTAACCTTTTACAGAGTTTGGGTCTGAGGTAATTAGAGATGCCAAAGAATCCTGAAGGAGACAACTCCGACTAAATAAATCCCATACATACAAAGATCCCTTCCTTGTGACCAGCAACAACTTCCAGCACTCATCACAATCAACAAAAGTTGCTGCAGATCCCATCATCATGGTTGGCATGGCACGTCTCCCACACTTCGTGTAAACCTTCTCAAACACAACCAGAACATTTATATTATAAGAAGTTTTGATCAGCTTAAAGAAACCTAACATGATATAAAAAGACGTAACATGATATGAAACATAACTACCAAAAAAGGAACTATATCTACAACCAGGATGTCAAGAATCCACCACACCCCTTGTGATTTCGATGAAATATGAGTTGAAGCATCAACCTCAAGTGTTTCATTACTGGCGTATTTTTCATAAAAAGAATGTGCAAGAGATTGGATTACCAGTCTTAAGGGCAAACAAAAATTAAGAAAATAAAAATTACAGCTTATGACGTCCACTAGAAGGTAGATATTCAGAACTTCCAAAATCTTTAGTGAATAGGCAAGACCATTCTGATCAATCAGAACTCTCAAACTGTTGTGTTTCACACCCATGACCATCACAACATATTGCATCAGAATAGTGAATTTGAATTCAGGTCCCCCAAATCTGAATTCACAAGACCACAATCCAATTCTCTCAGTGTGGTCAATATCCCTAATCTGGCTACAGAGTTTCCACTATTGAGATGGGCAAGTTTAGGGACTAAATTCTTTAATTGTGGCTGCATTACCTTCACATTCAAGTTCTAACCATTTGATCAACTAATTAAAAAGCTTATTCGAAAATCAGCAGTTCCTTCTCAGTTAATTTGAAAAATCCATATATGTTGGGTTTGTTAAACAAACAGGTTAGCAGTACAGTTGATTAAGAAGATTCCTGACACATACTTGAGTATAAAAAATATGTTTTAAACCAACCAGCAATCTTAAAACGCTCCAATGATCACCTGAAATCCACAGAATCATTCTTCTTGTGGTTAAAAATTTATGCTACTTAAATCTTTTTCATTCTCTGGACAAGAGAACAAATCTTTGTTATAATGCAATGTTGAGAACAATTCAAAACTTAAAACAGTTGAAGAAAAAAACAGCTTTGGGCCATTTGCAAAGGACGAGGTTCAATTACCTGTAGGCATCCATCTTCACAACCAGCTGCCCAGAAGTTTGCATTCCCAGCTAAAACAGTAACTTTTCCTGAGATCCTATCAGACCAGAGAGTTTCAGCCCCTCTTGTGCAAACAATTTCTGTTTCTTTCATCATACATGTATTGCCCACCCCAACAATGTCATTTACTGCATGTTCTCTAGGACAAGCTTTCAAGGATATTGGTATGGCATCTTCTCCTATTTTCTTATCAAATACCCTGATTGAGAGAGGGGTGCTACAAGAACTGGAGGAACTGGATGCCTTCACACTCCCAAACGGTTCCACATTGATGCTTCCATCCCTTCCTGCAGAACCTGGAACCTTCTCAATAACAAGGCTCTCAGTAACAGTAGCCCTTGCAGTGACAACAGAGCGCTCTTTTAAATCAGAGTTTCTGACGAGTGTTCCCCTGATAGAACTCTCTCGCAAGCCACCATCAACGGAACCTATTCCATTTTCCACCTTTCTGTTATCAGATGACACACGAGGGAAATCAAGAGATTGAGACTGGGCCCCACCAATCATTGTTTTTGGTTGATTAGAAACTCCTACAGCTTCTGGAATGATCCTCTTTCTACCATCAGCACGTCTGTATTCTCTTTGTTTTACTGGACTAGAAATCTGGGCAGGAGTTGGCACTTTATTCAATCCATCACCAGTGGCTCCCCCACTATTCTTGCCACCGTCAACTTGAGGCTCAGAAGTCTTTGCAATGACCCCCAAGTCAACAGAAGGTTTTACAGGTATCTGACTTTGCTGAATATCCAATGCCACTTTTTTGTTTGTTGTTTCTTTGGCTGATGCTTCGAGTAATAACTGTGCAGCACTCTCTGCTAGGTTTGCCTGTCGACCTTTGACATCACCATAACGACTTCTTTTTAACTCATCAAGTTCAATATCGCTTAGCCTGTGTCCAAGTTCTTTAGCATCAAAATGGAAAGTAGCCACCGAACCATCCAAGGAACACGCAAAAAGTGAATACCCATCAGGACTCCTGTTAGAAAAGAAGAAAGATCAATTAGACGAAGGAAGAACCACAAAAATGGAATACAGGGGCTAGAATCACTACAATAGGGAAAACAGATCTATAACAATTCGATGATATCTTTTCTGGAAATATCATGTTTACCAGGATAAATCTACAACACTTTGAGTAAAGAAGTGCTTGGCCACAAAAAGAGGACGCGGACTTGCAGTAGTCCATACAGTTATGGTGCGATCTTGACTCCCAATTGCAATAACATTGTACGGCTGTGATTCTTTCCCTCCAATCTTTGAGGCCCCATTAGTCCACCCAACTTGTGCAGCTTTCACTTCCTGGGCATTGGCAAAATTCCTTCTAAACATTGAATGGTTAAACTTCACCACAATAATGGGGGCATTGTGTCCTAGGAAATCAAATGTGGCAACCCATTCCCCTCTCTCAAGAACAGGTGCAGAATGCCTTGGCTTCTGGAAACCATGAGTCGTAGTTATAAAATGACCACAAGGGGACCATCCTAGGCGCCTGAAAAACGTAGATCCAAGCTGAAAATAACACCCTAAGGTTAGTAAACAGGAAAGATGGAATAAAGAAAATCCACCACTAGGAAAATTACTTACTGATTTAGTCCAGTGGCCATCTGTTCTATGAGCCAGACTCCAGTCACTTGTTCGCCATATAATAACCGTCTTGTCATCGGATTGACTTGCTATGAAAGAGCCAATGGGATCCCAAGTAACTCCTTTAACTAGGCTAGAGTGACCTCTGAGAACAGCAGTGCAAATGCCATTGGTCATATTCCAGACATGGATGGTGTTGTCCAAACTCCCGCTAGCCAATATGGAGTCATCTGGAGACCAATTAAGATCCACCTACTTTAGGCATGAAAAAAAACTTCCTGGTTAAAAGGCACCCAGTGAGACCATGAGAAATTACACTCACAAATTAAGAAGAGAATTTAATCACATAAAATTGATAAATTTAATCACCATTTATTCTTTTTCATTTATTTATCCCAGCACATGGAAGCACACTAATGCTTTAAGGGGGAGCCATCCAAACTAGTCAAATATAGTATATCTATATATTTACACATAATTATGCATGAACAAATGTGTGTGTGTGTTTTCAATAGTCAATATTTATGAAGGAAAATGACAGTTTTTTCTTTTTCTTTTTTTGAAGAAAAAAGCAAGAAACTCGATTTCAAACAATATGACTGAATGATTTCAATTTGTGTAGCGCTGAGTATATGTGTGTATTTTTGTGTTCAGGAGCCAGTGTCTTGCTGTCCTCATGATTGAAATGAACTTGTTTCTATCTGATGTAAATGATATGCTGAGTGGATGAATTCACTTTCATATAGTGTAAGTGTGTGAGTTTAGACAATTTATTTTTCTAAAAAAGCAGAATGAAACTCAATTAAGAAACATAACAAGTCAATAATTTCACTTTCATGTAGTGTCCAAACTTTCCAGAAGTAAAAGCAATTTCATTACCACATCTGCAGTATGCCCTCTCAATGTCATTACAACTTTCCAATTCTCAACATCAGGAGGCTCTCCGCTGCCAAACTCTGTGGTTCCTGAACCAGGCTTCCGTTCATGAACTAAAATAACTTGATCATCTGACCCTGATGCAACATACCGACCATGCTTAGCCCACCTAACACAATTGACAGACCCGAAGTGGTCGCGGAGAGTTGCAAGCAGCCTTTGTGTTGGTTCATTAATTTCCACGTCTCTGCTAACAGAATTCATGTTCCATATCCGAACCTGCATATAATTAGTGGGAAAGGTAGATGTCATAATTAAGTACTTATAGAAATTACCTGACAAAATTTGACATGAGTGACAAATGACTATAAGAACTAACTCACAGGAACATCCCCTTTAGTTGGGAATCTTTGGTCATAATCATATGCAGTGCCACATCCGGGCACATCGAAGAAGGTGAAGCAATGTTAAGCAGCCACTTTTAAAAAAAAAATGCCTCCTCGATGATGTATTTAGGTTAGAAACCAATTTCTTATTAATCAATAAAAATGCATTACAATTTACCAAAACCCATGAATTAAATTGTGAAAGCAAGAACATGGAATTCCATGAAAAATGCACAGAATATTGCTACTAATAACACTCTTTTACCACTACCAAGTTGACATATTACTGTGAAAAATTATGGGTTGCACTTCATAACAGCTACTCAACGAACTCACATTTAGAGCTCCAGAAATTACCAAAATCCATAAGAATAACAACTTTTTATCATGGTAAGTAGGCGACTCGAAAACAATAAATATTAGTTACCATGAGTTAAATCACTAAACACATTGCTATAATGATTAAAGCCTTAAAGTTAATAAAAAATAACAACTCTGATTTTCTATTCCCCTACTTACCACACTCATGCTCTATACCGAGATGCAACAACTTAATGAAATATCTAGATTCTAGGCATCTAGCATCTACTAATGTCTCATCATGTACTTTATCGTATATATAAAAGCAGTCAGTTGTTTCAATAACATAATGTCACTCAACAGAGTGAACCATGGAAATCATACACAAAGTTGAAAGCAGAAATGAAATGGCATAAGTTTTTTCTATTGCTTTGAAAATCTTCTACTCAAAAATCTTAACATGTTTAGAAAATCAAAAGGAAAACAGAAATTGAAGCATGAAAAATTCCTTTAAAAGCTAGCTAGAAACTAAATTCATACTAAAAGCCTGTTTGGAAGTGTTGTAAAGATTGTTTTTCAAAATATTTTTCACTTGGAAATGCATTGCATCAAAATAATATTTTTTTTTATTTTTTAAAATTCATTTTTAACATCTGCATAATCAAATCGATCTAAAAATACTAAAAAAAATAATTTGAAGCTAAAAAAAAATCAAAACTTTATTGGACCGCAATGTGAAACAGGGCCTTTTTATTTTTTAAAATTCATTTTTAACATCAGCATAATCAAATCGATCCAAAAATACTAAAAAAAATAATTTGAAGCTAAAAAAAAATCAAAACTTTGTAGACCGCAATGTGAAACAGGGCCTAAACCAAATACTTCAAATACTTCTTTCTCTTCACCCACAATCACCAATATCTTAACTGTAGCTTCGCTCCATCAGAGAGCAACTACTACAACCGACAATTTTTCATCAAATATTTGATTTTTCACGCTGCAACTTGTGAGGCAGGTTTAGCTGCATTCAGTAAAGACACAAATTCCTAAAATTCAAAAACTATAGGAAAAGGGAAGAAAGAGCGCACATTCAGCCAAACGAAATCCAAATCATACAGAAATATTGGAAATTTGAAAAAGAAAGGTGCATTGCACTATATTGCCAATTTTAATAATGGCATTACCTTAAACTGCATTAACAAAGCCATACGAGTCCATGCTAAGTAAACTAGTGCAATTGTGCACAATTAACCAAAGATTTCACTTCTAAGAAACCCTAAATGATGACAAAGCTGAAGGATTTAATTTCCTATTCTTTAATCCTGGAAACAAAACAGAGCATTAATGATGAGAAAGAACATACCTTGTGGTCACCTCCACCAGTAGCAAACCTATAGCCACCAGGCTGAATATCAATGGAGAAAATTTGCATTCCTTCATGCCTAACCCAACTGGGTTTCTCCGCAATCATCTTATATTAGTGTTTATCTAACCCAAGAAGCAATCTTTTCAATTCGTTTCTTCAAAACCCGCCAAAAGGGCATCAAAGTTCATGACTTTTTCAACACTAGAACCCTCAATTACACTAAAGAAACAAAACCCAGTTCGCAAATGAACACCTACTTCATTATAAACAAACAAAAGGGTGTCTTTAAAAATCCACAACCAGTCAGGCTTTGTTAGGCTAATTGTAGGTGTTTCAACAAGAAAAGACGTGAACTTGATAGAACAAGAAACCTTCTTTGAAATTTTCCGAGTCCCTATAAAACCTTAGGAGATTAAAAAGAGAGAAGATCGAGAAAAGAACTTCTTTTCTCTACTAACGGTCAAAATTTAAAAGCACAAAATATTGCTTGAGTGTGCGTTAAGCACAGAGAGAGAGAAGGAAGGGAGGAGACGACTGTTAAAGAGTACAGAATCGAAAGAAAAAGCAAAAAAAAAGATTGTGAAGAGGAAAACGAGAAAAATAGGGTTTAGATTTGAAAAGGACAGAGAAAGAATGGGGCTTTACAAATTGCAAGTTGTGTTCAGCGTTACCCTTTTTCTTGCAAACTGTTGCTGTGCCTTTTCTTGGTGTACCAGACGGTTGTTTCTTACAACCCATCCAAAACTAATGGGTATACTACATTTTAGCCTCAATATATTATAAGTATTTCATTTTCATCCTTATATTTTAATTGTTTTAATTTGTTTTGTATTCTTAAAACAAATTGAATCTTTGCACATATGTTAAATATTTTTATATTATTTTTATTTTTATTCTGATGAAAACTATATGCTTCTAGAGCTATATTTTAACCCTAACTAGCATCCAAAACTTAACATTACCCTTTGAACTTTAATTACCAAAGGAATAATTTTTAGGTTTTTAAAATCTTAAAATAAAAAGAATAGTTTAAAATATTTTTAAAAAATCATGAATATTAAAATCTCTTCCTTTTAAACAATTTTAATCTAGTAAACTTTTTGTTTCATAATTTCTATGTTTTTTAGTGCATGTTATCTTTCTTTTGTTTGTTATTGCCAGATTACAAGTAAATTAATACCTTTATATTGAGATACAATATATTAAGTTTATTTATTCTGTCAAAATTCTATTTGAGATCATAATTATTTTTTGTCAATTTGAGTTCATATAGATTTTAAACTGATCAATTAGTAAGGGAGGGACCTAATTGAATCACACCTGATAGGTAGAGGGTGTCCTTGTAGTTTCCCAAGATCTAACTTGGCTGAATATTTTTCCTCGAGCATAAAACCAGAGATGTCACACCTTGTCATTCCGAAGACATGAAAACATGACTTTCAAGACCCTTACAAAACCTCAGATAAAGCAGACCTCAAAAACTCTCAGATCCCGCTTCAGTCTGCAACTCCACACTCACCAGCGTCTGCTACAAACCCATAATGTTGCCTTGAAACCCCAGTCAAGCTCTAAACCTCCAAATCTGTCAGAAGCACACCCCGTGTTCTGTAAAAGTCCGCAACAAAACCTTGTGTACTACAATCACTTGCTTTTTCAATGCTCTCGAGAGAACAGAAACAGAGGGGTTGTCGATCTCTTTGTGGGAATTCATCGTTCGGGTTTTTTTATTGATGGGTCAACTCTTTCTTGTGTTTTAAAAGCTTGTTCGTTCTTGTCTGATCGGAACTTTGGTATTCAAGTGCATAATTATAGTTTAAAGTCTGGTTTGTTGGAGGATGTTAGTGTTGGTACTGCACTTTTGGATATGTATTTGAAGAATGAGAATGTTGAAGAAGGGAGGAGAGCGTTTGATGAAATGGGGGCGAGGAATGTAGTTTCGTGGACCTCATTGCTCACAGGATATGCACAAAATGGATTGAATGTGGAGACATTGAAATTGTTTCTTCGAATGCTAGTGGAGGGGATGAAGCCAAACCCATTTACGTTTTCGGCTGTTATTGGCGCTTTGACAGATGAAGGGATGGTTGAGGCGGGAATTCAAGTTCATACAATGGTGATAAAGAATGGATTCGGGGTTGCTACGTTTGCTAGCAATTCTTTGATTAATATGTACTTTAAGTCAGGGATGATTAGAGATGCTAGAGCTGTTTTTGATAGTATGACAGATAGGAATGCTGTTAGTTGGAACAGCATGGTTGCTGGTTTAGTAACAAATGGGCTCCATTTAGAAACTTTGGATGTGTTTTACCATATGAGACTTGCGGGTGTAAAGCTCACCAAGATGGTTTTTGCCCCTGTTATTAAGCTGTGTGGTAATATTAAGGAATTGGGCTTTTCCAGGCAGCTTCATTGTCAGGTTTTAAAGGGTGGGTTTGAATATGATAAGAATATTAGGACTACATTGATGCTTACTTACAGCAAGTGTGGGGAAATGGATAATGCTTTCAAGATATTTTCTGTGATGAGTGATGAAGTTCGAAATGTGGTGTCATGGACAGCCATGATTAGTGGGTACTTGCAGAATGGCATGGCAGAACAAGCTGTCAACCTGTTTTGCCAAATGAGTAGGGAAGGTATTAAACCAAATGATTTTACCTACTCTACTATACTTACGGCTCAACCTGGTGTTTCTCCTTTTGAGATGCACGCACAAGCCATCAAAAGAAATTACGTCAAGTCACCTTCTGTTGGAACTGCACTTTTAGATGCTTATGTCAAACGAGGGAATGTTGATGAAGCTTCAAAGGTTTTCCAAAGAATAGAGGAGAAGGACATCGTGGCATGGTCGGCAATGATTTGTGGATATGCTCAAATAGGAGACACTGAGGGTGCTGTTAGGATTTTTGTACAAATGGCAAAGGAGAAGATTAAACCGAATGAGTATACCTTCTCTGGTATCATTAACGCATGTGCAGCTCCTACTGCAGGAGTAGAACAAGGGAAACAGCTCCATGCCTGGTCAATTAAATCAAGATTCAATAATGCTCTGTGTGTTAGTAGTGCTCTTCTTACCATGTATTCAAAGAGAGGGGACATTGAAAGTGCATTTGAAGTTTTCAAGAGGCAAAGGGAGAGGGATTTAGTGTCATGGAATTCTATTATCTCTGGATATGCACAACATGGCTATGGAAGGAAAGCTCTTGAAGTATTTGAGGAGATGCAGAGGCAAAACTTGGAGATTGATGGTGTAACATTCATCGGAGTCATTTCTGCCTGCACGCATACTGGACTCGCAAATGAAGGTCAAAGATATTTCGATATAATGGTTAAAGATCAACATATTGAGCCTAGAATGGAGCACTATTCTTGCATGGTTGATCTATATGGCCGGGCTGGAATGCTTGTAAAAGCCATGGAAATCATAAATGAGATGCCATTTCCGGCAAGTGCAAATGTGTGGCGAACTCTCTTGGCTGCTTCCTGTATTCACCGTAATCTAGAGGTGGGGAAACTTGCAGCAGACAAGCTCATTTCTCTGCAGCCACAAAATCCAGCTTCATATGTCCTGCTAACAAATATGTATGCTTCGGTAGGAAACTGGAAAGAAAGAGCCAAGGTAAGGAAATTGATGGAGGAGAAGAAAGTGAAAAAAGTAGCGGGGTACAGCTGGATTGAGGTGAAGAACAAGACCTACACATTTTTGGCTGGTGATGTTTCTCACCCGCTTTCTAATCAAATTTATGCAAAACTTGAAGAGCTGAGTTGCCAGTTGAAGGGTGCTGGTTATCAGCCTGATACTAGCTATGTGTTTCAGGATGTTGATGAGGAACACAAGGAGGCTATTCTCTCTCAACATAGTGAGAGGCTTGCCATTGCTTTTGGATTAATTGGCACTCCTCCGGGAACTCCTCTCCAAATTGTTAAGAACCTGAGAGTCTGTGGAGATTGCCACACTGTTATTAAGTTAATATCAATTCTAGAAGGCCGGGACATTGTTGTCAGGGATTCAAATCGATTCCATCACTTTAAGGGGGGTTTATGCTCTTGTGGTGATTATTGGTGACATCATATTGGGTGTTGGTAACCTCCATTGACAGCCTGAGGTCAACAGTACCATCATCTAGGCCAAGGAGCCACATTAACTTTTTACACTGCATAAACTTTCAGAAAAACAGAAACATAGGGTTGCATAGTGATGTTTACTCTCTACGTGACAGCTTTGTGGTAAAAAGGCTTTGAAGAAGAATTTGACAGATGAATTCATTTGAGCATGTTCTTTCAAGAGTAAGAGTGTGGTGTGATTGCTGTTCACGTCCAAGTAAACTGATGGTTTGATCAATTTTGAAAAGAACGTCCACCGATGGTGATTCTATTGGCAGAGAAGTAGAGAATGCTGATTTAGGATTCACTTTGCGTAAAAGAGATCCTCACACTAACTGGGCAAGTGGCTCCATAAAGTCGGGTGCGTTTTACTGTTCTAGCAACCAAAGTCCCTTAGCATGTGGCAATCAACTTTGGCTGGCCAGTCATCATTCAATAATCACTTTAAGCTTTACTGTCATTCATGCAATCCATTCAAGTACATACGAGCTTATCTATATCTATATCTACATGTCTGCACATAATAGTTTCTTACGGTTAAATTTGCCTTTGGCCTCGTTAATGGTTGTTTCTTGTTAATAAAAATTTTTACCATGGCACTAGAAATTTGGAATGGCCATCATTTGTAATGTATTTGCAATGTTGAATGGTTATTTTCAGGGATGATGATGGATACTCACGGGCTGAATTTCTTGATATCTACTTGATATTTATATCTGGTTATCTTCATATGTATGTGTTTTATGTTAATATTAAGATATGTATATATTATATTATATTAAAAAAATCTAAATACTCTACAAATATATTTATATAATATAAATATATAATTTAGTTAGGTTGGAGCAGGTTTGAGTTGAATTTGATAATATTCATATTTTATTTATTTTCTTATTATTCATCGGGTTCAAAAAACATCCATCCATTCAAGTCGGGTTGCTATCTTAGATTAAATTGTTATTCCTATTTATTTTAGAGACAATATATATATATATATATATATATATATATATATATGATGCATCCTATAGATTCATTCATTTCTTTCAATTACAATTTTTCGTCACATTCTGGTATTTATGCCTTCACTGAACATCGTAGTTCCCTTCTTGCAGGTAAAAAAACTGGAGGCCTGAGTTGAGCTGCAAAACTGAAAGGATCATGAAGCAACTGTGTTGTGTCCAGTGAGTTAACCAAAGGAGTTGGATAGATGTTGAGATTAGGCGACAATTTACAGAAAGGCTAAAATTTTGCCAATCTTATTATCCTGATTGAAACGTGTAATCTTCTTGTTGGAAGTTTCCTTGAATTAGAAGAATACTAGTACATTCAGTCATGCTCGGTTGCCGGGCAGCTTTTTTTTAATTTTAAATTGTGTAGAAATTGATTTA
>Ga0325411_1001199_pt1 | contig 28622 bp, 19 predicted proteins | sample PopdelMetagenome_13_FD_206181 | JGI IMG/M metagenome (GOLD analysis project Ga0325411, IMG submission 206181) | Populus deltoides microbial communities from Bellville, Georgia, United States - Xylem-PdIQD-R4 | ecosystem: Host-associated > Plants > Phyllosphere > Stem > Wood/Secondary xylem...
TTTTTTTTTTTTTTTTATTTTTCCACCCCCCCCCCCCCCCCCCCCCCCCAACTTGCCTCGCAAGCATGAGAGAGTAGTTTTGCTTCCACTAGTGCTATTCCTTCTCCACATATTCATGCCTTTGTTCTTTCAAATCTATCAATCATCTCTAGCTAGCTAGCTCCTTGATTAACTATTTAATGGATCAATAATATCCTCTTCTTTTCCGGTGATCATCCTACTAAGCTAGTCAGGATGATGCCATTCCCATTGAGAATCTCTTCGTCTCCTCTCCTTTACCTTTTTCTTTTCCTTTTTTTTTTTTAATTTTTATTTCCATTTCATTTTTATAATATTGAGGATCACGACAGGGGTGCAATTAATTTGACCAACAGAAAATAAGGGACCTGGAGAAGAGGTTTATGCGTCTATATATATAGGATCGATGTTTTGAACCTTCATCTGTCATTCAAGATATTAGATATCAATGATCATGTGCATATATCCTCATGCTAATATTGACTAGCTAGAAGAATTCCATAATATTCCGCCAATACTGATAATTAGATAACATTATAACAAGGACGGACGTGCACTAATTAGACACTCAGATTTCAACATATTCAAACATCACCTTTATATATAGTGAAGTGAATATTATTTAAAAACTTATAGTGAATGAATACTGATCAGGGAGACCTTGAATAAATTAATAAATCCGGCTGGCTTAATTAACGTCTCCAAAATCTAGCTTTAACTATTACATTTGGGTGATACGATATCATGTTCAAAGCCACCCCATTCAACTGCTATATCGCATTAATTAACGCTATATTTGGTAATATGGTTTGATATATTTTTTAAAATGTTTTTCATATTATTTTTTATTTGAAAAAATATTTTAATATATTTTCAACTACAAAAATACTTATACAAAAACATATTGCACTTGAGAATGTTTTTTCATACCTTCATCCTCTTGGGAGCTCATGTGGGGATTAGGATGTTTTAATTCAACGCCCCGGGCCATTGCCGGGGACACCCAGGTTTTGCCATTAGCTATTTCTTTGGTTATTTTTTTTATTAACGTGGGTGTCCGGATTAGCTTGCGCGCATCTCGACTAATCACACGAGTCCTGAAATTAACGATCATGTAAGACTCCAGTGGCCATTTACTATATGATTATCACTTTTTGACAATCATAGGTTGATTGAATCCATATATGTATATATTGCTTATATAATTTTAAAAAAATGTGTTGCTTTTTTTTTTTGGGGCTTTTGTAATACGTGTAATTTCCTCATTTATATGAAATTTTTTTCTCATTATTTTTCTTATTATATTATGTTCCTTATATTTTTTATTCAATATTTAATTTTACATTTCCTATAGAATATATTCAATAAACCTATACATCCATGCATATAATATTTTAATTCTTGAAGATACTTTCCTTGTGAACTTATGGCCTGAGTTTAGGGTACTTTCCTTGTGCTATGAACTTATGGCCTGAGCTCAGGCAGCGAGCGCCAAGAGGGGTGTAGCTGCGGGAAGGAGGGAAAAAAAAAAGAGAGAGGAATATTGAGACTCACATATATAAATGTGATTAATGCAAGGTAATGAAGGGCATGCAGCACAGATAAAATATTCATCGATTAATTTATTATTAGAAGTGAATAAAATATAATGTTTAGGATCCATTATCTGTCCCATGATCATAGATTACTTCCATTGATAATCAGGATTAAGAAAGTGAAATTAAGGAAAGCAAGTGATGAGAATAGGGATGGTGATGATGCCATTACATGAGTACTGCTGCATTCACTAGCTACATTATCTCTTTTCATGTTATGTGGAGTGATTTTATAATCGTAACAAACCAATGGAATGGGATCATGATGCCCTAAGAATTGGTTTAGTGAGTTTGTAGAGTGGAGTTGGGAAGCCGACACGTGGCACGCACTCCTAGTTCGAAGTGGGAAATTAGGCGTCGTTTTGTGGTAAGAAAAGAAAAACAGATTACGTTTACACATGAGAGGCAATATGAGATCTAGCAAATCATTTGGTGGAGCCAATCTTCCACTCATTATCTTCTCCCATTATTCTATTGTCATTATTCAATAATGGAATTGGAGATGATGGATCTCCCCCCTCCTCTCGTCTCCCTCTTTTCTTTCTTTCTTTTTCCATCTAGGAGTAGTGTAGGCATATAAATTATAAATTAGTTCTTTAATTTAGTTGTGTAAGAACTAATTAATTAATCTTAAAATTATCTATAACTTAATCCTTTTTAGTTATATTCTTTCTCAATTTATTTCTCTTTTGTTTTAAAAAAAGAAAAAGAAAAAAAATGCAATACTCCTTCCGTGCCATTTTTACTAGCTAGCTTTTTCACAAATCTTAATTGTCCCTTTATTAATTTGTCCATTTTGAAAGTCAAGGTTATGTAAATACTAAAATTTCCATGATACCTCCTCTTAAATTCACAATTCAAGAATGCATATGAGTTTAGGCAACTTAGGGATAGAAAAAGAAACAACAACATACTAAAATCAATATATAATTGTTGGTGCTTCCTCCTCCTCCTCCTTCTTCTTCTTCTTTTGCAAAATATGGACCTACAATGATGAGATAGAGAGTGTGTTAAATTAAGCATGATTGACACTGGTTAATTAAGGGAATAATTAATTATTTATTTTTTGAAAATAAATTTTTTTAATTTTTTTTATAAAATTAAAGTGACCAATTTATAATTTATTTGCCTATAGTCGTAGGAGTACTAATTTGTTTCATTCGTCTTTTGGTTCGGTCATTGATGACTTTAAGCCTCTCATCACTCTTCCTCACATGTTCCACTAATTATTATTGCTTTAACAACCTTAATTATCTTTTTAGATCTTCCTATACTGTACATACCCTCTTTTTAGAATAATATACCCACAATACAATATAGCTAATATTTCAAGTTAATTTTTTAACGTAGAAGAAAACAACAATAATATTATAAACATATTTTTTGTAATCAATTTTTTAATTAAAAAATTTTGTGTTTAATAAATGAATTAAAAAATATAAAAACGACAAATTGAATAGAAGTCATTTACGCTAGTTAAAGACCTAGGTTAGAAATTGATTTTCTTTGTAAAAAATAAAAGATAAATATACATGTAAAATTTTTATCTCAACTATCTTTTTTATTTTATACATTTTCTCTTATTTATCTTCAAGGTTAATTATACTCCCAAGATATATATGATTTTCATAATTTTAAATGAACAATGCAAATACAAGCTATCAATTTAAAATTTAAGATGACAAAAAAATAAAGATATGCATGTTACAATAATGTCTTTTAAGTATTATAAAATTATAGAAATAATCCAAAAGATCAATTGATATTTTTTAAAAAATAAAAAATAATAAGAGTGGTTTGAATAAAAATTAAAAAATAATTTTTTTAAAAAAACATTATGCACTGCTAGGCCTATCAAGACAAACTCGCGAGCCTGGTCTATATGAAAAACTTTGCTCCTAGAATACAGAGCTCACACACCTAGTTTTTTTTTTTAAAAAAAAAGAATTTTATTTTTTTTTACAGACAAGATATCATTTGCTTCTATATTTAGAATGTTAGAGTATGAGTATGTAAACCTCAAAAACATCATAAAAATCAAAATAAATATATTTTGGAGTCTAAAACACCCTCTTATCAATTTAAGAAATTAAAATTAAATAGAATAAAAAATAAATTAACAAAGTTCATATCTATTTTTTTTACAAGTTTAAATGATGAAATCACCTTATCTTTTTAGTGATTAAAATGTGGATTGTCGTTAACTTTCTCTCTCTCTCTCTTTTTGACAATTATCTCTTTAATTCCTTAACATCCATCCAAGTATTAGATGTAATTTAATAAATTTTTAGACTATAATACAAAAGAATATAAAACATCAAAGACCAAACATGTATAATCTAAGACTTCAGAGACAAAATTGGATTTTTCCATGCTTTGTTTTTCTTGTACAAACAATTCTATTTTTTTTTACTAGTGTTAATTTTGGTTATTATATTTTATCTTTTCTTACAAAAAAAAATTATATTTTATGAAATATATATTTATTTTAACGATAAAATGCTCTATGACAAAGGAATAACAATAAAAACATATACCAGCACATAAAACCTTGGAAACAAAATTTGAAATTATAAGATTGAAAAGAAGTTAAGTGTGGTGACTGGTGTGTAAGAAATAAAAAAAAATTAAGGATCAAGAAAAAAAAATCGGCTATGAACAATTGGGTAAACTGGCTAATCTGTCTTGATGAACAATGATTACAAATAAAAAAAATCTTCTCTATAGTTTATAGTGTTAATGACTTGACATATCCTTATATATATATATATATTTCAAGGATTGTGTCTAATCCATCCTTAAAGATTTAATTATATGCAATCTGTTCTTAAAAAGTTGTTGCGTCTCTCATTTATATATCATCTCATTAGATTTTCACTGTCAAAACTAACACAAGTACATCACGTAGTAATCTGTACATGATCAAGTTCAAATCGTATATAATCTAGTATCTCTCATCTGAAAATTAAAAAAAAATAAAATAATATAGAGAAAATTCCAGATTTTTTTTTTCTTCAAAACTTGCCACTCCTGGAATAACTTACACTTGTAACTTACCAAAACTGAGTACTGAATCTGTGAACTCTTATTAGAATCTTAAATCTTTTCACTATCTATCTCTTAGCTAGTGAGAAACTGAGTGTTGAATCTTATTAATCAAGTATCTTTTCTTGAATCTTAGTTACTTGATAGAACTAATTTAAAAAAAAATAAAAATAAAAATAAAATTCATAACCCATCATAAGGAATAAGAATATCTCCGTATGATATTTTTTTTCTCTCACTTGGATTTATATATATCTTCCTTTAAAATACACCTAAAACAACAACTAATAAGATACCACTTATTATTCTTTAAATATAAAAACTATATCTATACAGTTAATTTCACCACATATATAAGCATGATGCGGACCCGTCGAATGGGCAGAAGACCAAGCACTTAATTTGTTTGATGGAGACAACAACCCAACAACTGATTAACTGACATGTATATTACATTATCTTTAACTACATCATCTGCATTATACGCCTAAAAGCCAAGTTATAATGGGAATTATTGAATAATGATGATTTGACAGAGAGAGTAGCAGTAGTAGTTGTTGATTTAAAAACTATAGTACTACACACACACACACACATATCTTGAAGAACTATAGTACTATATAGTTGGTTTACTGTTTATAATCTATTATATATAGTTGCATGCTTATAAAGTAGATATAGATAAAAAGTTGAAATCGATCCATCATTAAAAGATGTCCAATTATTCAAAAAAATTAAAAATTAAAAAAATGTCGAAAAGATTAATATTGGTTCTTGTATATATTATACTCACACTACAATACATGTATGCAAAGTATATAAAATCCATAAGACGTTTCTTATACTAGCTAGACATCTAGAAGAAGAACTGCACTTGTTTAAATCACCTTGATCTTAAAACCGTGGGAGTAATTTGACTTGTGGGTATATAGGCAATTAAAATACTTAGTCAATAAAGCTATAATTATATAAATATTGTGATTTTAAAAGAGAAATGTTAACAAGCACATGACGAGGACATAGTTGAAGTGATATCATAAAGAGAGGAAATCTGATCCCAAAAGCTAGCTAGCCATAGGCAAATAAATACGTGATAGGCGTTGCCTCTGGCGTTGCCTCTAATAGGCCATAAAGAGAGGGTAGAATTAGCTATGCTTTGGTGGTTATAGGCACTGCGGCATAACTTTACTTTTGAAACTTTTTATTTTTTTTAATTCTAAATTATTTTTTTAATTATTTTAATGTATTAATATAAAAAATAAAAAAATAATATTTTTTTAATATTTCTTTTTAAAAAACATTTTAAATTATAGCATCCCTAAACCACCAATTAGTATGTATTTGGTTTAGAGGTTAATTGTAATGGTAAATGTATAGTAATTACAATTACAATTATAATTACAATTATAATTATAATTATAATTATAATTATGATGAATATAGTTGTAACAATGTTTAGAAAAAATATTAGAGTTTAGTGAAGAGTTTTTATTGACAATAATTAAAATAAATATATTAGATATTATACAATATTTGATATAATAAAAAAACTAGTTTAGTTTTTTTTTAATAATTTTTTATGTATTAAATTAAATATAAAATTTAGAAAGAGTTTTTTTTTTTAGTTCAACCTGTTTTTTTAAATGCATTTTAAATTATTTTTCATCTGAAAAAACATTAAATTTGATGATTTTTAGATGTATTTTTGATAATTTTGATGTATGAATATAAAAAAATTATGAAAATACATATTTTGATATATTTTCAATTAAAAAATACTTTTATAAAAATACCTTGCACCGTACTACTAAACACATATTTAGTGCTTACTTGACACTGCATAACTTTTATTTTTCAAAGTATTTTTTATTTAAAAAAATATAATTTAATATTTTTTATAACTAATTTATACTTTCAAGTTAAAAAATAATGCACTTACCAACTCTCTAATTTCTATTCATGCTTTATATGTTAAAAAATATATTTATATTATAGTGGACCGGCCAATAAACTAGTGACAGATAGCCCATTAACTTAAACGAGTCGATGTCCTAGCCTGATTTAGTAACATTGCCTAATATAATTTCTAATGCACTTGATTTCATTTTGCGAGGAATTTCCTGCAAACAAAGGAAGGGGTGACCTTCATATTTTTGTGTACACGTTGAAGCTACATTAATTAATAAATAACTTGGTGAGGGGCGCCTAATTAATGTACATTTGTTTAAAATGTGCAGATTATCTGCATTTCGAGTTGGGTTCCTATTAGGCCCAAGCAGTTAGTCTTCGGCATGGACAATGATTTTGGAGAAACACCAATTTATTTCCAAATCCTACATCTATAATTTTTATCAATCAAGTCCTAAAATTCTTAATCAAATTTATTTGTTAACTTTCTCATCAATATCTTTATTATATTTTCTTAAATTGATGTCATTTTAGTGCATAAATATGAACACGAGACTGAAAATTTTAATTTTTTTTCAGATTTTATTTAAATAAATAATAATTTAGGATATAAAATATGCAAATTAATATATATATAAAGTTTCCCCATAAAAGTTTTATTCAAATGCAGTTTTTGTTTTGTTTGATACACGTGGCCAGTGGGTCGCTTAAAATATATCTAGGGAATTAGCTGGGCCGAAAAGGTTGGATAAAAAAAGGGGGTGGGAAAGGGCCCTTTTAGGCAGAGGTGGGCTTGTACGGGTCTAAAATTTGATGAGTTTAGTGGATTTGGGAAAGCCCACATCCACATCTAATTATTATAGATTTATAAGGAAACTCTGAGAAATGAAGCAGCAGCACCAAAATTCCTTTGTCACCAGATAAAACAGAATCAAGAAACGGAAACGGGAAATGGGAACGCCGGTGGGATTGGCGCCGGGACTTTCTCGGAAGCTGAAGAAGGTGCTGGAATGTCGGACGGACAGTCCGGATCTGGTGGCTTCGCTCAATACTCTGTCCGCTTTCTACAACGAAAACACCCCCCAGTCACGTCGCCACCTCAGATCCACCATCGAGGACCGCTCTCTCCACCTCAATCACGAGTTTCTTCAAGCCTCCCACACCGCTCAGCAAGTAAACTATACAATAAAACTCCGAATCCTCCTATACATCTATTTCTCTGTAATTTGAACTGAGTTGAATTGATCTATTATTACTAGGCTTTGGATCGTGTCGAGGAGGAGGTTAACGCCCTGGCCGAATGCTGCGATAAGTAACTTTCTATCATTGTCGTGATTTTTACTCCAATTCAGTTTTCCATGTTAAAATTAAATAATTAAATAAATAAAAACATCCTTTCATTTCAGTATTGCCAAGGCTTTGAGTAGTTGTAGTGCAAGTACGGGTGATATTATCAGCACCACCGAGAGGCTCAAAGAGGAACTAGAAATCACCACTCAGAGACAAGACATTGTATCCTGCTTCCTTCGCGATTACCAGCTCTCAAATCAAGAGATCAATGCTCTTAGGGATGAGGATCTCGATGACAACTTCTTCAAGGCTCTTTCTCATGTTCAACAAATCCACGCCAACTGCAAGGTTCTGCTGCGTACCCACCATCAGCGTGCTGGTTTGGAGCTCATGGATATGATGGCTGTCTACCAAGAAGGAGCCTATGAGCGCCTTTGCAGGCAAACCCCCCCTTTTTTTTTTGCCTGCCTTCAATATATAGAACCACTCGTTTCATTTTAATATGAGGAATGAATTCTTGCTTTCCGTTTCTTTGTTTCTCATTTCTTCTAAATTTTTCGCCTGTCTTGTATGGTTTAATTTAAAAGATATCGTTCCTTTATGCATATGTATAATTATGTAGGTGGGTTCAGGCAGAGTGTAGGAAATTGGGTGACAGTGATAATCCTGAAGTTGATGAGCTTTTGAAAACAGCTGTCCGTTGGCTCAAGGAAAGGCCTGCTCTTTTTAAGTACTGTGCAGAAGAGGTAGTTCTCATGTGGCAAAGCTTAATGACGAATAGCTTAATGGTCAAATGCTGTTTTTTTCCCTCTCTAATTTTTCATAATTATTTATACAGGTAGCAAATATGAGGCATAATGCATTGTTTAGAAGATTTATAAGCGCTCTTACACGTGGAGGACCTGGTGGAATGCCAAGACCTATTGAGGTTCATGCTCATGATCCGTTAAGATATGTAGGTGACATGCTAGGATGGTTACATCAGGTTCGACTTGGAGTCCTCTCTGATTGTGTTGTACTTCTAATTTTCTGCTTGGCCGAGTTCCATGCACATATTAATCTCAGTTTCATTCTTTAATAATTTTATGTCAATTTGCTCCATGTGAAGGCCTTGGCATCTGAACGAGAACTTGTTCTTGTCCTACTCGACCCAGATGCATTGGTAGATACCGTATCAACCGTAAACCGATTCTCCAAGAGTTTGGAGAATGGCACTGGAAAGACAGAATCTGACCTAACATTTGTTCTGGATAGAATTTTCGAAGGAGTTTGCCGGCCATTTAAAGTTAGAGTTGAACAAGTTTTGCAGTCACAACCTAGTCTCATAATTGCATGTAAACTCAGCAACACACTGGAATTTTACAGCTACACTGTGAGTTTACCTCATCTTTGTTTTCCACGCCCACTTTTTTGTTTCTCCTTCTTGATGACAATAACTGTAGTCTCTGCTGATCTTCAGATCTCTGATTTACTTGGGAGAGATACAGTTCTGTGTAATACACTTTGGGCACTGAGGGATGCTGCTCAGAAAACATTTTTCGACATTCTGAAAAGTCGGGGAGAGAAGCTTTTACGATATCCTCCCCTTGTTGCTGTTGATCTTTCCCCACCAAAAGCAGTGAGGGAAGGAGTCTCGGTTCTGCTTGAAATAATTGAAACCCACAACAGCATGATGGTTACTGTTACAGGGAAGAAGCCTGATTTTGATCCAGTGATCTCTGCTTTACTTGACCCTATCATTCAGGTGTGCTTGTCTTTGATGTTAGTGGTAGAATAACATTATTCATGGCGAACATGCTCCTGATTACATAATTTCAACACGAGATAAAATAAGTGGACAAACTGCATTAAACTTGGTGGATGTGCTGAATAACTTTAATGTTAAAACTGCGTTGTGCATAAGTGACCTGTAACAATCACTGTGTAAAGTTTGGAAATTTATCTGCTTCCAAAGATGCTTAGGCTCTAACCATGTGATTTAAAGTTGCGCCGGAGCAAATATCTGTGATTGCATTTGAAACAGAAAATGGCAATTGATCTTACATTTTAACTTCTGATGAGTTTATGTTCTGAGCTTGTTGTGAATTGCTTTCGGCACTACTTTTGAAACTGGATTGATGTTTTTCAAACATGCTAGTATTGCTTCTATTTTAGGACTAGTTTTTCTCTGTTAAGAACTTTGATTCCATTGAGTTTTTTTAGGCAACATGTTATTTTTGATTTCCATCTAATTGCTTTCAATAATCACAGATGTGTGAGCAAGCTGCAGAGGCACACAAGTCCAAGGGTGTTAGCCATGCATCGAGAAGAAGAACAAGTTCTGACTTGGGCCAAATTAGTAAATCATCGGTCGATGCTCTCTTGTCAAATAACAGCCCTGCAACATTGTCCAAGGTTTTGCCTGTTCTCTCAATGCATTTATTGTTGTCTTCCTTTTCCAGTCCTATAGTTTCACTTCTCTCTTCTCACACTTCTTAGTGGGTTTGTGGTATGCTTTATGAGCATTTCGAGCCATTATATGGTCGAAGGCTTGATATATCAAATAGCCCCCTGATTTTGTATACTGGTGCGTTTTTCTGGCATCTAGGACCATTAAAATTAGCTACCTTTAAATAATCTTTATGATGAAATTTCCAGGTCATGACATACTTCTGTCGAGTCAGTGGAAGGAAGGAACCCTAGGAACGTAAACTGAATCATTTCCAACTTAGTATTCAGTCATAACATGTCAGGATTGAACATGATCCTTTTCTCTCTATTAAGATGTATATGTATCCATTGTCTTAATGACCATATGGCTCACTGTCTCTATTGTCCCTGCATTTTAAATTCTGAGCATTCAATACAATATCTCAGGGTAGCTGTTGTGGTGATTACACAGAACTAGGCAATTATAATCCTGCTCATGTTTGAATTCATGAATTACACCCTTTTTTTTTTTAAATTGAAGTACATCTCATGATGCCAAAAAAGAGCTTGAAAGGGTGATGCTTGTGCTCAACTTACATCCGGCGTAGTTTGTCTAACATTAAGTGACGAAACATATGCAGATTTGTGCATTCTTCTAAATGGCTTTTGCATCCTAATTTATAATATTAATTAATATCATGGATTCATGAATCCTTGCAGAATAGTGAAACTCCTTCCAAAATATTCCTCATCAATTGTTTATGCGCCATCCAACAACCGCTATCCAGGCACAAGGTTGCAGCTGGCTATGTAAAGAAACTGGGAGCAATGATTGACAATCACATGCATTCACTTGTAGAAAAGGAAGCCGAGGCCATTTTAAGCAGATGTGGCTTGTCGCAAAAGATGCATTACTTCCAGAAGTCACTTAACGAGGAGGGCAGTACAGTAGCTGGCACCCCTCTGGTGGAAATTGAAGACACCTCTCCAGTGTCTCTTTCAGAATGTTTGAGGGCATTCTTTGGGCTTATTATAGGAAATGAGAGTTCCCTTCCTGAATTTGAGCAGATGCAGGTTCCAAAGTTGCGCTCTGAAGCTGGTATACAGGTGGCTCGGTCTCTTGCTGAAGCTTATGCGCTTATTTACACGGCAATAATGGATCCCAAGAATGGCTATGCAGAGCCCCAATCACTGGCAAGGCACCCTCCGGATCAGATACGGATAATTTTAGGCCTATGAAGCTCTACAAGTTCAATTCTATTTTAAAATTTAGTCTTTTGGGTTTAAAAATGAGGAGTTGGTTCAAATTTTGATTTTGATTCTTTTTTTTTCTCTTGTTGATATTCTTCTGTAGTTTGTTAGATGAGCTGTTCTTATTGTGATCAAATAGAATGTATTTTATACCAAACGATGTGGATGCAGAAACTTTATACAAAGGTGGAGTACCCCAGCCCGAGTCATCTTGCACCGCAGGGATCACTTGTGCGTTTTTAGTAATATGTTTTTTCAATTAAAAATATATGCTTTTTTAGATTTTTTTTTAAAATTTTAACATAAAAAATCAATTTAAAAATATTAATTTAATATTTTTTTAAGTAAAAAATAATCTTAAAAACATTTTGAAAAGCAGGAAGAAACTAAAAAAACTCTATTTGTTATGGATTGAATGAAGATTTTATTTTTGATAAAAGAAAAGAAAACCGAAGATTTTTATTTATTGCATTATGGCACCTTTTCTTTTTAGTTGGTTGTTGATGCACGGTTTGCAACTTTGCATGGAAGGGTAATGGTTTATTGCTCCAGTTTTGTTGTGCATTATTTTTTTTGATAGTATTATTCAACTTGATTAATTTAAAATTTCTTGACTCAATTTTTTGTCTCAAGTTTCTGTTTAAATTGTGTGAGAGTAGCTTGATTTAAATTGATTAATTTTATGGATTTAAATGCAACTTTGATGATTGATAAAAATATTATTTAGATTTTATAACAACTTTTTTTTTAAAAAAAAATATATTGAAATAATGACAAATTGAATCAACTTCGCCTCCCCCCTCCCTAGTCATGGACTCTATTGGATTTAATAATTTTTTTTATATAATTTTTTATATTTAATTATATGATAAAAATAGATACTTATTTGAGATAATTATCCCTATAGAAAGCAAACAAAAATCAATCATGCAATTTATTTCTCAACCAATCCAATATTAAAGGATGAAATAAAAAATAAATTAAAAACAATTAAAAAACAAAAAAAAACACATCCAATTGATAGGTAAACTCGTCAAACCTATGAATCAGGTAACTCGGGCTAGCCCTCCAAACTTGTGAACCAGGTTATAGATTCCACTGATATTATAATTTTTTTAAAATATATTTTTATTTAATTATATGATAACAAAATTAGACGATTGTGAAATCAAACATCAACTCAATACTAAAATGTTTTTTTTTAAGACAGTGATAACCTCATAGAAGGCAAAATGAAACCAATTATGAAACTGAATTTCTAATTAATCCAATGTATAAAGATGTTAGGGTAAACACAGGGACCTGGACATGGAGCTGAATCTAATGCCTATAGAGTTATATGATTTTGATTTAATTCTAGGAATTGATTAGTTGGGTGAACATAAGGCTTAGATGGATTGCTTTGCAAAAGCAATAACCTTTTAGGGAATAGATGGTAGGGGGTAATTTTTAGGGGAGAAAGAAATGTTCTATCAAATTGTGTAGGTTCAGCTATGACTGTTGGGAAACTATTGAGAAAAGGGTGCTTGACTTACCATGCATATATGAAGGATGTTGAACAAGGTGGGATGAGATAAATAATCTTTTGATTTTAAAGGAATATCTAGATATGTTTCCAGAAGAGTTGCCAAGGTTGCCTTTGGAAAGGAAGTTTACATTGATGTACTTTTTAACGTATCTTTTATAGCTCAGTCGCTCTATAAAATAGAACTTGCAGAATTGGCTGAATTTAAAATCCAGCTGCAAGAGAAAAAATTTTCATTTTCGTGAATAGATGATTTATTTAACCAATTGAAATGGGCTAAAGTATTCTCAAATATAAACATAAGGTCAGGGTATTATCGGCTGATAATTAAGGAGCAAGACATACTAAAGACTACTCTTAGGACTCGCTATGGGTACTTCGAGTTCCTGGTAATGTTGTTTAGGTTGACAAATGCTCCTGCCATGTTCACAGGTCTCATGAATTAGGTTTTTTTGACCTTATTTAGATCATTTTATGGTAGTATTCATAGATGATATTTTGATATATTCAAGTTTCTATATGGAGCATGAAGAGCACATAAGGTGTGTATTGTAAACTTTGAGGGATCGAAAGTTGTATGCCAAGTTGAGTAAGTGTGAATTTTGACTAAAAAAAATGTTTTATATAAGACAAGTCATATCTTTATAAGGGATATTTGGATCCCAGGAAGGTTAAGGCAGTACTGAAATGGGAGAGACTAGTAAATGTCATAAAAATTTATAGTTTTCTTGGGTTGACATAATACTATAAAAGGTTTAATGAATGGTTCTCAACTATAGCAACACCTTTGACACAATTGATTCGAAAAGAAGTAGAGTAAGAATGGTCAGAGGAGTGTGAAAAAAGCTTTAAGAATTGAAGAAGAGGTTTACTACTGCCCCAATACTAGCACTTCCTTTAAGATCTGAAGGACTTGTGGTTTACAGTGATGCTTTAAAGATGGGTTGTGTTTTGATGCAACATAGAAAAGCAATGGCTTATGCATCAAGGCAACTAAAGCCTTATGAAGTAAATTATCTAGTTCATGACCTAGAGTTAGTGGTTGTGGTGTTTTCCTTAACGATATGAAGACACTAATTATATGGATTTTAAGTTTAAATCTTTACTTATCATAAAAGCTTGAGATATTTGATGACGCATAAGGAATGAAATATGCGATAAAGAAGGTGAGTGAGGTTAATTAAAAATTATGATTGTATAATAGACTACCACCCAGGGAAAGCAAATGATGTTGCTGATGCTCTCAATCTAAAAATAAATTTGTTATGTATGAGTCCATGGATTGGAATAAAAAGGAATGAGTTGAATTGAAAACAAAATGATGCTCGATTGGAAGTTGGATTGGTAGGGTCCTTGTTGGTGAAATTAAAAGTATGATCAATACTTCAGGATAAAGTGTTAGAAGCCTAAAAGATGGATGTTAAGGTGGGTAAAGTGAGAGACAAGGTAAAAGGAATTGAAACTACTTAGAAGAGAAAAACACCCCCTTCCTCTAAGAAACCCAAAATCATGCATTCCTCCTTCTTTTTTATTAGTTGTTCAATAAACATCCAAGGCTAAACTCTTTTTCTTGGTTGCAAGGACACAGAAACCTTCGGATTTCAAGAACTGTGAGATTTATTTTACCTTTTATTCTTAGTTTATATGATGAATATGTTTGTTCTCCTATGCTTATTTTTCCTTTGATTGTTTATTTTAATTGCTAGAGCGGACTCTAAGTTATTATTGTAGACAATCTATTGCCAAGTTTGATATCAAAACCAGAGTTATGGTATATGAACTTGTGAAGTAACTAAGTTTAATAATTGTGGCGGATCTACATTATTAATCTTAGGGAGAACATTCAATCAAATCAAACATAGACTACGGACAGTTATGTTTTCTTGATTAATCAACTTATCTAGTTCTTAAGGCCGCCATTGAATTAAATTACTAGTGTAGATACTGTGGTTGTTTGATTGTTAGGGTTAATTATATGGCAGATCCGTTAACTAACCAATATTAAGAAGAGATAAATATTCAGAATATAAATTGATGTTTCGTTTCCATGATCAGTTCTGATTTCTGTAGGTGGATGTGTGCTTGCGACTAAGGTTGAGATGAGTACGAGGATCTTCTCCAGCAAGATCATTGAATGTTGATAGCAAATGTATAAAACCAGATTTGAGCTCGAAGTTTACATTATTGTCGATGTTTATGCACAATGGTTGATTTTCCACATTAGGAGCAACAAGCTCTTTGAGTGTTTGTTGTCGTTCAACAGCCACGGTGTTGACGCAAGCTTCCTTTTGTAACCTACGTAAAGTGTTTTCTATTTCGAGATCCACCTGCACTTGACTCTGGTTAGTAGAATGGGTTACAAGTATAAATCGTCAACATCATTTCCCTTTAGAAAACAATAGGCCAATACCTAATTCCACAAAAAAATCTATTTTGAACAGTACCACCATAGTTTTAAAACTCAGTCCAAGGCTCAGGTTCCGGGTTTTGACCGGGTCACTGGGTCAGCCTGGTCAGTTCTTTTTTTAAATCAAAACGTCATTTTAGTAAAAAAACAAAAAAAACAAAAGTCAACAGGTTTGCAACCGGGTCTTAGCCGGGTCACACTGGGTTTTTTGTTCCCCTATTTTTTCTTCAACCCAACCCGGTTCCAGCCCCGGTCGGCCGTGTCCCGGGTCGACCTGCCGGGCCAGGTTTCAAAACTATGAGTACCGCTTCTATAAATGAATAGTACCGCAGCAAGCAAAAATTTTGTTTCTTTTTTTTTTTAGAAAAATAAATAACAATCACAGCAAATAAAAATAATAGCACAAGAATCTACTAAAATTACTTCCCTGGCAACGACACCAAAATTTGTTGTGATGTTGCGGTTGTACAAATTAATTACCTTAGTTTAAAACACAACACACAAGATAGTATAGAGCAAGCAAGAGGTCGATCCCATGAGGAAGGTTCAAGTCAAATTTTTATGCTAGATGATATGCAACTTTGAAGGGGGGTTGGATGTTATCTAGGCTAAAACAAAAGAAAATAAAAAACTATCAAGCGAAATTAAATAAAATCAGAAAATTATCAATAGAACAAGGAGTTTTATATGGTTTGTGTTGGCATGAAACCAAATGGAGTTGATGAAGAACATGTTAAGTTGAAAGCTTTCCCTTTCTCTCTAAAAGGGACAACAAAGATGTGGTTTTTCTCTATTTTTTTAGGTTCCATTGAAACTTGGAATGACATGAAGAAGATTTTCTTTGAAAAATATTTCCCGACATCTCGAGTTGCCAACATAAGGAAAGAAATATGTGCGATTCGGCAATCTTATAGAGGGAGACTCTCCGAGTATTGGGAAAGATTTGAGCAACTCTGCGTTCAATGCCCTCATCATTAAATACCTGATCAACTACTCATTCAATATTTCTATGAAGGATTGATGCCTACTGATCGTAGTATCATTGATGCGGCAAGTGGAGGAGCATTGGTAGACAAGACACCCGAGGCTGCACGCCAATTGCTCCCAAATATGGCAGCCAACTTGAAACAATTTGGCACGCGTGGAGACTTCCCAAGCAAACGAGTAAATGAGATAAGTACTTCTAATCTTGAGAATAAAGTTAATGATCTTACTTATTTTATGCGTTCTTTGGCTTGTGGCAATGTACAAGAGGTGAAAGTTTGTAGCATATGCTCTTTACAAGGACATGCTTCGGATATGTGCCCAACAATGCAAGAAGATTACATTGAACAAGCTAATGTGTTTGATGGAGGATTTAACAGACAGCCCCAGCGTAAATACGATCCCTTTTCTAACACGTACAATCCTGAATGGAGAGATCATCCCAACTTATGTTATGAGAACCAGTCTCAATAAGGAAATCAAGGCCGACATTTCCATAGATTTAGCCCCAACAAAATTATCAAGCGAGACAGTCCCCTTCATTCACAAACTCCAATATCATGGGGTCGTCATCCAGTGATGATCTTTGTGAGATGATGAAAACTTTGGCTTCTAAGACTGTGACCTTGCAACAAAATTTCATGTCTTTTCAACAGGAAACAAAGTCAAGTATTCACAACTTGAAGTAGCAAATGGGGCAAGTAGCTTCGAGTGTAGGGAAATTAGAAGCACAAAAGAGAATATTAGTGCGATCATGCTGTGAAATGGGAAAGAACTTGAAAGGCAAAGGTCGAAGCAAATTGAGATGGAGGAAGAAGAAGAGATAAAAACCGAATTGAGTATAAAGAAGAAACACCCTCTTCCTCCACAAATTGAAACAATGACCAACACTCCAAAGGTAACTCCTCACTCAATGAATTCCAGTTTTAAAATAATTCCACCCTTTCCTGTGAGTTCTTCTAGGTCAAAGATAGAGGACAAAGAAAAAGATATTTTAGAGGTTTTCAAGAAAGTAGAACTCAGCATTCCTTTGCTTGATGCTATCAAGTTAAATCTCAAGTGTGCCAAATTCTTGAAGGAGTTGTGTACTACTAAGAGAGTGTACAAGCTAAAAGGTCATGAAATGGTAAGTATGGGTGAAGTTATATCTGCTATCGTTCAAAAGAATATGCCTTTGAAGCAAAAAGACCCAGGTGCGTTTACTATCCCATGTGTTATTAGTAATGCTAGTTTTAAAAGGGCTTTATGCGATTTTGGTGCATCTATTAGTGTTATGCCTAAATATGTTTATGATTCTCTTAGTCTAGAGCCTTTGAATAAAACTAGTATTGTAATCAACTTGCGGATCGTAGTTTTGTTTATCCATTTGGTGTGATAGAAGATGTCCTAGTTAAGATTGATTGTTTGATTATTCCATGCGACTTTTATATTCTTTATATGGAACATGATTCTTGTGATTCATCAAACAACACTCTTATATTGTTTGGGAGACCATTCTTAAAAACTGCCAATACAAAGATTGATTGTGGCAATGATACTTTGTCTATGAAGGTAGGGGATGAAAAAATTTAATTTAATTTTCACGATACAATGACATATCCTTATAGTAATGTTTATTCTATCACATGATATGACCAAGTTGATAAGTGTGTGCAGCAAGTTTGTGATTTTGATTGTGAGGATGGATTAAGTATGGCTTTAAGCAATGACTATGATTTTACCAAGATAGAAGAGATGGAGAGGCATATATGTGTTGCCCAAAATGTGCATGAATCAGCATTGGATTTGCAAGCTTTGCAAACTGTCCTCCATGATGCAAGAGTCATTTATCCCATCACGGACAGTGAATGAGTGACGCCTATCCTTTTGGTGCCTAAAAGGATTGAAATTACATTGGAAGAAATACAAAATAATGCTTATGAGAATGCAAGGATTTACAAAGAAAAGACCAAGAGTTTTCATGACCGAATGATTACAAAAAAAGAGCTTAATGTTGGAGATAAAGTCCTTCTTTATCATTCACATTTGAAACTTTTTCCTGGAAAGTTGTGCTCTCATTGGATTGGACCCTTTGTTTTTTCTAATGTTTTTCCTTATAGTGCAGTTGAAATTACAGGTTTAGAAACCAAATACTCAAGGTCAATGGGCATCGCTTGAAACCTTTCTATGAAGGTTGGATGACAGAACTCACCGCTTTTGTGGAGTTAGCTGAACCAATCTATGAAGAATGAGCATGTAGCTTGTCGAGCCAATGACATAAAACAAAAGCGCTTACTGGGAGGCAACCCAGCAAAAAAGGAAAAAAAATCAGATTTGCTTTTTTTTTTCCTATCTTTTATTTTTCACATTTTACTTTATTTTTATCATTCTCTTATATTCCTTTTCTTTTAGTTTAACATTGAGGACAATGTTGTGTTTTAAATGTGGGGTATTGGGAGAATGTTGGGTTTCTTATTTTGGTTTTCTTTGTTGTTCCAAAAAAAAAACAAATTTCTATGTTTGATCTTTTGAACTCCTATTGGTTTATGAGAATATGAGTATTATATATAAGAATTAATTGAGATAGATGAAGATATAAATCGAATGAAAGAGGGTGCATGCAACTTTTAAGGTTTAATTGGTTTAGAGATTGACTTTGAGAATATGTCATGTTGACTTTATAATGTTATACCAATGCAAGCTTTTGAGCCTTCAACATTATATTATTTGATTGTGCATTTTTTTAATGATTTGTATCTCTAGAACTTGCTTCATATCTTGTTGAGATTACATTTGCATTACATATATACATGAAGATGATAAAGATATTATGAATTTTAACCACTTGAGCCAAAAAGTCAACATAAAGCATAATAGTGAGCTCTTTTTGAACTTGTTTATCTTTTCTTTGTTTATCCATGTATAAGCCTTAACTTTTTTATATGTTTTTCTTTTCCCTGGCCAAGGATTAGTAGAGAAGGATTAGTAGAGCATATGCTTGTGATATCTCATGGAATTAAGGGTGGAAATTATGTGAAAAGAAAGAAGAAGTGATGTTTGATGAAAAGATGGGTAAAGTTACCAAAGGTGAAAAAGAAAAAAGAAAAAAAAGAAAAGAAAAAAAGAAGAAGAAGTGTTCCTTTATTTTCTTATGATTTTTTATTAAAAGAGCTTGAAATAAAAAAAAAGTTAAGCATTGGTGATTAAAGATGGAAAATGTATTTGCTTTAGTGGAATATCTTGTTTGAAATATCATTTTTCAGAATGCTCTACTTTCTTGGGCTTGAACCTTTTCTTTTACTCTCTTTTACCTCACCTTAACCTTAGCCCCATTACAACTGGAAAATAAGACCTTTTGATTCATGCATTGCTTGTAATATGTTAGTACTAGAGATGAGATTGAAGAGCAAACTTATGGTAGAACATATTCATTGATTGAATTTGAGAGATTTAAACACATAAGCCCTAAACACGTGATTGTTGGAGTGTATATCAATGAGATGACCTATCACTTTGGTATGACATCGATTTCATTTAAATCCCGACGATTAATTGAGTTTTGAAGTTTACATGTAAATAAATTCATAAAAATTTATAATCTTTATCCTTCTTAATTGTATTCTTGTTTATAATGCATATATTTTTGGATATTGGTGGGATATTAAGAGATTAGTTATAATGATTTGATTTAATTTAATTTCAATTTAATTTTACATATCCTTTCTCGAGGACGAGCAAGAGCTAAGTGTGGGGGTATTTGATGCAACCATATTATTCAATAGTTTCACCCACATTTAACTAGTGTTTTGCCTATGCTTTTATATATAAAATGCCTTGATATTTTTTGTTTTATGTTTTGAATGCATTTTTTGATGAAAGATGCAAAACAAAGTAAATTAGAGGTAATTGGCAGATTTGACCTTAAGTCGATGTTTTGTGCAGAGCGTGAGCTCTAGAGGTTGAAATGAAGTGATTCTAATGGCATTAAAAATCTAACATCCATAACTTTCTAGAAATCTAAGGCAAGAAAATAAAATAAGAAAGAGCATGGAAATCACAGCCTTCAAAGTCAAATCTTGCAATCTGCCAATGTTGACCTTCGGTCATTCAGACTTGAATATTTAAAGCTACAGAAGTCCAATTGATGCAAACTTAATTTTTTTGGATTCCTGACTCAAAGGCCCATCAACGTTCAAAATCAACGATGTCATATGAGGGAGATATGATTTTTTAAAGATGACAACTGAAGTCTGCCAGCAAACAGGTTTTGTGAAGAAACGAGTCCAAATTACGTTTCGAAGCATCTAAACCGATATTCAAGTTTTTATTTTAGCAATTTAGCTCCTCTAAGTCAAAGCTTGAAAATTTCATACAAGGCTATTTCTCCTTTTTTAGGAAAATAGTTATTGAAGTACTTAAATGTAAACTGTCTACTTAAAGGAGGATTATTTTGTAAAATAGAGACTAGGGTTTCCTAGGATAAAAAAAGAATGAGAGAAGAGAAGGGCGGCAGCCAACCAAGAAGAGAAAAATGCCTCCTTCCTCTAAGAAACCTGAAATCATGCATTCCTCCTTTTTTATTAGTTGTTCAACAAACATGCAAGTCTAAACTCTTTTTCTTGGTTGCAAGGACACAGAAACCTCCGGATTTCAAGAACTGTGAGATTTATTTTACCTTTTATTTTCAGTTTATATGATGAATATGATTGTTCTCCTATGTTTATTTTTTCTTTGATTGTTTATTTTAATTACTAGAGCGGACTCTAAGTTATTATTGTAGACAATCTATTGCTAAGTTTGATATCAAAACCAGAGTTGTGGTATATGAACTTGTGAAGCTACTGAGTTTAATAATTATGGCGGATCTACGTTATTAATCTTAGAAAGAACATTCAATCAAATCAAACATAGACTGCGGACAGTTATGTTTTCTTGATTAATCAACTTATCTAGTTCTTAAGGCTGCCATTGAATTAAATTACTAGTGCGGATATAGTGGTTGTTTGATGGTTAGGGTTAGTTATATGGCAGATCCGTTAACTAACCAATGTTAAGAAGAGATAAATATTCAGAATATAAATTGATGTTTCGTTTCCATGATTAGTTCTTATTTCTGTAGGTGAATGTGTGCTTGCGACCAAGGTTTGTTCTTTTGATAATTTTCTGATTTTATTTTATTTCTCTTGATAGTTTTCTATTTTCTTTTGCTTAAGCCTAGATAACGTCCAAACCCCCCAAATTGCATATCATCTAGCATAAAAATTTGACTTCAACCTTCCTTGTGGGATCGATCTTTTACTTGCTCTATACTATCTTGTGTGTTGTGTTTTAAGCTAGGGTAATTAATTTGTGCGACCGCGACATCACAACAAGTTCCCTCATTCATTTCATGATAAATTCATTCAATTCACACACATTTACATTAGAAACAACCTATTATAATAAATTCAATAAGAAAAACCACAATTTACCCCTTTCCCTCTTTGCTCTTCATATGGGCAGCTAATTTTCCTTGCCCCCACTCATGTGCCTAGCTTTTATATCAATCTAAGTTGTCCTTAGAAATTAGGATAATAAGCACACTAACCTTATTCAATGTTTTTTCTCGACAACCCTCATGACACAAGCTATCATGTTTAATCCTATTTCTACAAATAAAATTTCATAATGTATTAAACTCTTTAAAATATAAAGAGATGAGGTGGTAAACACCTACCTGTTCCTCTCAGTGGTCTCATTCTGCTAGCTTAAGGTACCGCAGTCGATGCCTCTCCTACTCTACACAAGACCATCATTTAATATAATTCATTCCCTTTTTCAGCATTTTCTTATCAACTAATAAGCATCATTATATGATTTCATGCAAGATTTTCATATCTAAATTAGATAATTTTTTCACGTTCATATAGCCACCCATTAACCCGAACCGTGTAGAATTTTCCAAGCTAATTTCTTAACCCAAACTTACCTCACCCTAATCACTTTATATAGGACTCTAGTTTTCCATTATTGTTTATTCTTGGGGCTATCCAAATCAGCCCTTTAACACCCACTAGTAGGGCTATCATAATAACCTTGCTTTAGTTTCTTGGAAACACTTTTGATCCCTAACAACTCTACACTTAAGGTTATCACTCTAGCCCCCCCCTAAAAAAAAAACATAGACTTCTAGGGCGGTCACAACAGCCCCAAATTCTTCCAAAAATTAAGTCTTTCTAATGCTCTAGTTCCTTTTAATTTTGGGACAGTTTTGGTTCATACAAAATCAATTTTGATAACAGTTTCAAACAATCATAAATAACAAATGAATAATATTCTAAACAATCCATATGTTCAAGTTGTAATTCATTATTATAAGTATAACATATCCAAATACCAACTTCATCCAATGGTGAAATTTATAGAAACTTGGGATTAGCCGAACTGACCTAAAACTTGTAGACCTACAATATACAAAGTATAACTTCTATTTGAAATGTTTGTTTTTTATCTTCATCATTCAGAATCTAGATAGCATCTGGATGAGCAACATATCTAAATCATAGCCTGATCCAACAGTGGATGGAAGAGAAAATAGTCGACGAGGAAGACTGTCCAGAAGTGTAGTTTCATAGAAATGTTCCTCCCATTGTATCTCTTAAATGGAGATTAATATAGAAGATCCCTTTAATGATAATGTACAAGACATGAAGGAGAACAACATATCCAAATATTGTTCTAATCTAAAGGTGGAAGATGGCGTTATAGTTGTCGACGTTTATGCCATCTATATTTCTTCTCCCGAACCTCTCTCTAAACTCTCTAAACCACCCAAATATCTCTCTTTTATCACTTATTGACTCTTTTTAACTATTCTATGTTAACATTTTGGTGTAGATAAAGAATGAGAAGAAAAGATCAAAGAACCCTAAACCCTCTCTTGCTCTTACAAGTCACCGCAAGAATGAAAATAGAATGATATTTATAGTGTTATCTTCTTGTTGATTGCACCTTTACCCTCGCCCCTTTTTATCATTTGTACATAAACCCCTAACCTTTTATTATTTGACCATTGACCCCTCTTGATCTTACATATTCATTTTGTACCCACAAACTGTTCTAACAATTTAATACTATATTCACTTTTCATTTTATTAATTTCACCATTTTTGTCTTGATTAAGGTTTCTTTAATTTAATTTAACTCATTTTACTATCGATTAAATTTCTCATATTTTAATAACCTAGAAAAAATTATAACCGGGGATTTATAAAAACCCTCGGTCAAAAAACTGTAAACCAATGTTAATTAGGGGAAATCCTCAATTTGAAAAATAATTAAATTAAAGGGAAATTTTTTATTAGAGGTGAAAATTTTTGGTAAATTGGTGGAAATACCCTGAATAAATTAAAGTACAAATACATGCACAAAAATATCGATGATCGAGGGAAACTCATGCTTAATAGCGTAATTTATAACTAAAAGATAATAAAATTTATAGAAATTATGAAATGATAAAAAAAAATTATTCGTGAAAAATACCGACGAATAGGGATTTGATAGAAAATACACCTAAGACATAAAAGAGTTGTTATTTTTTTGTAATTTTCAGAAAATAAATCATCTTCTCTCCCTATAAATTCCCATCGGTTGTCTTAAGGGAAAAAGGAATGGAAAAATTTCCTTTCTTCTTTATTTTTTCTTCAAAATTCTTTGGATTATGAGTATGGAAGATGATTTGGATGTTTGTTCCAATTGTTAACAAATAAAATATGAGAAATTAAGAGAGAAAGTAAGGATGAAAGCTTGGGGTTTTAAAGAGGGAAATTATGGGAAGTTGAAAAGGAAGGTGGAAACTTGGAATTCTTTACAAGAAAACACTTCCATTGAGTGTATTGGTTATGGTAAGTTCTAAATAATTAATTTCAACCATTAGTTGGGTTTTTTATTATTTTAAATTAGGAAACCCCAATTCTTGAAATTTGAATTCATGAGACTTTTAGTGTTTGAATGATAATTGGGTTGTGTATTATTATTGTTGGGTTAGGTGAATGCATAATAATAAATTGAATTTGAGTAAATTATGTTAAAATTGAAAAAATAAAAAATTTTCAATTCTAGGGTTCATGAAAAATTTTAGGGTTTTGTAGTAAATTTGATTAAATAGAGATGAATGGATGATGGGAATGATAATCTAAGAGAAAAATTGAAATAAAACAAAGGCTAATTAATTTTACTTAAGGCCGGCCATGGGGGCATTTGGGGGAGATGGAAGATTGGTTCAATTCTTGTGATAGTGTAGTTTATTAAATGTTTAGATATGAGAAATTATGTTTGGGATAAAGTTTTGGTTGGATATGTGAATTACATAATGTATGTATATCTTGGAAAATTTTGGATGTGAAATTTGATAATATTGAATGTTATGAATTATGTGTAAGCCTGATTAGTTGTAGCTGGGATAGAATATTGGATTACTATACATTTTACATATTGGAATGGAAGTTTCAAAAAGTGTGGATATGAGATTTTAGGAACTTGGAAGTAAAAGTATAAATTTAACTTAATAGAATTGTGGATTAGATTTTGTGATAATAAATGAGATAGATGTCGTGGAATAAACAGAAAACAGGAACATGGTTTCTTTACTGGTTAAGTGACCAACCTTGTTTGGAGGTTAGGGATTTTTATAATTAAGTGATAAATTGATTGAATTGGTTTATGTATTGTGTGTTTGATATTGAAATTATCATGTTTGAGTAATGAATTGTGGAAGTTATAAATAGTTATAAAAGTTCTTAAAATTAGCTGAATGATTAGCTTGTGAGTTTTGAGAAATTTTGGAAGTGATCTTGAAGTTTAGTTGAATGATGTTGATTCCATGTTCTTGTAAGTTTTGGTAATGGTAGTGAAAGGGTTTATATTAAATTTTGTATGAAATTGAGAATTTGAGTATACAAGTTTGAAAAGAAATGGCATGTTGAGTTAATTGATTTTGTTGGGCTAAGATGTGAATCTTTTGGGTTTTAATTGGGCTATTAATACTTGAATTAGAAAAGAGGAAAGATTAAATCAATATTGTTGTTTTGTTTCATTGTTAATATAGAAATTGGAAATTTTTCAATTTGTATGTGAAATTGTTGATTTGAATTATGTGTTATATTTTTGGTGTGACAATAACATGTTTGAAAATTTATTGAGGAAGTCATAACAAAATCATGAATTTCATTCGAATTGTTAGTAAATTTTGAAAAAACTTAGAAATTTAATCTTGATTGTTTGGTTAAATTTGTATGTTTGGATGTGAATTTGATATGTTAGTGTTTAATGATATACTAGAACTAAGAATTTAGTTTTGTGGGATATGAGGATTCTACGTTTAAATATAAATGGGTAATGTGGAATAATTGGATTGGTAGGTGTTAATGTGAAATTAGATGTAATTGAGCCTAATCGAGCAATTTAAAAATATTAAAAAATTATATGTATGGAAATAAATGAGGGACACAAAAATATAAATGCAAATATTTATATTTGGTGCTGAAAATTTTATATATGTATGGAAAATTGAAATAAATGTTGGATATTAATATGGATGTCTCTTAGACTCAGGAGAAACATTTGGTGTTGGATCATTAATAAATAGAATTGTTTGTTAGGAAAATCAAGTAGTGCTCATCAACTGGCCTTTTATTTATGATAATTGATAATGACAATGCAAATTTTTATTTACTTATGAAATGCATCTTGAAAAGAAATATAGAATAAAATACTGATCAAATTGTTTGTTTTTAAGTTGAGTACATGAGAGGGGGTTATTGATAAAAATGTTTTAAGGTGGCCATATAGGCGGGGATTATTTATATCCACATGAGCGCCGGGGGGGGGGGGTTAGGGGTATTGTTAAAGAAATGATTTAAGTCGGCTGCATGAACGGGAATTATCGTTCAAAATAAATGAAATTATGCCTACTGGACAAGAAATGAATGTTATATGAATTATGGTTATGGGCAAGAAATTAATGTTATGTGAGATATGCTTACAAAATAAAGAAATAATATGATGTAAATTATGTCTTTGGAGTAGTAGATTGATATCATATAAATTATGTTTTCGGGGTAGGGTAATGACATTCAATTAATACATGTACTCTAGAGTAAGGGGAAATGATATGAGAAGAAATATATTACAAACTCATAGTCTAAAATTTGTGCATTAGTGTTAAAAGATGGAAGTTCTTGACAAAAGAAAAAAATATGCTATTATTTGGGATGAAAGTTCCCCAACAGCTAGTTTAGAAATATCGATGAATTTAGTAATAAAGTAGTGTTTAAAAGTACCAGTAGCTGGATAATTTACGTAAGAAAATACAAAGAGAATAATTAATGACATTATCATAAATAAGTCAAAATTTCCTCCCATTTTTTCTATTTGAAGTTGAAGGTCATTGAAGACAAGAGGGAGCTCAAATTCTTTTCATTTCTTCAAAAATTGTGCTTGATTTTATAAATTTGTGAGTTTGTGGAGTTATTATAGGTGATTATTAGTGGAGAAAACAAAATAAAAAGTAAAATTGGTGAGGAAAAATAAGTTAGGAAATTGGAAATTCTAATGAGAGAAAGCTTGGATTTTGAAGAGAATAAGTAAAAAATGCTGGGTAATTGTCAGGAGCTCACTAAATTGAGTTTAATTGGTTGGTAAGATGTTATTTACCATTTATTTTCTGTTCTCATGGGTTTAGTGTGGGAGGATGGAGAACCCTTAATTTTCCAATTTTAGGGTTTATGAAAATTATTTAGGAAATGAGTTTTTAGTATTAAATTGATGAAAGTGGTATGAGATGGCTAAGTAGGTTTTGAATAAATATGCTTGAGAATGTGTTGAGGAAGTTATGATAAATTGTGAAAGTTGTTTGAATTGGGTGATTGGTAAGTTTACAAGTTTTTAAGAAATTTTGGAAATAAATTTGAACATGTAGTTGATTTATGTTGTTTTCATAGTTTTTGTATGTTGACAAGGGTAGTCTATATGAAATTGTATGTGTAATGAAAAATCTGAGTATGCAAATTGGAATGAATTGAATTAAATTGGAAGGGCTAAGTTAAAGTTACTAAAGGTTTAAATTGAACTATCAATGCTTGAATTAAAAGAAAAAAAAGATCTATTTAGTATTGTGGTATTCTTTTGTTATTATGGAAGTTCAGAAATTAAGATTGTAATGAAAATTGAGAAATGTTTAAGTATGGGTAGAATAACAAATGAAATAGGGTGTTAATTAATATACATTCATGTGATGGAGTAAATGATCTATTAATAAAAATATCTCCTTTTAAATCAGGAGAGGTATCTAGAGTTGGACTTTCAGTGTGGGGTGCTCGATTAACCAGAAGAGCATGTAGATGCTCGTCACCTTTTCTTTTTATTTATATTAATGTCAATACAAGTTTTTATTAATTGTGGAATGTATCTTGAGAAGGGAATATGGAAGAAAATCTTGTATCAATTTGATGAGGTTACAAAAATCATAGGGAATATTCTGTGATGAATTGTTCTTGAAAATTCTTGTATATCATTTACGGTGAATTCTATGACCTTCACTTCAAGACCACGTTGGCATCTCCTTTGACAAATCTTCTTCGAGGGGAGTATGAGACTCTTCTGGAATAAATACTTGCACAAAGTCCCCTGAGGGTGCTGATGGGGGACCCTCAGAATATCAAGTCAGTACTTGGAATATTTGTTTAAAAAATAACATTAATAAAGATATTAATGAGCTTTTATGAAAGTATAAAAAAGGTTGGAGAAGAAGATCTAGAGGTCAAAGGGAAGAAGTCTAGAACGTGTTTTTTTTTGTCTTTGAATATGTCTCTCTTCTTTATGTATATTCCTCTTTTCTTTTATATTACCTAATTTGAACTGCCTCATGCAACATGGGAGGGGTAGAAACGTAATCTCGTATGATTAAAATAATGTTATCTTATTGCTCGTACCATCACATCTAATTCATGTAAACATGGACTACTTCGTATTTAATAGGATTATGATGGCATCATAATTATTGACCCGGACTCAGGGTATGGGAGGCTCAGTGTAGAGTGACACTTCAGTCACATACTCAATCTGAGGGATATTGGGCTAAACTCACACCCTGAGCCCAGTAGGAGTTGGGTCTAGCTTTTGACTGTATCCAAGAATGGTTAGGGATGGTTGTGCCACAGCCTGACATGAAACT
>Ga0325411_1001201_pt1 | contig 28620 bp, 21 predicted proteins | sample PopdelMetagenome_13_FD_206181 | JGI IMG/M metagenome (GOLD analysis project Ga0325411, IMG submission 206181) | Populus deltoides microbial communities from Bellville, Georgia, United States - Xylem-PdIQD-R4 | ecosystem: Host-associated > Plants > Phyllosphere > Stem > Wood/Secondary xylem...
TTTTTTCCATCCCCATTTTAATTTTTTTTTTTTTTTTTTTATCCCCCCCCCCCCCCCCCAAAAAAAAAAAAAAAAAAAAAAACACCCAGCCTGAGCCTACCAAACATCTTTGACCTTTTCAGAAAGGAAAGAAATATTAAAAGTGAGCAACGACTGGTCACATCCCTGGCTTGCATAGTAGTCTCACCTAACGCTATTTTGTAAGCATTAGTAATAGGCAATTATTAATATAATTACTGGTTCTGGTCGATAAATCCCAATCTCCAAACATCCTCGTTTTTGCTTAAAAATGAGGATCGTATCAGTATAAAAAAAAGGGGTCATCAGCCACGACAGATTTGAATATCCTGCCATGTGGTTGTTGAAGTTAATGCTTGAAATTGCCATACAACTACTTTTTTAAGTATTTATTAATTTAAAACGTATCTTACCTTGCTTGATGATATCTGAGGCTGTTGCCAGGAAATTTCAGTCATTGCCCGGTGAAAACTTTTTGTTTTTTCAAAAAAATTATTTGTCAGAAGAGAGAAGCAAAGACATAAAGTGACGAGATATTATTGTTTTTGGGTAATAAAAATTAATTTCACGGTTTTTGTACTACCTTACTATTTTGGATTCAAAATAAATAAATAAATAAATAAATAAAACTCTCGAATTCATTAGGCGTGTATTTACTGTACCTGGTAGTCAAGAATACATGTCTATATTGTTGATTTTTCGAGCTCAAACTTTAAAACTAATATATAGCGAAATTCATTAAATTATTTTGAAAAATCATGCGAGGTTATTCCTTAAAATCACATGAAAAAGAATATAATCTAGGATATTCCTTATAGTTAAAAGAAAAATCAGAGAAATTTAGTGGTCATTCAAGCAAATTGATATTACTACTATTCACTCAACAACCCAAAATCATACCATAACTAACGACATAACTAAATATGTGGTAGCCATGCAGTTCAAAGTCCAGATAAAGGCATGGTCAAAATGCATATGAATTTCAGTTGATCAATGGGAATAATTTAATCCATTTGTTAGGAAATTTTATATATAAAAAAAACAATAATAATATAATCAATCCACCGGTGGTCCAATAAGCCTAACCTCAAGGACGCATCCATAAATAGACAGTCCTCCCATAACTAAACATACTCGAGAGAGCATCTTCTTTTCAAGCGACCCATTTTTCCCCTGCCTCCGTCCGAGCAGAGCCTCGAGTCTCAGCTTATGGCTCAAACAACTCCAAACCACACGCAGACCGTTTCTGGCTGGGCAGCCCTCGACTCTTCTGGCAAAGTCGTCCCTTACACTTTCAAAAGAAGGTAATTAGCAGTCAGTTTCATAGATTTTTTACAGTGTACTTGTTCCTCATACTATCAAGGAAATCAGCAGTAAACAGTGGACTTGTTTTGTGTAATGAACAGGGAGAATGGTGTCAACGATGTGACCATAGAGATTATGTATTGCGGCATATGTCATACTGATCTCCATTTTGCAAAGAACGATTGGGGCATTTCCATGTACCCAGTTGTCCCCGGGTAACAAGTCTTTAAAGTCTAATGCCTGTCGTGCAAATGATATATCAAGTCCTATATACATGTGTTTTTCTTCAAAGTTTTAATGTTTTCGCTGTATGATAGGCATGAAATTACTGGGATAATCACGAAGGTGGGGAGCAACGTGAACAAGTTCAAGTTGGGAGACAGAGTTGGAGTGGGGTGCTTAGCAGCTTCATGTTTGGAGTGTGATTTCTGCAAGAGCTCGCATGAGAATTATTGTGACCAAATACAGTTGACTTACAATGGTATTTTCTGGGATGGTAGCATCACTTATGGTGGCTACTCTAAATTCCTGGTTGCAGATCACAGGTATTGAACAGTCTTAATTATTAATTAATAATCCACTTCAATGTCCTAAACCCCCACCTAACATAAATTTGTCATCTTCTTCATGACTTTCGTGTGGAAAATAAAAGTGAAGTGGGAAAGTGATGAGCTGCAATATTATTTGTTAATAACAGTCGTTTTCTTGTGCGTGAATCCTTTATTTTTAGCAAAACCTCGAATTACCCTCTAACTATTGCTGAGATCTGAATTGAACCCTCAATTATTTTTGAAAGAAGAAGAAGAAAGAGTACAATTTGGATAGAATTTGTTAAAAACATGAATGGAAGGATTCAATCAAGAATTTCTCACAACTTTAGAGACCCAAATGAAACGAGAATTTGTTGGTGGACTCAATCAAGAATTATTATATATATTGGGAACTTATTTGAGGTTCGTCCTTCATTTTTCAATACAAACATTTATGAGACCAAATTAAATATATTTGATCTGAAGCAAGTAATTTTTATCTTATCGTAGAATGCACTTTGTTGATTGAAAATTGTTAAGAAAATACATTTTCTTATTTTGCTAAATTTCTACACGAAGGTATGTGGTGCGGATACCAGAAAACCTGCCAATGGATGCAACAGCGCCCCTCCTCTGTGCAGGAATTACTGTATTCAGCGCTTTCAAGGATAGCAACTTGGTCGACACACCAGGAAAAAGGGTAGGGGTGGTTGGTCTCGGAGGTCTAGGACATGTAGCTGTCAAGTTTGGCAAGGCATTTCGTCACCATGTAACTGTGATCAGCACCTCTCCGTCTAAAGAAAAAGAGGCCAGAGAACGCTTGGGAGCTGATGATTTCATTGTCAGCACTAATGCCCAAGAACTTCAGGTATGTTACCCTCTACTTCCAGGTTTCCACCAACCAAATTTTTGTCCCTATATAATTGCTTGTCCCCTTGTAGCTAGAATGGCTGTCGATTTGATTGGTCATTGGCCAACAAAAAGTCTGGTAAGTGGGATGGGCCCTCGGATCTCCATACTGTATGGATCACAAATTGACCAGTAATCTAAACTCTTTTCCGAATTAATTTTTAAGTCCAGTATAATAACGATGTGCTTTCTTTGGTATTCATTGTCCGCCGAGTAATTATAATAAATTAGTTAATCATGTTTGATAATTGGTAGCTACAGAAATTATATTTTAACCTCTGTGTTGTAAGATTTATTTACAATTTAGTCCTTTTATCAGTTTCATGTTATTTTTCAATAAGTTTTGTTTTCTAGAAAAAACAAAAGAGATAAAGAATAAATAAGTAAGAAGATGTATTTTTTGGATGGTAGGCAGCGAGAAGAACTCTAGATTTTATCGTGGATACAGTGTCAGCTAAGCATTCTCTGGGGCCAACACTAGAATTACTCAAAGTAAACGGGACATTGGCAGTGGTATGCGCACCAGACCAGCCGATGGAACTGCCAGCTTTTCCTCTGATATTCGGTAAATTAACGTTTTGAAGCTTAGTCGATTCATATGTAATCGAATATGGAACAGTAAAACAAGTGTTCTTCTCTTTTGCTTTCTTGTTTGTGGTACACAACGCAGGCAAGAGATCTGTAAGGGGCAGCATGACAGGATCAACGAAAGAGACACAAGAGATGCTGGATGTGTGTGGCAAGCACAACTTAACTTGTGACATTGAGCTTGTGAAAACAGACAACATTAATGAGGCTTGGGACCGCCTTGCAAGAAACGATGTCAGATATCGTTTTGTCATTGACATTGCTGGAAAGTCTTCAAATCTTTAGAGATACAGAAGTGCTCCCTCACATAATAGTATTCCTTTTTCTTAATTTCGTGGGCATATTTCTTTTGTTTTCGTGTGTCGCCGGAAATAAACAATTATTGCAAATTTCGGTTGGATCATTCTTCTTCTTCACGAGAAATGGCAAATTGTCTTAAAATCCCAAGCTTATGAATCATAACTAAGTGACCAGACTTTCATTTTATGGCAATAGAACCTGATTACGGAGGATAGAAAATTTTATTGACAACACCACGTACACAAACCAACCAAAAATCAAATTTCAAGTTCAATTTCAAGATATCATTAATTTAATTATAATAAACCTAAATTTAATATAAAAAAACATTAAAAAAAAATATTATAAGTTCGGGCAACCATTCTCAAACACAATTTTTACCAGGATGCATAATCTCGAATATGATAACTCAAGCCCATGATAGATGTATATCTGGGCTCAAACATAAAATCCTAAGCCCACCATCTGGGTGTCGATTAAATTGAGCAATTAGCTGATTTTTCCCTTCATTGCACGATACCCTTTTGATCCCTGTCCCCACCCCCGGCCGGCTTGTAGACCTAAAATCATACACAATTTCTTCTCATTGATAGAAAATAGCAATCATATTATCTTGTACCTCTCTCAACTTTTCCCCATTTAATTTGCTTATGATTGCTGGGTATAGTGAGTAGTTGATCTCAATCACTAGTTTGAATCTTCATACCACAGTTACAAAACTCAACAATTATAATTTTATAGTTAAGGAGGTACGCTCTATTCCTTAATTTTTGGGTTCAAGTCTTAAGATCAACACCCAGTAAAATTTATTAAATTTCTTTCAATTTATAGGACCGATGCGGGAATTCACTCTTAAAATCACATACAAAAATGTAAGTCTCGAAGGAACGCATAAAATAGGTTGAAAATATCTCTTATCATAAAAAAAAGATACAAAAAAATTATTTACTGACTTCTAATTCTCATCATCACGACCCATAATAATTAGGGCATGAATAAATAATGGAAGGTTCCCAAACCCTAGAGAAATCCCAGTTCATAAACCGCCCTTGTTGAGAAGAACTTGCAGAGTCAGTTGGAAACAAACAAATATGTGGCCACCTTTTAATATCACATAGTAAAGCTAGCTCAAATCTTAATTCTTTCCGGTTGCAAGATGCCTAGGAGTGGAAGCAAGAATGTCTTGAAGTTTCAAGGCAAATGCCTGCTCCGAAAGCAATCATATCGCGTGCTACTATAGTCGGTCTCGGTAGGTAGATTTAGGCTGGGCTTTATAAATTTTGAGGGGTTAAGATACAAGTTTGCAAACGTCTTTTTGCCCCCTAAACGTGAATAACAGGGAGAGAACAATCAGCCGCAGACTTGTGCCTAGTTCAGCAGATGAGTATGCCGACGGCTCATCAAGCTTATCCTATCTCCCTTTTGTTCCCTACTTTTTTTAACTCCGAATTGGTGGGTCGAGTTTGAGTATTGTAAGTGAAGTAATTACCGAGAAAGTTTTTTTTGCCCTTTTCTTTTATTACATGGAGGGCTTAAATCCTACAAATCGAAACTATTAAACACAATTCAGGAAAATTAATACCATGAATATCTCGAAGAATGACAGGAACAATTAGGGGATGACGAAGCCATAAATTTAATAGAGATCGGGATTTTTTTTTCCAATAAAGTTCTAAAAAAAACGTCACGCCACTAGATGTAGTTTGTTTTTTGTTATCTTATATGACATGATTCATAACAAACTATTGTGGACTAAATGGCATTTAAAAAGTGGAAATATCTGACGAGTTCCTTTGCATCTTGAATGATTTGACGGGGAAAAAAAGCAAAAGATTAGTTTATTTGCAAGTCTATTGTTATTTACAATCAAAATGAAGAGTTATTAAATCCAATTTAATTTAGGACTTTATCTAAAACTTGGATAATAAATTGAGTGGTTGAACCGAATTAATTGTAATTTTAAAATTTTAAAAAATAATTAAAATAATTTTATTTTAAAATTTTATTAACTTTTAATTAATTTAATTTGAAATCTTACTCAAATTAGATTATAAATAAACAAGTTATTATGTTAACCCATCAAATTACAACTTGTTTAATAAAATTGGTAGAAACAACTAGGAAACAAATATCATTACGCACCCATATAAATGCTTCTACTTTTAAAAGTGGAGACCGAGTTCGATCCTGTTTATTTTTATGTTTTAAAAGTGTTTTTGAAAAAAATTAAATTTTTTTTATTTTTTTTGTTTAAAATTAATATTTTTTGATGTTTTTAAATCATTTTAATGCACTGATATCAAAAATAATTTTTAAAAAATAAAAATATATTATTTTATATTTTTAAATAAAAAATATTTTAAAAAATAACCATAATTATACTTTCAAACAAAAATATTGTTGGCCGGAATGGTTTAGCATAGAAAAACAATAAAAAATCGGTGGCCTTTTCTTAAAGATACAGTGTAGAATAAATTAAGTTATACAAATTTAATCATCTTAGATCTTTGTTGATATACTTATATGATCGATATTAGCATGCACAATATCACAATATTTTTTGCTCACTTTTCAAAAACTCTGGATGGTAGCTGGAAATTACGATTTTTAATTACTAAGAAATTAAGAAAAAAAGAAGGAAATTAAGTAAAAGGAAAACTCTATATTTTCTAGAAGTATTTTTCCCTGAGGAGTTTCGAGACAAATACTTTAAGAAAAATAGCATGATCATCTCGTACAAAAAAAAAAGGGAACTAACAACGAATTTAATCAGCATGACCGAGTCATGTCAATCCTAGCAACAACCTCTTCTCTTGCTTACTTTATCAACCTTGAAATTTCATATCCTCTCGAGCTGTAGAGCGTCCATATTCAAAACAACGGATATTTTGAAAATTTGTACGCGGCAATCAACATAGCACTGAAGCTTCCTGAAGAAAGCTTCTTTTTTCTTTTTCTTAATAAACGTTCTGAGTTTATTGATAAAAATCCAATTATATTAAGATAATCAGCAGGTGATTTACATTTTTTTCAAACCCGGTCTGATTTAATGAGTTAACTTGATGACTAATCAATTCAAGACCTGACACGAGTTAAATTTCAAAATAAATCAAGTGATAATTGACCCGATCAGATTTAATAGACTAACTCGTGATTTAGTTGACTCTATCAAAACTTGATTTGATATTTTAAAATAATATCATTTTAATTTTATTTTTAATCTAAAATTATATTGTTTTGAATTGTTTCAGGTTAGCGTTATTTAACCCATGACTTAAGAGTTCAGTTAGATTTAATAATTTAGATAATAATAAAAATAAAAGGAATAGAGTAAGTCATAATATGTTCCACCAAAAAAAGGAGAAGATAATAATATTATAGATAATTGATTTCGAGCTAATAACGTATGAGAATATTTTTTAAAAACAAAACCTAGCTATATCGTCTCATCTCATCTTGTTCTTGCTACCACCATTTTTGATTGCAAAAGCTCTGTCTCAAGGCATTACACGTAAGGTAAACACAGCGTGTGAGGGATGTTATCGTGTGACAAAAGCTATTAAATAACGAAATGAGGCGGTCCTAATTACTTCCACCTGGACTTTCTTTATCCCTCATTTCTCATTTTTTTTAAAAACCAAATTGCTCCATATATATATATATATATATATATATATATATAAATGTGCCCCTAAATTCTTTAATCGAACTCTTAATCTATTTCAAGAAACCATAAAAAAGAAAAGGAAAGGATTCCATCAACATGACAAATCTTTTGTGGGCTAAGATAAGATCTATCTTTTCAAGGGCAGGTGTGTTTCAACATCACCATGTCTTTCTCGAGCTTATTTCCATCAAAATCCCATGGATATTTTGGAAAAATCTTTATTCCATGTTTTAGTTTCTAGAAATTGTTGATTCAAGTTGCTTCATAAGTTGCTTCATAAGTTTTCTAGTTTTGATCCTATTATTATTATTTTACAGTTTGATTCATGATTGTTGCTTTCTGGTTTCAGGAAGATCTCCAAAGGAACGTGGCAACAGCTTAAGCACCAAGCTGAACGTTAATGAAGAGTACAAGGAAGCTTTCAGGACGAAGTCTTATGTAGAAATGTGGAGCAAGGTTCAAGACCAGCTAAGAAAAACGAGTATTGATGGAGTTGACAAAGTCGCCGCGCCGTCTGATCCATCTCTTCCTTTATATCTTCACCTCTCTGACTATCTATTTGAACCACAACAGCAAGAGACACTCAGAGAGATGATGGGAAGCTTAAAGTTTCATCACCTTCTGGTTGATTACTTTGAAGCCAGCTCAAAAGCATGCCATATTTGTGAGTTGCATCTCCAGTGCATCCAACAAACACGAGGTAATTATAAGAAAATTAGAAGGGTAATCAAGTTAAGCAAAAGGGTGCATGATTCTGCACACCGTTCAGATAAGATACAGGGCGCTATGTTTAGAGAGCTGGCTGCTTATGCATTGTTAGAAAATCCGTTATCGATGTTTTTTAGCACTGAAAAATTCCTTGATTTTCATGACGACAACGTGGTGTTGCTCCATGGATTGACTTCACAAAAGAAAAGGATTATGAGGAAAGCGAAGTTCAGAAGGATTTGTATTAGGGTTGGAGGAGGATGTCTTGTGATATCACATACTGCACTTCTAATTGCCTTGCTTGTAATTGCAATTCATAGCATGGCTGGCATTGTGGCTGCACCAGGACTAATGGGTTGCTCGTTGTATGCATTCAGAAAGCAAACCAAGTTGGTTCATCGAGGGCTTGAGAAAAGCAGGTTTGAAAAAAGACTTGGCGCACAGCTAGATCTTGCTGCCAAAGGAATTTACATATTGATCAATGATTTTAATACCGTGAGCAGGCTGACGAGGAGCTTATTTGATGAGGTCGAACATCAGAAAGCTCTTGCTGATATGTGTGTTAGGAATAACAAGCCTGAACTATTGAAAGAGGTCGTGAAAGAATTTCACATTCACGACTCAAGCTACCTGGAGCAGCTAGAAGAGCTTGAGCAACATATCTACTTGTGTTTTCATACCATAAATAGATCCAGAAGGCTTGTTATGGACGAGATAATGGTTGCATCCAACAACAGTACAGCTGATGATCATCAACAAAAATTCCCATGAAGACGAGGACAATATTAGTGGCAGCAGGCGATATTTGGTGTTACAAATACAATACAGGATCCACATAGAAATTGCTTCTCCCCTGGCTCGGCTCACCTGGACTTTTGTTTTCAAATAACGTCAAAACAAGGCACTTCCAATGCCAATTGTTAACTGTGTATTCATTAATACAATCTCTATGGATAACCCAACTTCCAGCATATTATGCTGACGCCCGATGAAATCTACGGTTAATCTATATTCCCTGTTAACATGTTCAAGAAGTCCGTGTGTTTTTTTGCTTGAAAAATGTATTAAATTAATTTTTTTTTAAAACAAATCCAAAAACACACAAAAAAATTAATTTAAAGCTAAAAAAATTCAAGAATTTTCAAAAAAACACAGTATAACCGCAATCTTAAACACCCCCAAAAATATTTTACTTCTTTCATGGTCAGAAATTACTTTGCATATTTAGCATTGCCCGATTCTCGTCAGGTATGCCTAAAGTGTATATTTTGATATAATAAATTAAGAGAAATCATCAGTAAATGTAGAAATAGTTCTCTAGCAACCTGACATGTTCTATTGCCATAAAAAAGCTGTTTTCTTGGCATCCCAGGCATTACCCATCAGGTAGCGTAAGCTCAGTCACGCATCATTGTGCTACTTGTGTAAGCTATACCTCAATGTCCAGTATGACGAGGCCGCTTCCTACCCGCGTATTAGCAAAAGAAGCACAATCCAATTTACTGTTCTGCTTTATTCTATTTGTGGAGGAATAAAATGGACTGATAATTTAACGAGATACAATATGGGGGGAGAATTACAACTCGTCAAATTGGTTTGGAGATTAACATGGAGGGTGTGGCCCATCAAAGGAACGGATGACCGGAGGAATTCCACATGAAGCTCGGCAATTCTTGTTTTTCTCCAATGCCATAAAACTTACCTAAGCATCCCTGACAGCTCAGCTCCCTTCTCTCAGTTTCTTGTATTCTTCAAGGCCCAACAATGAAGCTTTGACCTTCAGCCAATCTGCTGGCTTTGGCATGATAATGGCAATGTACCCTTCCCTGTCTGTCTGCAATTTGGTCAGGAAAACATCTGATAAATTTAGATGCTGATACGATTATGTCTACCTAGGTATTTTCCTACATTTCGACACAAGATATGTAAGGCTACAATCAGCACCACACCATCATGTAGATTTCCAGTACATTGGGCCTTATTTTGGCACGAGTTGCTATTAACTAAAAAAGGGCAAATCTTGTAAAGAGCACATGATAGTTTTCTCTGAAGAAAGTAAGAGGGAATATTAATTGATCACTAATTCAATAATGAGATTCCTATCTGGAAAGACACTTGCATCTGAGATATGGTATGCATGGAAGAGTAAAACTTACTGAAGAGTTAAGCAATTCTGGCTGTTTGATTAGTCTGTCATTCACTTCCAACAGAGAGCCTTTAACACAACATCTGTCAAAAATCAACAACAAAATTCAACTCCAATATTAAAATGAAGTTAGGTGGGGGGAAAGGGAGTGTGGACCTGAGAAAAAAAAGTTGTACCTGACAATATAAGAATCATTCTGGGTGCAAACTTTACACAGAGCAGTATTAGACTCAAAGTGCTGCGCATTCTGCAAAAGAAGATCTCTGTTGTTGGTAAAACTTTGCTAAACAAGTATATAAGAAGATGAATCAACTCCTTATCCTAACTGCATTGTTACAAAACAGAAATCCGACTGGTCTCCGGAATCATTTCCCTCCAAAGCAGTCACATTACCTGTCAATGCAATCAGCTCAGATTTCCAGTTCTGCTATGTAAAACTGGCCGATTGCACTTCCAATGATACGAAACCCATGAAACCAATGCGCACAAAATGAAACAGTGCCGCTAAAAGAAGTGGAAACTAACTGATTTTTAGATTTGATCATCTTATTGTTTCAGTGAATGACACTATAAATCCAAATTAGATGGTGGACTTCCATTATCACTAAGCATCCAAACATCTAGAAAACCTCTAAAAAAAAAATCTTAATGCTTGCATCCATGTTAGAAATTTAAATTCCATAATCCCCATCAATTTAAAAGCCAGCAAGAGGCCCTTTTAAGAAACCAACCAGACTCCTAGTAATGGGATTTTCAAAAGGTCTAGTTTTACCAATTTCTTCATACAATTCGCTAAATTCTTAGGAAAGTTGCTCAATTTTTATACAATAAAAGAGCTACAGCCGTAAAAGAACGGACCTTCTTTCGCTTTCCGGTGACCTTAATGCCACTACGATCAGACTTGCCAACATTGAAATCAACAACCGTTATCCCTCCTTCATCCTTAAAAGCCACATGGGTCCGAGCCAAACCAATCACACACAACCTTTTTTCAATCCCAAAAACAAAACACAATTAATTCAACAATCAATCAAACCCTACAAATTTAAAACAAGAGTTAAAATACTACCCATTGGCATGCCTATAAACGTACTGGTCGTGTCCTGGCTTCACAAAATCTGATCCAAAATCCCACAAATCAAGCAAAGTATTAGCTTTCTTAAGCATCATAAATTAAACAAAAAACAAAAAAGATAGAAGTGTAGAGTTAATCAACCTGGAGCAAAATAGGAGACGAAGTTGGTCTGAACTGAAGAGGGAGGAGTGGTAGGAAGATCACGAATGTCAGGTAACAGCAGCTTATGCAACTCTTCTCCTTCATCTTCTTCTTCTTCCTTTAGTTCTTGGTCTAGGTTTTGAGTGGGATTGTTTCGTACTGATGATTTTTCAAGATCGTTTGCTTCATTATTCATTGGAATCTCTAGAGAGGGGAGACAAGAGAGTCGACTTTGGCAGCTCGTAGGTTACAGTTGAACAGTCCTTGTCTGTCTCTGATACCTGTTACGGCTGTACAATATATCTTCTCGGCAATTTTTGGGGGAGGGCGTTTTGTTAAATTTTGATTTTTATAAAAAATATTTATATATATATATATATTTTTATAATAATATCAAAAATATTATTTTAATACATTTTAAAATATAAATATATTTTAAAAAATAAAATCATTACTACACTTTTGAATATTTTCTTAAAAAATTAACTAACTTGATCTCAATAATAATTCCAGCCTTCTAGATATCCAAAACAAGCATTTTAAGATCATTAATTTTAAATTTATGTTGATTTAATCCCAAAATAAAGAACACCTCATGGACGATATATTATTATTTTGAGATCAACTTTAAAGTTTAGATTAAAAAATCTAATTATATTAATTTTTTTCATAATTTTAAACTAAAATTAATTGTATATCCGAACCAAATTGATAAATTGAATTTAATTTTATATTTTTAAAAATTAAATAAAACCAATTTAATTCATATATTTTTTAATTAAACTAAACTGAATATTTAATTTACAATAGTTTTCTTGAAATGGTCTGATAATCTCAATAACTATCCAAGATAGTGCTATGAAATTCAATTATCATTTTTTTTTTTATAATAAATGTTATTGGGTTTGTGAGCATTTTATTGTTCTATTAGTGAAGTGATGGACATGAAGAATTTGAAAAATCTTTGTCGGATGCAAGGATAGAGAAAAGGAAAAACACAGAAAAAAGGAATTCGTTTCACTAAAATATCGATCGAACAGACAGGCAAGCTCGAAAACAATAGCTTCAGATTAACTAGAACCCTTGAAAAGAATGAACTTGATCACACACAACATGGAATAAAAATTACAAAACAATATTTTGATGGATAGTAGTCTCACTCACACTCCCATGAATCCACATCATCTGACCACTTTACAGTCTAGCCTGATCTCTTGTCCGCCACTGATGCTACTCATCTTGATCATGGACTTAACAAAAGCTTTTTCAAACATCTCTTGGGAGCTAGCGAATTTAGAAACCAATGCCTTAGTTTCTCTTGTTGAGAGTAGAGCTTGATCTGAAGAGAAAAGACTATTTCCCTGGAGTAGCAACTTGTAGTAAACATTGTCGAATGTGGTTGTTGAAGAGTCCATTGTAGCACCTGCATTTTTTACCTTATTGTGTGCAGGACAGACAGTCCTTAGACTGCTTCCAAAAGATGGGTTCAAAGTTGGATCCACGTCGAGAGTCGCATTGAAGCTGTGGATTCTGTTCTGGAATGATGAACAATGAGAGAACCCAAGAGTGTGACCTCCTACACTCATACATGTTTTTGATCAGCTGTACGATTTTGTAATGGATCATCAATGTTTTCATGACGGGCCATTGAATATGTTACCTGAGAGAGCTACTAGATCCTTCAAAGAAAGACCTCTTTGGGAGAAGCTTTGCTGTAACTGGGAAATGTTAAAGGTGGGAGCTGGTAATTGCCTGGTTTCGCTTGCCTTCGAAATTCTTCCATCTTTTCTTCCTTTTGGCACATCCCAAGTGGGACCTCCAGACTAAGACATGCACACACATCAGATATCAATAATCTAAGCCAAGGTTGAAGGTTATAAGTTAATAGACAGTTGCAATAGCACAACTGCCATTATCATCACTGTTACTAAGTTTTTGTATTGTTGGAGGGACTAATTACCAAAGCTACTGCATCTCTTGCGGCAAGAGCCAAAATATCAGCACAAGAAACCACGCCAGGGCACAAAGCTTCCACCGCTTTCTTTGCATTATCAATAACATAAAATGCATGCAATGAAATGTTAGGAGGCCCATCTTTCTCCGCTTTGTTCTTACCCTTGGATGCCAAGAGTACAGAAGCGTCACAACCCTTCAAAATGCAACCAAAAGGAAATTAAGTAAGCTACCATTAATTTTTAAAGAACTGATGCATGTAACTGTAAACAATGTCAGTAATTACTCTAATAAAACAATCATGAAACTGCATCCGAAGCAGTGCAGCAGGAACTGTTTTGTCATTCATCATTGCCTTCTTGACAGCATTAGTAACAGCAGACTCAAGCTTAGGGCAGGTCTGTTCATAGTAGTTTGAGCTCAGGGCACTGACAGAGGAAGACATTTGGAAAATGACCAGAAGAGCAAATACAAGACCAACCGCCGCCGCCATTGTTTCTAAAACTTTGAATCGAACTCCTTATTCTTGATCCTCTGTTATCTATGAAACTCAACTGAAAGAGATAGGTATTTATAGTAGAGGCTCAAGAGACAAGACTTGCATCAGGGTTGTTAGTAAGGGATATGGTTGTTAGCAAATTTGGTGATCAAGAACCTTATTAGTGGAGTAGTGTTGAAGCATGCACCAAAAAAACACAACCCTTGTCACATTTTTGTTGTTTGTTTCATTCTTTTAAAAAGAAAGTTGATGCTACACTGGAGGCTTGCATCTTGACTTCCGTTCTAAAAATTATTGGACAGCATTTCAAGCCATGTTACATTTGATCATCAATCAATGATATTGTTTTTGTTGAAGTAGTGTTGAAGCATCCTTAATTATGAGAAAACAACCCATTTCTCGAGCCTTGACCAGCTAGTTTGAGCTTATTACTCTTAACTTGTGGCTAAAATTCATGTTTTATATTAGCTAGTTTTTACACATTAGCATTAGATTACTATCTTGAATTATTAAAGAGACGAAGATTGTGGAAACAGAGAGGACGTATTCCTCTTATTATACCCTTTTGTTTTAAAATAATAAAAATTCATTTTAAAATTATTTTAGAGATGACTTATTTTGTATATCCATATCTCTTCAACCAAATACTTTTTTTTCTTTTCATGCAAACTAAATTTACTAGTTCTGTTTAATGAAAATTGAGAATGGTCTCATACTGGACGAACAGTTGAGACCAGGGGAGCATGTAGGTGGCGGCCCAGATTACCTGCTTACAACTTTCTTCAAGCAAGATTATAAATACGTAAAGTGCGATTACTGGAGTAGAAGAAACTAACCCCACAAGAGCTTTAGAAGAATATGTTTGGTGGATGAGGTTGAACAAACAAAGGCATTCTTGCATAATTTAAGCCTAGTCAAGCTTTTCCAGCTTTTCATGGGGTATCTATGTATTCTACGGGTCTGAATCAACAACCTGATAAACTTCCAGATTATATTTTCGAATTTATATTTCATTAACGACCTTCGAAGTTGAAATCATCAATAGGTTCAATCACTTTCAGATTGTACAGCAGGAGACGCAAGTTAGCTGGAGGAATTTCAAAATTAAACCTTGTAATTGCTGTTTTTAATTTTTATTTTTTCTATTTTAGTGTACTTTGATGTCTTTCAACCATAGTTGCAAAATCCAAATCGACCCGGAACTTACACCTGGACATGGACTTAGACCGGTTAAAATTAAAAAAAAAAAGAAAAAACCCTTGTTAGTTTAATAAAAAAACATTGATTGACTTGTTGATCCAGTCGGGTGGCTTAATTAATATTAGTGGCGGAGATAGGAGGGTTGTCCCTTATAAAAAAAAAAAATTGTTTTCACAGCCTTTTCTTTAAAAATATTTATAGTTTTAATCCAAATAATAAAATAACTGAAATCTTGATTTTTTTTATTTTTTATTTTTTTGCTCCATCCCTAGTTAGCACAAAACCTAACCCTTAACTCATCGGTTTTTTTTAAATTAAAATAATGTTATTTTAATTGTTTTTTTAATTCAAGAATCAACTTATGAGTCATGTTTTGTTTCAAATCGATCTGGATGAGGTTTTATAATTATATTTCAATATAAAATTAATGCAGCTATTATATATTCCAACATGATAAGGATGAATAAAATAGTATCTTCAATATTTGAAGGGATTTGCATAAATTACAATATGATATGAGTTAGGGTCCGTCAGTCCAGCCAAGGGCCAAGTGCTATCATGTCGGGTGTCCTGACCCTTTGATAGAGTGGAATATAACTTTTAGTCCTTGTTGTTTATGAAAAAAAAACCCACTAATTATTTAGTTCCTGTAGTGCAATTGACCATGTTTAGATTAGTTTTTTTTCTTTCAAAAATGATCTTATTTCTTAATCAAAATTTACCATATTGCCTTCTTCCATTTCATTTCTTTCATTTAAAAAAATAAAAAAAATTATTGAAATATTAAAAATATAAAATTAAAAAAAATGATTGTTATAAAAGAATTTTAAATATGGAGATTAAATGATGTAGTTTTTTAAGTCACAATGTCAAATTAATTAGTTTCATTAAATGGATTGAACGTTAACTCAAAAAAACTTAAGTGAGATCAAACCTGATAAACTTAAAGAATTTTTTATTTTTATTTAAAACAATACCGTTTCAGTGTTTTCTAAATTTTTTGTTGAAATGATATTTTTTTATTTAAAAAAAAACTTAAAACAATATTATTTTATTTTATGATAGGTTTGATTTAAACCACCTAACATAGCTAACGAGTCTTGGGCCGGGTCATCTATATTTAGCAAAGTAGGGATATGATGGCTTAAAATGGAAAGCTTTGTGCTAAGATTGACTTCTAACCCTGAAGCTGGCTATAAGTTACCTGGATCTATTATGTTGTGATTATTTTTTATTTTAATCTTAGACCAGGCTCATTTTTCGAAAGAAATCATATTACTGCAGGTCGGAAAAGAAAAAAATTTCGCATGGTTAAAGCGGAGGTTTGCCGTCGCGTTAGCGGCTGAGGACCGAAGAGGAGGGGGACTCAAAGACCCGATAAGAAGTAGGAACAGTTGGGCCTCCAAACACTTTGCAGTCCAACAGCTATATTGTAACTTGTGGCCTGCCTATGACCCTGTGTTTATCAAGATACATGTTTTTGAGTTAGTCCCCAAACTATAACTATTTGCCCAACAGATCCCCAACCTAGATTATTTTTTTACCAATTGGGTCGCCGATGTATTAAGGTATTCTCCATTCTATCCTTCCAGTAACAAATATTCCCAACATTATCTATTGATTGGGGACCCAATTGAGAAGAAGTTGTAGATTGGGGACTAATCTGAGGTTACCTTTTCTATATTTTCACAAATGATATGGTGTTAATTTTCCTGGCAAACACTGAAATACAAGGATGAGAAATATAACCTTGAACATATCCTGTGCCTTCTGGTTCGTGAAAAATTCCTGCAATGCGTTTCCATGTCGAGCAAAAGCGAAAAACAGTCATCAAATCTATTGGTGGATCGATTCTTCTATCTCATAGAATCATGTTACAAGCATATGAATTGGAAAAAGAAAAAAGAAATCTTTTATTTTACAAGCTTAAGATAACCCAGATAAAGATATTATTTATATGATTAAGCTGCAAATTGATTGCGCTTCTTATTAAGCCGCAACTATATACTACTCTGCAAATCCCTGATCTCCAAATGTTCCGTGTCGAGCTTAATTTGCTTCCTTGGATTGGAAAGCACAACAGCTCAGGAGCAGCTAGCCTTGAGTTCACGGGGTCGCCTGATCCTCACCCTCCCTCTTCAAAGCACAATCCAGAGCCAGAACAGTACTGTCCCGGCCAACGTCAAGAAAAAGAAAAAATTGTGGCGGGCTGCTCTAGTAAAATTATAAGCACGCCTCAGCCAATTTAGAGGCTGAACTCTAAAGCTGCTGATGATTAATTTAGAACTGTACCGGGCTTTGGAAAGTCTGGCCAAACCCCCAATTTGCTGGAACAATGTCTGTAAAGAATCGAGTCTGTCCATCAGTAGTTGTGACCTTAAAGGACAAAGATTGGCCATTGAGATAAGCATTAGATTGCCAATTAGCCCCCCAGTTTCTTGACATTGCCAGCCAGCCTGTTTTTGAGCCTTTAATGGACACAGATTGAATGGATCCAGCTCCAGCTACATTGGTAATCAAGACGAGCTCAAAGTAGCTTCTTCCATTAATTGTGAATCTGACTCCACCATGCTTCTTGCAAGGAACCCTGCAGCATTAAACCACATAGAATATTTGATTATATATAAAAAAAAACAAATTGAAAAAAGAAAGTATAGCCAATGAATCTGATTAGTACTATACATACTTTTGGAACAAAACAGGCACGATCCCTCCCCTATAAATACCAATCTTTTCCCAAGCAGGCTGGGCCATATCGAAATGCTGGAGGGGAGGGTTGCACCAGCCTCCATTGTTGTTTGGAAGAGCAAAATTCGGGGGGCAGAAATTTGTTGCAGTAATAGTCACAGACCTCCCTTTAATACACCATCTGGAATCCGTTTGAAAATCACACATAATTCTGTAGCATTCTCCACATGAAGCTCCATCATTGAATAAAGCAGTGCTTAAAGCAGCAGTCTTAGTCCCATAACCAGTAGAATACAAGTTTCCATATCCACAAGCCCCTCCTGCAGAAGTGAAATGTTATTAGCTGTTGTGAACCCAAAAAACCATAAAGGCAAGAAAAGATATACGAAGTGTAGTTACATTACATACCCATAGTTCCTGAGGCATCACTGCCTCCATAAAATGTAGCATGACCTTTCATCCATCCTGATGGGGCAAATGCATTAACATTGATAGCAAAATAGTTGCAGAATTGCAGCCAGATTGCAAATGCAAGAAGCAGTTTTCCCATTTCTTGAAAAGATAGATACTGCAGAAACAATGATAAGAGAATGGAGGGTGAGGATTGCTGATAGCTAGTGTATTTACATTTGCAAAGACAAGAACCGCCTCTATAAATAAGGTAACAGATGAGGCAGACTTCCTTGACGCAACATCACATGTGACCTCTGATAAACTTGTAACACTTATTACGCTTGAATTATCTCTGAAAGAATGCAGAATTCTGAACCTCATTCAATTATTCCCACGTTCTCATACTCTCTTATTGCATGTCCACATGCACTCACCCAACAGAGAAGCCGTGAAAAAATCAAAATCCACAAGACAAATTGCTTCTTTTAATTGTTAAGTTGGTGGTATTTGACAGCATATATATTTTTTTTTTCGTAGATCATATCATATTGCCTCACATGGCAATGCCTTGACCCTTATGATGCAATGATATTAATCATGTCTCATGAGCACATGACTCGCATTTTATTTTTTATTTTACGTTGGACGGTGATGTGTTGGTATATCTTTCTCCTGTTTAGATCTGTTTATACAAGGTTTTAGGCTCAAGCAAATCATCATGATTTTTACTGTTAATTAAATTTATCAAAATTAAAGCACCCAACACCATGTAGGGAGGGATTAGTGATCATTCTAATATTTCAATCTGTTAAGTTTACTTTAATCAGAAGGGCATAATTATTTTTTATAAAAAACTTAACTACCGATTGATGAGTATGTTTGGTGGATGATATTTTTTAAAAATATTTTTTAAATATAATAAAAAAATTAATTTTTTTTTCTTTTATTATTAACAAATATAAATCATTAAAATATACAAAAAAAAAATTGACAGTTTTATCGGCAATGAGTAGGTAATTGTGGGAATGGGATTAAGAAAAAGTAAAACAATTGGGATTCGGTAATCGTACAAGTAGGAACTACATGAAGTTGAATCAATCAACAAGCACATTTCCATGTAGTTGATTTGATATGATAATAAAAAGTCAAAAACAGAACATGGACTCATGAGTACAATAGGAGTTTCCTTGTTATGTGGCAAAAATGATTGGAATCATATGGTCCGCACGAGATTAGCTGATCGGACGGGAGAGATTCCTGTTTTTCGAAAGAAAAAAAAAATTGATTTACGTGTATATTTCTATGTGGTGTGGGTACATAGATTAGAATTCGGGATCTCTCGTTATTCGTTTTGTCCCTGGCCCCTTAATCTCTTGATATGATGAAACACCTGGAAACAAAGACATGACCGAAGTACCTTGGTCTTCCTGGACTTCTGTACCATCCTCGGTTCTTTAATGTGGAGTCATATGACACGTCAGGCCTAGTTATAGAGGCCAGATTGGGAGCTTGTAGGCTGTTGCTCGATTTGTATCCATACCACTTCTCTTGAAGAGGCTTCGGGTTTGACCCTCTCTCTTGTAGCGTAAATGTCTCGAGTCTCCTTCCATATATCAGCCACCAATTTGCATGATCAATCTTAGCTTTAATTGCTCCATCACGGATGGCCTTTGCTACAATGTTTTCGACTAACATCAGGACTGGACTGCGCAACATCAGCCTTGTAATTGCTCCAACACGGATGGCCTTTTGCTAAACTTAGGCACAGAACAGTTAAAAACACATATTACTTTTTCTCCTATTTTTTTCAACAAGCGATCCATAAGAAATGATCAAAAGCAAATTCCATACCTGCTGACTTGAGCGTGATCGGAATTTTGGTGCCTTTGACCTCAATTCCTCTGCCTGATCATATAGGTTGTAATGCAGGTAATTATGAAGCAACAGATTGAGAAGTGTTTCCTACAGCATTGTCATTGTATCACATATGAACTATTGAATTCCAAACAAAAGCAGAATTCAGAAAATCCAGAATTAAAGTTTCTTCTGTCATATTCTTCCTCAAGCGATTCGAAATCCGAACCGCTCGTGCTGTTCAGAAAACATCCGGGCTATGTGCAATATATGATACTATAACTATCAAGCCTGCTAAAAAGAATTGGAAAAGAAAAACACAAAGCAGATCGATAATAGCTTAAAAAAAACATAATATAGATTAATCGATGTGAATATAAGAGTTGCTAACTTCGAAGAGTGACCATGATAGTTCAGCTCGGATATATAGCAGCAGAGTTGTTGCTTATCTCTGAATCCTTAGACATTGCTGCTGAAAGCTGTATAAGACGTTAAAGAACTATCTTATCTTAAAGTTTAAGTTGTTAAATGAAGAATTAAGATATGATTTATATTATTTTATAACACACTTCTTTTAAAAAAAAACTATTTGGTCTTAAGACTTACACAAATATACACTACCATGTATTATTAATTAGATTTTAATTAAAAGAGAGAATAAAAGTTGTGAGATCCGAACTCGTGATCGTTTGGTTGAAATAGTTCTTTGACATGGTATCAGAGCTTTGTTGATCAAGGGGTCACAAGTTCGAATATCATCACTCTCATTCAATTTGATAAAAATTAAGCATAAGGTAGTGTAAGTCTGCCTAAAAAGTTTTCATTTGAGATAATATGTTAAAAAATTATATAAATTATATCTTATAGTATTACTTAATAATTTAAACTATTGAGTTGAATTAGTTTTTTCACATGAAAAATAAAATGTGAGATAATGGTGGATTTAGGGTTTTATTTTGGTAAGTGAAATGCAGTGAGTAAATACTGCAAATCTTAGTTAGTTGTGGAGCCGGAGACAGCTAGCTCTAGAAGGGTTGGAGTTCATTTTGGTGCTTTAGGATTTGGAGCAAGCTCTCTATTCGTTTTTTTTTCTTTTTTATTTTTACTTTTCGTTATGTTGTTTTGATGGGCCCACAAGTAGACTTATGCTGGCACAATAATAAAATAAAATTTAATATAATAAATAAGATAAATTATTGAAAAATAAAATAAAATATTTATCTATTATCTTAATAGATCTGTGAATGGATTGAATAATGAGCTTTTGATGCTACCACAATAAGAATAAACAGTGGTAGTGAAAAGAAAGTATAATGATTTAAATTTTCAAGAAATAATTATTGTAATTTATTTAATTTATTTATTGGGGGTGGTTGTGATTTTAAATTGTAAGAGTAGTAAATTATAATTTAGTCCATGTACTTTAATGATTTTATTAGTTAGTACTTTTAGTTCTTAAAATCATAAGTTCACTGTTAATTCCTTTAGCGATTTCTAAATTATTATTTTTAATTAGATTTTTTTATTTTTTGAGTAGTAGATGAGATTCGAAATTTTAAATTAAACGAGGGATATTTTAGAAATAAAAACAATTAAATTTGTCATGAAAAACAGTACAAGGACTAAGTTACGAACAATTCCACCATGGAAATACAAGTACTTTCCTAGTGTCGCTGAAACAAGTTTATTTTCTTGGTAAAGAGAGTATAGAAAGTGGGGGTTAAAGGCCACAAACTGAGAAACATGAAGCATCATTTCTTAAGATACTTACCCCTCACCTCTTCTAATAGTTCAAGTAATTCTCCATAGAGTACTTGACTTGCTGATCTCCTATTGGCATGCATATCATTGCCTGATGGGAGGAGCAAAGCCCGGACAGTCTCATTGTACAGGTTAAGACAGAAAGAAATCCTAGAGCTGAAGGCAACCTGTGGCTCGGCTGTAGCGTAAATGTCTCGAGTCTCCTTTGATATCAGCCACCCATTTGCATGATCAATCTTAGCGTTAATTGCTCCATCGCGGATGGCCTTTGCCACAACGTTTTCGACATCTGCAAGCAGGTTTCTGGAATGCATCTTCAATTTATCAGCTACTTCTGCAAGTGAGATGCTGGAATAGGAGATGCTGATGCTGCGCAGTCCAGTCCTGATGACACTATGTTGCAGTTGAACAATCAAATTTTTTGTTCCGTCTGATATGAAAGTGCCAGCAAACTCTTCTGCGACATTACCGAACAGCTCCAGGTCACCACTTCGTACAGCCTGACAAATTAACCAGACAGTCGTAATTATGCAGAGAAATCGATAGAAATGAGCATGCTCATGTATTATCAGGCCTAAAGATCCAAACCATCGGCCATGTCAACTAAAGCACTTGAAGAAAAGTCACTCACATTTGTAAGCTCGAAGTATGGCCTCAAAGTCCTTTGCATTCCACTCTGCATAAAAACTGTCCTCTCAGGTATTTCTCCCAGTAGTAAACGAACTAGGACAGTCCACTTTGTACATTGAATTCGAAAGCCACGAGCTGCAACTGGACCTCTCCAAACAGCTTGCAGGAAACTTTCTTTTGCATCAGTATATGCCAGTCGAATCGTCTGAATCTTTCCAGTATAAAACAAGTATCGGCGAGTCTACAGGGAGCATGTATTAATTCAGGAATAAATTGGATGCACATAACATTTTCTTTTTGTTGTTAAGTGCTCGCTACCAGCAAAAAAAGGGCCTTGTCTTTCCCCTGCTAAACTCGGGCACAGAACAGTTAAAAACACAAACAGATTACTGTTTCTCCTCTCTTTTTTTCCAACAAGCGATCCATTAGAAGTGATCAGAAGCAAATTCCATACCTGCTGACTTGAGCGTGATAGAAAGTTTGGTGCCTTTGACCTCAATTTCTCTGCCTGATCATATAGGTTGTAATGCAGGTAATTACGAAGCAACAGATTGAGAAGTGTTTCCTACATCATTGTCATTGTATAACATATGAACTCTTGAATTCCAAACAAAAACAACCTCCAGGTCGACTAGCAACAAACCTGTCCCAGCTCATCATGGTTCAAAGCGGCTACGCTATACCAGTCAAGGAGGTTCCTGAAAATGAAAGTAAAGCACTAGAGTTATAAAACAGTGTGATCATATTTCAGAACAAAGCAAGTCTGCTATAACCTTTCGCCTCCATCTTACCAAGATGTCAGTGTACCTTTCGAAAGAACGTGTAGGTTGAGGTTCCATACAAAATTACAGGTTCAAATTATGCTAATTTATCTCTCTTACAGGTTCCGAGATAGACAAAGTAACATCAAGATAAAGATCTTCTTACCAACGAATTTCAGCAAGATCACCTGAGACCTCATAGCTATACGAGTAATAGAAATACAGCCTAGCTGCTAGAACACTAACAGAGTCAAGCTCTGCCATGTTAAGGCTCATCACTCGAGTAATGCCATCCAATGAACAAACTTTAGCCTGAGAAGAATAGATCACACACCACATTTACCATACATACAAGAAAGTAAACCCAGAAATACATCACCCGAATCTAATATAACCTCATTATATCTTTTCTGATCAATCAGAAATATCAGCACAAGAAAGTAACAGTAAAACTCAAGCTCTAGCGAAAATTCTATCGCGCAAACAGACATTGCAGAATCGGCTTCCTCATCTTCCTACAACCAAGAGGGGGGAAAATCGATTATATCAATGGCAACATTTAGAATGGGCCCATTTCTGTTTTCTCCTAATTCACTAACTTCATAGGTATCAATGGCAACATTTAGAATCACTAGCAGCCAAACATAATGTAATTAAATCATTAAAAACAATAATCATATATTCATTTACCTAATCTTGAAAGTTTACCTCGATAATTAGAAATGAAGATAGTCGAGCATTCAGTTCAGAATTCTTCAAAAGACCAAAATGCAGCAGATATTGAATTAAAGTATCTTCTGTCAGGTTCTTCCTCAAGTAATTCGTAAGTCGAACAGCACGAGCTGTTCGGAGAACATCCGAGCTAAGCTCAATATGTGATACTATTTTCATCAAGCCTACAAAAAAAGAATTGGAAAAGGAAAACACAAAGCAGATCGATCATAGCTTAAAGAAAACGTAATATTGAACTACATAATAAAAATCGATGTGAATATGAGAGTTACTAACTTTCATAAGTGGAAATGAAAGCTGAGGTGTAAGATGAAGCAGTGGAGTTGCTGTTAATCTCTGAATCTTGAGACATTGCTGCTGAAATCCGTATGAAAAATGGAAATTTGTGAGGAAATGGTGGATTTAGGGTTTGATTTTGGTAAGGGAAATGTAGTGACCTAGTACGTACCTGCAAATCTTAGCTAGTGGTGGAGCTGGAGAGAGCTAGCTCTAGAACGGTTAGAGTTCGTTTTGGTGCTTGGGATTTGACATCAGTTTCACGTTTCTTTTCATCCAAGTTTCTCCCTCTCTTTTAGTTTTAGTTCTGTTTTTCTGTTATCTTGATGGGTCCACAAGTAAATTTATGCTCGCACAATAATAAATTAAAATTAAAATATAATATAATATAATAAATAAGATAAACTTTAAGAAATAATTCATATCATCTAGAGTTATTAGACCTACACCGAGGTTGGTTCGACTCAAAACCTGAATTACCTAGCAAGTCATTGAATCAATTTAAATTATAATTTAAAAGCCTCATTTCAATAATTTTTTTTTGATGATTCAAAATAAAACTTGGCTTAGATCAAGTTCCAAGTGGATAGATCCTGGAATTAATTCGTTAAACCGGCTTAGATTTTATAACCATGTTACAATACTATTAGGAGAAATTAGAAAAATGGATAAATTAATGGGTGGAAACTTAAATAGAGGGATCCTGTCGAAACAGCTACAGAAACGTCAAGCTAGATTTTAATCCACGAATTAGAAACGGCATATATGGAATCGGTCCACAACGACACCAACCATGAAAGTGAACGTAGTCTTGGTAAAAAAATGGTGGTTATCTACGGTCTGTCCGGGATAATCCATCCCCAGGTACATAGCATATCTAAAATGGGGATTGTAACATTAGATCAAACTAGTGATTCCACCATGGAAATACAGAGTACTATCCATATGATACTGAAACAAACATGTTTGTTTAGGAATAGGAAATGTAGAAAGTGGAGAATGAAGGCCAGAAGCATGGGGCATCGGAGTCTTTCTAAAAATACGTCTCATCCTCGTCCATGTATTCTCTTGCTATTTCTTCATCAAGCACTTGGCTTTCTCTCCAGTACTCATCGGAGTCTTTCTCTTCTTGTGTCTTTGGCGGGAACCGCAGGGCCTTGACTGCGTCATTGTGCAAGTTAAGACAGAAAGCAATCCTAGAGCTGAAGACAGCGAGTGGCTTGGCTGTAGAGTAAATGTCTCCGGTGTCCTTTGATACCAACCACCCATTTGCATGATCTAAAATAGCGTGGATTGCACCATCACGGATGGCCTTCGCTGTGATGCTTTCGACATCTGCAACAGGGTTTGCAGAGTCCAGCTTCAATTTTTCAGCAACATCAGCAAGTGAGATCCGGGAATAGGAGATGCTGATTTTGCGTAGCCCAGTCCTGATGACATTATGTCGCAGTCGAACAATCAGATTGTAGGTTTTGTCTGATCCGAAAAAACCAGCAAGATCTTCTGCAACATTCCTAAATAGCTCCAGGTCACCAATTCGTACAGCCTGAAAGATTTATCAGACTTGTAGCTGTTCAGAGAAATCCATAGAAATGAGCATGCCTATGCATGCTTTGCATATTTGTCTGGCCTCAAGACTCGAACAATCGGCCATATCAACTACAGCACTTAAAAGAAAAGCCACTCACATTTGTAAGCATGAAGTATGGCCTCAAAGCCCTCTCCATTCCACTCTGCTTAAAGATTGTCCTCTCAGGTATTTCTCCCAATAGTAAATGAACAAGGACAGCCCATTTGCTACACAGAATTCGAAAGCCATGAGCTGCAACAGGAGCTTTCCGAGCAGCATGAAGGAGACTCTCTCTAGCATCTTTATACTTCAACTGTATTGTCCGAATCTTTCCAAGATAAAACAGGTATCGACAAACCTAGAAAGAGCATTTTATTAATTCAGAAATAAGTTGGAAAAACAGATTTAGCATTTTTGTGGTAATTAGGTGCCACCTAGCTAAAAAGTGCTATGCATTTCCCCTTTTAGATTTTGATACAGACCATTTAAACACACAAAGAAGTTCCTTCCCTGCCCCCTTTGTTTTTTTTCTTTAATGTCCAATAGAGATATCAAGAAGAGACCAGAAACAAAATCCACACCTGCTGAATTGTGTGTGATTGAAATCGCAGTGCCTTTGACCTCAATTTCTCTGCCTGGTCATAGAAGTTGTAATGCAGGTAATTACGAAGCAACAGATTGAGAAGTGCTTCCTGTTTCATTGTCATTGTATCGCATATGAGAAACTGAATTTGCAAAGTAAACAACATCCAGGTTGACTGGCAACAAACCTGACCCAGGTCATCATGGTGCAAAGTCGAAATGGTAAGCAAGTGAAGTAGGTCCCTGAAAATAAAGTACAGTAGTAGCAATGTTACTTAGAAACAGTAATCTGATCATATATGACTTCCCTCCAATCACCTTATGTTCCCCATCTTACACCAGGATGTTAATGTATCTTCCTAAAGGACGCGTATGTTCCATACACAAAATTATAGACTCAACTGACATAGACAACCACGTCTAGGTAAAGATAAAGTTTCACTTACCAACGAATTTCAGCAAGATCATCTATGACCTCATGGATATACGAGTAATAAAAGTACACCCTAGATGCTAGAACACCAGCAGTTTCAACAGCACCTCTGCTTAGGTTCTCCACTCGAACAACGGCAGCTGAGGAGAAAGCTTTAGCCTGAAAATGATATTATTAGCACATTTACCATACAATTACAAACACTATGATTCCACTCCTAAATAGACAGAAAGGGACATCAGGAAAAAAACTAGCATAACCTCATTGTATCTATTCTGATCAATCAGAAATAGCAGCATAAGCAAGTAACAGTAAATCTCAAGCTCTGGAGAAACGCGTTTTGCTGGAGCAGATGTTGCAGAATCAGCTTCCATTCCAAGCTCACCTCCCTATAACCCATATGAATAACAGCTTTAATAACCAGCCACTTTCAAGAAGACAAAATGTACATCGTCCCTCGAGATTTTATTTTTAAAAAAATTCAAAAAAGCGCCATAAAATAATCCCAAATGTAATTAAATCATTAACAAAAAATGATATTTTTCAATACGTTTTGAAGTTACCTGATGATCAAGAAATCCAGATAGTCGGTTATGCAGCTCAGAGCGTGGAGAAAGGGCAAAATCCAAAAAAGCTTGGAGCAGATTAGGCTCTGCCAGCTTCTTCTTCAAGCTATTAGTAAGGCGAACAGCACGAGCTATATGAAAAACCTCCTTCTTGCACGAGCCAGTCTCGATAAGCGATGCTATAACCATCAAGCCTACCAAAAAAACAAAATGGGAAAACAAAACAGAGAACGGATCATAGCTTAAAAAACGTAATGTGCCATCGAAGTAAAAGCTGAGAATCGATGTGGTTACTTTTGAGGGAGCCTTCCATAGGCGAGGTGATGGAATTAGAAGGAGCGGGGCTGCTGGAGGTGCTTTTTATCTGGGCTTCGGTGGACATCTCTGCTGAGACCTTTATCAGAAGTGAAAATACGTGAGGAAATGATGAAGTTAGGGTTTTATTTTGATGAGCGAAATGTAGCAAGTTACTACCTGCAAATCTTAGCTAGCAGTGTAGCTGGAGAAGCTCGGTAACGGTTGGGAGCTCGTTTTGATCCTTGGGATGTGGCATCAGAGTCACTCACGTTTCTTTTCATCCAAGTTTCTTCTGTTTTTTTTGTTTTTTTTTGTCTATTTAGTGAGTGGATGAATGGGTTGTTCTGTTCAAGTTACGAAAAGATTAGGAAGCAATGGGTTTTAACGATTGGGTTTTTTTTATATTCATATTTTATTTATTATTTATTGGAAAAAAATTTATATATCATCCAACAAGTTTTTAATTATTGGATATTCATTATTTGATTATTATTTATTATTCAATAAAAAATAAATTTATACATATATTGATAAAATTATAAATATTAAACATATATATGTGTATTATATCAAATAATGTATATATCATATTAGATTCAAAAAATTATAAATGTTCAACATATATATATTAGGATTGATTCAAACTCGAATTAAATTATCATTCCTAGAAAAGAGAAAAGAAGCCAAATTAATGAATTCTCAGGACCAAAATGGAAGTCTCAGGACAATCCTCCTCTGAAGCAGTGAAACTAGAAATTCGATACATTACTTCGTTTTTTTTCTTTTTTTTTTTGATAATATAAGCGATATTTCATTTGACTGAATATGAATACAAGCGGCCCAACTTTCTGGAGTGGGATACATACAAGCCCGGGAGGACCTCCAAAAACAAAATGGTGGGATGAACTGTGTCCAGCATCCCTAGCTACTTCAACTCCCTCTTGGTTATATGAGATGAGTCTGGTTTATGAGATGAAATGGCATTTCTAAAAAGGCTTCTGAAGTATCCATAGTTCATTACGGAGTGGTTCCCTTGCT
>Ga0325411_1001204_pt1 | contig 28592 bp, 11 predicted proteins | sample PopdelMetagenome_13_FD_206181 | JGI IMG/M metagenome (GOLD analysis project Ga0325411, IMG submission 206181) | Populus deltoides microbial communities from Bellville, Georgia, United States - Xylem-PdIQD-R4 | ecosystem: Host-associated > Plants > Phyllosphere > Stem > Wood/Secondary xylem...
AGTTCTAGTATCAGCCCACTTAAAAAGTTAAGTAATAAGTTTCTACAACTAATACAACAACTCTTGCTTCATTGCTAACACATAGGTCCACTTTGTCTTTGGGTATAGAAATGGATGAAGCTAAGGTGAAGGCTATACAAGCATGACCTACACCTAAATCAATCATAATTTTAGAAGTTTTCATGATTTAACTAGTTTTTACAGTAGGTTTATTAAAAACTTTAGTACACTAGCCGCACAATTGACTAAAATAGTTAAGAAATCAGTAGGATTCAAAGGGGTGATAAACAAGAGAATGCTTTTAACTTATTGAAAGCAAAATTAGTTTCGACACCATTGTTATCTATACTTGATTTTAATAAAGATTTTGAGATTAAATGTGATGCTTCAGGAATAGGCATTGGAGCTATTATGACATAGGAGAAATGGCCTATCGCTTATTTTAGTGAGAAACTTAATGGTGCATCTTTTAATTATTCAACTTATGACAAAGAGTTGTATGTATTAGTAAGGTCTTTGGAAACTCGACAACATTAATTTTGGCTTAGAGAGTTTGTGATCCACACCAATCACTAGTCTTTGAAGCACTTAAAAAGCCAATATGTGATTAAATATAAGCAAGATAAGAAGAATGTGGTTATTGATGATTTATCATGAAGAAAAACATAGTTGGTGAAAGATTTGCATGCTATGGTACGATAACACTTTCGCACGTGGACGCACGATGTCGGGGTGTCGAGGAGTCGCCACCTAGTTGTTTGGTTCAGGGTCGCTAAGAAACTCGAGGGTACTAATTTTATTAGAGATTCTAAGTGTAAGAGATTTGTTGTGGCTAGAGAAGATATTAGCACCCCTAGTGTACCCTACCTGATGTAAGCTGCAATGTGTGATCTGAATGTGGTTTAAAGATTTTGATGGGTTCCTAACCAATGGTTAATCTATAGCTCAGGGTAAAGATTCAATCGTGTGAATAAATTTGGCTTTTCGAATTCATTATGGACTCGTATGCCCAAACAAATTCTTATGGAAATGATCCATGTAGGTGCCCTAATAGGGTTCACCTATCCTAAAAGGCGGAAAGGTTTTCCACAACTCGAGTATTATGGTGAAAAATACTCTCAATTAAAATTAGTGAATATTTAGAATAATTCCAAGAATTTTCTAGTGAATTCCTGATATATAAATATTAGCCTACTTGTAGGTATGCAAATATATATTTTTTGAATTTTGTATAGAAATGCTAAAACACCATATATTTTATTTTTTAAGCAATTTATGATTTTATTTTTATTTTTGAGAGATTTAATCGTATGCCCACAAATAAAATCATATCTTTTTATTTTGTAAAAATTTGCACAAACCAAACATTGCCTTAGAGGCTAAAAGGTCCAGCTCAACCACGCGGGCTGGGTTTGGGTAAAAAAAACCCTAGCATTTAACCCAACATGCCATGACCCATTAAACCAACAAAAACAAAATACTTGCATATCACGTCTGCATTTCTAGCATTCCTATTCTCCCACCATTATTTACATTTCATGCAAAAAAAAAAAACATGAGAAAGAGAAAGGTGACTTACGTTGAGGATGTCACGATTGAATTTGTTGGTTCTGGGAAATCTTTGTTGATGGTGGTGGTTCAACTAAGAAAGGTTGCAGCTAGTAGTGGTTCACGGTTGAAGCTGCTGGAGATGAAAAATGTTGCACTAGAGACGCTCAAGGTGCCACGACCAAAAGTTACTAGTCTGGTTAGAAAGAGCCTACGGTGTTGCTGCTACTGAAGAAAAGCATGACTATGAGAAAGAATGCTTCTGGTGCTACTGTGATGGAGGAAGATCCTTTATTGCTACTGCTAAAGATGACGCTAATTGAAAGGTAAGTTGCTGTAGAAAAATTCTTCATTGTTGCAGTTGATTGAAGATGAAATGAATGTTGTTGTTGTTGTTGGTTGCCATAGATAGGGAGACTTTAATTGAGCTGCTGGTTGGATTAATTGGTCGTCATATTGATGCTGATATCGCTAGAGTTCACGTGGTGCATAGCTGTTGTGTTAAAGTGCTAGAGCTGGAAGACCACAATGGAGGTTCTCGCAACTTCTGAGGAGAGACTATTGTTGTTGCTCTTGAAGGAAACAAAAGAGAAATCAACAGATACTGGGACCTTGGGGAGCTACAAATGTTGGAAGCTATTGTTATTATTGTTGCAATATCAAAAGGGTATGACTGGACTGTTGTGAAATCTTTTTCAAAGAGATTAACCAAGTTATTGTTGTTGTTATTGAGCTCTCCCCATCACCTTTACTACTGGTTGTTGGTGGTGTTGCTGGTCTTTTAAACCCATAGACAAAACAAGAAAAGGGAAGGAATGACAATTGCTGCTATTGTCACTGTATTAACATTTTTATTTTTTTTTCTCTACAGAACTTTGCTAACAGTGGGCTATTTTTAGCTGAAGCAGGAGATTTTTGCTGCTGCTGAAGGCCTTTGAAGGTGATGGACAAGGAAGCTAGTGGTGGTGCCACTCACGAGGGTTGATGGTTGCTGATGGTGTGTTGTGGAAGGAGTTAATTATTTTAGTTTCTTTTTTTTGCTTGGCTTTTCAAGGGAGAGAGGACAATGAGGGTCATGGTTTTTTTTTCCTGTGCTCAACTAATTGTTTTATTTTTCTAAAATCTCTCAAAAAAATTATCCCCTCAAATCTTTCTCCCCCAACCTTTTATGTGTGCATGTGTGTGTGTAAACCTATTTATAAGGGTTTTTTTTTTCCTTAAAGGAAAAGCAAACCAAGATTAACCATTGGATTTCAAAAATAAAACTCAACCATTCATTTGTTAACTTGGAGAGAAAGTAAAGAAAAACGGATCCTTGGATTAAGAGAATGATTGTAGACCATTTGATTAAAAAAAAATAGGTTACTTGGTGAGAGGGTTTCTAATTTTCAAGTTGGTCCTCTCCCTTCCATAATTATAACTAGATGACTAAAAATTAAATGCATATTTTTATCTTTCTTTTTCTTTTTCTTTTTTATCTTTTTTATTTTTTTTTAAATTCTTTAGAAAAGATGTCAAAAACGATGCAAATACGACAAAAATATATTTTTTAGGTTTTTTTTTAGTTTTTTTCATAAACGAGGTAAAAAATTAGGTAGCAACAGATGCCTTCTATTTACAATAATTATATAAGAAAGATTGTTAAATTTTTTGTGTAGTAAGTTTGTAAAGACAAAATGTTTGCCCGACTTGCTGGGTGACCCACCAATCTAAAAACTTTGCTCTTTTAAGGAAAACGGTCTCGTGATCATGAGTGACCTGCCCCCTTTTAAAACCTAATCTATTTTCATAAGTGACCTGCCCATTTAAAGAAACCGGTCTATTTTAATGGGCAACCCACCCTTTTCAAAAATTAGTTTATTTTCACAGGCGACCTATCCATTTAAAGACCAGTCTATTTTCATGGGCAACTCGTCCTTTTCAGAAATGGTCTATTTTCATGGGCGACATGCCTATTAAAATACTGGTCTATTTTCACGTGTGACCTGCCCATTTAAAGAAACCGATCTATTTTCAAGGGCGACCTGCCCTTCTTAAAAATTGGTTTATTTTCACAGCGACTTGCCCATTCAAAAATTGATCTATTTTCACGGGCAACTTGCCCATTTAAAGAAATCAGACTATTTCCATTGGTGACCTGCCCTTTTCAAATTCCAAAAAGAACTTCAGCAAGCGTTCATGCTTCCCTGAAATTAATCTATTTTCATGAGCGAAATGTCCATTTTAAAAATTCAAAACTGGTATGTTTTTCACAAGCTACTTGCCCATTTTGCAATTCAAACTAGGATCTGGGTATTTAGCCATCTCCTAGGGAGTTGGTTGGTAGAACATTGTTCTTTACATATAATTGATTTCTCTTAAAATTGTTAGCCAATACTTATAGAGGAAAGACTTGTTAAGTGCTTTGCGTAGTAAGTTTGTAAAGACAAATTAATTGTTCTTCCAAAACTAATCTTTTCAAAGCTTCTAGTTTGGTTGATCTGAAACTCTGTCTTTGCTGTAATCCCCTTTAACTATGATTAAACTGTTTATAGTTCGGTTAACCTGAAATTCCAATCTGGCGATTCTCTTTAACCAGAACCAAAATATTGACTTTCGTTCGGTCAATCTGAAATCTTGACTAGAGACCCCATTTAACCAGAACCTTAGTCTTTTTTTTTTAAAGTTCGGTCAACTTAAGATCCCATCTAGTGATTTCCTTTAACTACAACCAAACTCTTTGTTTGCAACTCAATTAACCTGAAATCCTAATTTGATGATTTTCTTTTAATAAGAACCAAAATCTTTGTTTATAGCTCAATCAACTTGAAATCTCAATCTGGGGATTCCCTTTAACTAAAACAAATATCTTTGTCTACTAGGAGAACCTTATTCTCACAACTATTTTCCTGCACAACTATCTTTTTTTTTTCAGCTTATTTGACTTGAAATGTTGAATCTTTGGGATCCTCTTCAACTAAAACTTTCTGAGGGTATCTTTAATTATTTGAATAAATCCCAAACATTTTGATTGTAGAATTGAAAATTGAGATTCCTGATGACAGGTTTCCCAAAACTTAAATTCTTGATAATATGCTTTTTCTTGTTCTTCCTGATGATAGGGTTTGAACTTTTTTCTTTTCTTGAGAATTTCCTAATAGTTCTCACTTTTCTTCCTGATTACAGGGTTAAAAAAAGGATTTTTAATGGCAGGGTGCTTCCTTTTCTTTCTTCTTGATGATAGGGTTTGATTAAGTTTTCCTTAAACTTTTCTAGTGATTCCTTATTATAGGGTTCACCTATATACTTTTCCTGATGATAAGGTTGAATTTTTTGGTGCTTCCTGATTGTAGGGTTGACCTATCCTTCCTAATGATAAGGTTGAATTGATATATTCCAATCGTAGGGTTTGAACTTGATATTTCCTAATTGTAGGGTTAACCTCATACTTCCTGATTGTGGGGTTGGAAAACTTGGAGCTTCCTAATTACAAGGTCGACCTATCCTTCCTATGAGCATGTTTTTATATGATAAACTCGCCCTTCAAGGGGTGACACATGGTCGTAACTCTTACATGATGAATAAGAATTTTGGTTATTGCCCAAACTCTACAATGAAAATTTCCTCAGACAACCATTGTGTCATTCGTAAGTCCTGAATTCAATATGCTTCAAGAAGGGTTTGCCTTGATGAAACATGTGTAGGAAGCATACACCCTAAAGACAGGCTGTAATCCTTTTATGTAAGACAAGGGATAAGTTTACTACCTGGTCTTTAAAAAAGATCTTTCACTGTCCTAATGATCACCCTCATAAAGGCAATTTTGGGGCCTAGTATGTAATGAGATGACACATATACCAATCATTACCAGTCCAAGCTCTCAGCAAATAGTTGGATGGTTTCACAAACTTAAACGTTAACTAAAAGTTGTAAAGTAAGTCGTTACTCCCCTACCTAACTTGAAGTTTCCATATGCGTATCATAAAGTGAAATATCTCAAATAAACTAATGATGCATGAAAGCATACATGCATGAGCAGAATAAAATATGCTAAAGCATAAATAAAATAATTAAGCCAAATACAAAAATCTAAACACATCAAAACAAATAAACCACACAAAACACACAAAGCTTAGTCTAATATTGTCAGAAACAATATCATTCCCAGTGGAGTTGTTATTCTACCACATGGGGAAGCGCGACGTTGGAGTTTTGAGGATTCACCACCTAATTGTTTGGTTGAAGGTCGCTAGGAAACTTAGGTGTACTAGTTTTATCAGAGATTCTAAGAATAAGAGACTGGTTGTAGTTAGGGAATGTATTAGCACCCTTAGCATACCCTACTTGAGGTAAGTTGCAATGTGTGGTTTGAATGTAATTAGGGAATGTATTAGCACCCTTAGCATACCCTAATTGGTGGTCAATCTATGGCTCAGGGTAAAGATTCATTCACATGAATAAATCTAGCTTTTCAAATTCATTATGAACTCGTATACCCAAATAAATTCTTATGAAAAGATCTATCTAGGTGCCTTTATAGGGTTCACCTATCCTGGAAGGTGAAAGGGTTTTCCACAACTCATATGTTGTGCTGAAAAATACTCTTAATTAAAATTGGTGAATATTCAGAATAATTTCGAGAATTTTCTAGTCACTTCCTAATATTTAAATATCAACCTGCGTATATGTCCAATATTTATACCAGAATATTGACAATTAATTCTCATGAATTAAGTTTTTATTGGTTATTGAAATATTGACCAAATTCTTATGGATTTAATAAACTGATTTATTAAATCCAAAATGCATGTGCGTGCGTGCGTGCGCGCACACACACACACATATAAATATTGAATTTTATATAGAAATGCTAAAACACCATATTTTTTTATGCAAGATATGAGTTTTGTATTTTTGAGGGATTTGACCGTATGGCCATAAATAAAATTGTATTTTTTTTATTTTGTAAAACTTTTCACAAACCAAACATTACCTTAGAGGGTGAAAGGTCCAACTTAGCCACGCAGGCTGGGCTTAGGTCAAAAGAAACCTAGCATTCAACCCAACATGTCATAACCCATTAAACCAATAAAAACAATACATGCATATCACGTCTGCATTTCCAGCATTCCTTTTCTCCTACCATTATTTACATTTCATCAAAATAACATACAAAAGAAACGTGAGAAAGAGAAAGGTTACGTGTGTTGAGGATGTCACGATTGCATTTGTTGGTTCTGGGAAATCTTTGTTAATGGTTGGTTCAACCAAGAGGGGTTGTGACTAGTAGTGGTCCACAGTTAAAGCTAATGGAGATGAAAAAAAGTTGCACTAGAGAGGCTCATGATGATGCTACAAAGAGTTATTGGTCTGGCTGGAAAGAGCCTACAATGTTGCTGCACTTGAAGAAAACCATGACTATGAGAAAGAATGTTTCTGGTGCTGCTGTAATTAGGGAAGATCCTTTATTGCTACTGCTAAAGAAAACGTTGCTTGGAAGGTGAGATGCTATAGGAAAATGCTTCATCGTTGTAGTTGATTGAAGATGAAATGAATGCTGATGTTGCTGTTGGCTGCCATGGATGGGGAGACTTTAGTTGAGGGTTAGATTGATGGGTTATTATGTTGATGCTGATATCACTGGAGTTCACGTGGTACAAAGCTATTGTGTTGAAGTGCTAAAGCTTGAAGACTACGATGGAGGTTCTCGCAGCTTCTGAGAAGAGACTGTTGTTGCTGCTCTTAAAGGAAACAAATGAGAAATCAACAGCTGCTGGGACTTTGGGGAGCTATAGATGCTAGAAGCTATTGTTGTTACTGTTGCAATATCAAAAAAGTATGGCTAGAGCTAGACTGCTATGAAATCTTTTACAAGTAGATCAACCAAGTTGTTGTTGTTATTAAGATCTCATAATCACTTTTACTTCTGATTGTCGGTGGTGGTGTTGACCTCAAGGTCTTTTAAACCCAGAGGCAAAACAAGAAAAGGGAAGGAATGACAGTCGCTGCTATTATAATTGTATTAGCATTTTTACTGTTTTTTTCTCTTCAGAACTATGCTAACGGTGGGTTATTTTTTGAAGCAGGAGATTTCTACTGTTGCTAAAGGCATTTGAAGGTGGCTGACAGGAAAACTGATGGTGGTGCCACTTACAAGGGTTGATGGTCGTTGGTTGTGTGTTGTGGAAGGAGTTAATTATTTTGGTCATTTCCTGTTTTTTGCTCTCTTTTTTTAGGGATGGAGGATAATGAGGGTCATAGTTTTTGTTTTATGTGCTTAACTAATTCCTTCTTTTTTTTTTCTTTTTTTTTTCTAAATCTCTAAAAAAAATTATCCTCTCTGATATCTCCCTCCCACCTTGTGTGTGTGTGTGTGTGTGACCATCTATTTATATGTGATTTTTTTTTAGCTTGAAGGCAGATTAAACCAAGATTAACCATTTGATTTCAAGAATAAATTTCAACCATTCATTTGATAATTTGAAACAAAGCAAAGAAAAATGAATCATTGGATTAAGAGAATTATGGTGGACCATTTGATTAAAAAAAATAGGTTACTTGGTGAACGAGTTTCTAATTTTCAAGTTGGTCAAGAACATATTTTTTGTGTTTTTTGCTATTTTTGTTTTTTTTTCAAATTTTGTTTAAAAAATGGATTAAAAAATTAGGTAGCAAAAAACACATAGAAAAGAAGAATGAGAAATATGCATACAAAACCAATAAAAGGAGGAAATATGTGAGTTTTGAACCAAGAGATTGGGTTGGGGCGTATATGCGAAAAGAGAGGTTTCTTAAATCAAATGATTGATTGATGAGTTTAACTACTGAAATTGAGAAGACAAAGAAAGGTCTAAGCTTAGAAAATAAATGCTGGTTGAATTCAAATTGGAACACCATTCAGTTATTGGATCATAACTGGAGCTGTAGAATTTGGATTTAGATCTGGTTTATATTGATAGAAAGCTAAGACATAGGCCTAAAATTTTTATGAAGAGTTCAAGATTCAAAAGGATAGTTTTCAAGTTCAAATTGTAGCAACATCAGAGAAGTCAGAATTTGTCCTGCAGCCCAAACATTGTTTAGTGTTCAGCCTATATCTCGAGTTGTAGAAGTCAAAATGACCTCATTCTTGTTTTGTTGGAAAGCTGAGACAATTTTCCAGAACTTTCATGAGACTATCTGTTCAAATTCTGATGTTAGTAATGATGTTTTCTGCAGACAAGAAGATAAGGATTGTTACCAAGTCAAGAGGTGGCCACCCACTTAACAATTAGTGATCAAATCAATAGTTCTGAATTTTGGCCTATAAAAGGAGGCATTTGCCATGCATTTAGGGATCTTGATTTTCAGATCAAGATCTTGCTCTTGCTCTCTTTCTTTGTATTTTGTAATGTTCAAGTTTTATTCCATGTTATATTTTCCTTAATCTCTTTTTTATACTTTTCATTTCCTTTACTATACTATATAATTATGTTCTTATCTTGTTTATCTATGTTTTTATTCATAATATTCAGCTAAGTTTATTATGTCAAGGTGAAAAGGTTACACTAATGGTGTAAGAATAAGTATAGTATAAACTCAACATGGACTTTAATGTTTGATACTAACATGTTTTATATTTATTATCTTACTCACTCTTAATACCTTGCTTATTAAATGGTTAATCTAGATTTGTGTTGAGCAACCCTTGGCACAACAAATACTTAGCACTTTCATAGCCTAACTGTATGATATAACCGACATCTATGCTATGAAAGGAACTTGATTTATTGTTAACATAAGTTATCACCATGAATACCTAACCATATTTACAAGTATTGGCATTACTCAAATAAGATAATTAATATAATCATGTTAATAACTTATAATCCAATTGGAACCTTCTTTGTGTGTGGTTTCCAGTTGAGTAATAAAAAAAGTTTATATTATACTTATTTGAAATACCATTAGTGGATCCTCTGACTTTGACATTTGTTTTATCCTTGTTTAATCCTTACATCAATATCACATCTCAAAAGTTCTCTTCAACTCCTTTTTGTTTATTGTTTATAATTTTATATAGTTCACCTCCCTGTAGTTCGACCCTGGTATTGCTGGGTTATTTATTACTTCGACACTCCTGCACTTGGGATAAGACATCAAATCTTTAATCGTGTCAATGGTCATTTTCAAATTATTGAGAAGATCAATGATAATGCTTGTAAAGTGGATCTTCCAAATGAGTATGGAGTTAGTGCTACTTTTAATGTATCCGATCTCTCTTTGTTTGATGTAGGTGATGATTCAAAGTCAAATTCTTTTGAGGAGATAGGGGATGATGTGATCCAACCCACACTAAAGGATCCAGTACGAGTTCTAGTGGGCTCAATCACTAGGGCTATAAGAAAGAAGCTCAAAGAAGCCTTTAATGGGCTTTTACAAGACACATGGGCCAAGGTGGACTATAAAATAACAACAACCCAAGAAGAACAAGCCTTAAAAAAGTTGATTCATATTCACTATGGGATTGAGGACTATGGGTTTTGGCCAAGGGAGTAATTCGCTATCATTGGACTTATTTTGTCAAGTATTTTGTGTTTCCTAATCTAACAAGAAAATCATGAATTATTTAGGCAAAGAAAGTCTAATCTATTAAGGATTTTAATCTATCAAAGAGTTTAATCTATCAAGAAGATGTAATTGGAAATAAAATCATACTCTACCTTGAACATAAAGGTGGCGTCGAAATAGGATTATTGAGACAAGAAAATTTCCTAGTGTATTCTTTAAAAAGTTGTGGTGGCATCATAAGATAAAATTTTAGAATATTTATTTTTTTAATTCTTGTTATTAGTTAGGTTTTGGGTTATTTTGGGTCTAGTTTCAAATTAGGTCAAAAGAGCCCATTAAGTTAACTTAGGGGTTTCTTTTAAATGGTATAAATATTCTTTTGTAAGATTAATTTTTATATTGGAACACATATTAATTGCCGAATATTGAAGCATAGAGAATAAGTAATTTTCTTATTTGGTTTTTGATTCAACTACACTTTTCAAAGAATTGACCAACCTTTATTGTGATTTTATACTTTTTTGTGCTTGTCTCCAAGTAAGGACGTTGTTTGAGGGTGTTTAGTATAGTCTTGGTGTCTGGGGGTAGGTCATTCATTGTGTCAAGTTCAATTCTCAATCTAAAGTTTGAAATTAGGAAGATCTTAGGTTCACGAATTCAATTAAATTCCGTTAGAGTTTACATCAGTTTCAGGTCTATTAGTATTATAATTATGAATTTTAGGTTTCTTAGAGTTTTTATTTCATTCATTGTGTTTTCACTTTGATTTTTATGTTCGTATAATTTTTGTTGTTGTTTTGATCTCATTATCATTATCATATTTATAACTCATTTGTTGTTGTTGTTTTAGGATTTTTTTTTATATTCCTATAGTCCAAAAATCTGAGGTTAATGTTACAAAGTTGTTCTCTTTATTTGGTTGAGATTGGTTCCTTAAAGAGTCGATAAAGAGAGCATGAGTGTTAAAAGGCGAAAATGTGAATATATTATTGTGAAAAGTCGTATTTATGTGAACACAAGTGAATAACATTTATTTGAGTGTAAACACATAAAGGAGTGTGTGAGCACATAGTTCTTGTTACAAACATGATATTTAAATTTTGATGATGTCTTCTAAATACGAGGCATCACCTAAGAAGGAGCAAGAAAACACTTTTTTTTTTGTTATGGATTGCACAACAGGGATTTGAAAGCATGAATGTGGCTTTAAATAAAATGCAAAATCAAATAGACAAGAATGAAGGTATACTTACTAATTTACCACAATCCTAAAAGGTTCCTAAGTTGTGAATATTCTTGATCACAAAACTTGTATGAGACTCATCAAGGTGGGAAAAGATGAACAACTTACAGTATGATAAGTTCAACAATTATTTAGCAAGTAATTGCTGAAACTGTTTGTTTCTCTTCGGGTAAGAAAGAACCATAAATTGTGTTAATATCAAATTGACTGCTTCTTCATAATTCTTGGCTGCCTTATATAAGCACAGCCGGCTGCTTTAAGTAAGCAAAGCCGTTACAGATAACGTCTAGAATTAAGAAAAAGTTGGTAACGCTCTATGTGAGTTTACCCACGTACAGATTGGAATTAAACGTACTGAATATTAATCGCAATAACTATAATAATAAAAGCAATAACTGATAAATTGCAAGACCCGTCTTGTATTGAAACTGCTCCTCTTCTTTCTGTATAATTGTATATCCATGTAAATATTGTTCACGTTCCTTATTGCTGCATGGCTTATGTAATTACTTTCCTTCATCATATATACTTGGAATTTGGCCTAATGGCCCTGGTTGATCTACGTGGCTTATCAATCCCTCCCCCATCGCGTGCAACCTTGTCCCCAAGGTTGATACCTGGAAACAATTCCAGTAACTGTTTGGTAGATACCCATGTGGCCTCTTCTACAGTTAGATACTTTCAGTGAACTAAACTTTCTTCGACAATTTGGGCACCCTGTTTTACCCAGCGGTGATTAAGAACAGCATGTGGTATCAGCAGAACTTCCCCATCATCATTGAAGGATGGTATCTCTGTGCTGTGGTTGTGAACCTCTGTGTTGGTGTGATACTGTTTAAGCAAAGAGACATGAAATATTGGATGAATGCGTGACTCTGCTGGTAACCTGAGTTTGTAAGCAACAGGTCCAATTTTCTCCAGAATTTCATAGGGTCCATAGAAGCGACTCGCAAGTTTCTGGTATTCTCGCTTAAAAACCGTATGCTGTCGATATGGATGGAGTTTCAAAAGGACTAAATCACCCACATCAAATGAGACATCTCTTCTCTTTTTGTCTGCGAGTTGTTTCATCCTATTAATCGAGCGTGCCAAGTTGATTTTGAGCTGTTGAAGTAACTCATCTCGCTCCTGCAACTGCTGATCCACTTGATGCACCGGTGATAGACCATCATGGTATGATGGAATAGTTGGTGGAAGCCGGCCATATATTGCCTGAAAAGGAGTCATTCCGGTTGAGATGTGGAATGTTGTATTATACCAATATTCTGCCCATGGTAAGTAGAGACTCCACTTCTTTGGCCACTGATGAACAAAACATCGCAAATATTGTTCAACACATCGATTAACAACCTCGGTTTGGCCATCCGTTTGTGGATGATATGCGGAGCTAAGCTGCAACTTTGTTCCTGACATCTTAAAGAATTCCTGCCAGAAATGACTAACAAAAACTGGATCCCGATCACTGACTATAGACCTTGGCATGCCATGAAGCTTAATAATGCCTTCCACAAATTTCTCTGCAACACTCTTAGTTGTAAAAGGATGTTTTAATGGCAGGAAATGAGCCGATTTGCTGAGTCTATTGACGACAACCAGGATGGTATCCTTGCCTTGAGAAGCAGGTAAACGCTCAATGAAATCAAGTGTAATGTCCTCCCATACCTGGCACGGGATGGGCAGTGGTTGGAGCAGACCTGCAGGAGCCAATGTATCTGATTTGGTTTTCTGGCATACCACACAATTCTTGATATAGTCTTGGACTGATTTACGCATTCCAGGCCAATAAAATTGTTACCCCAATTTCTTGTAAGTGCGCAGAACACCAGAGTGGCCACCAACTTTTGTATCATGCATTTCGTGCAGTAGCTTTGCACGTAGAGTAGGGTCTGCAGGAATGATGACCCGTTCCTTGTAACGAAGCAAACCATTCCGCCAAGCAAAGTTGCTGTGTAACTAATCTGCGGCGATCTGACTCATGGACTGAATATATAAATCTGTCTTTACCGCCTGTTTAATGTCCTCCCACAAAGTAACCTGAGAAACCATAAGATGATGAAGAATAGGACTTCCCTGTTTACGAGAGAGAGCATCAGCTGCAGCATTTTCTTGACCAGGCCGGTATTTGATTTCATAGTCATAGCCTAAGAGTTTGACAACCCATTTTTGTTGCTCTGGTGTGATGATCCGTTGCTCAAGAAAAAATTTTAGACTGCGTTGATCCGTCTGAATATAGAACTTTCAGCCTAATAGGTATGGTCGCCACAATCTTATAGCTTCAAGAATAGCCAGCATCTCTTTAGCATAAGTAGACCAAGATTTCTTTGCTACTCCGAGTGCCTTACTCATAAATACAATTGGTTTGCCTTGCTGGGATAAGATGGCGCCAATTCCATCACCTGAGGCATCGGTCTCTACAGTGAAGACATCCTTGAAATTAGGCATTGCTAACGTTGGTGTCGTTGTCATGGCTTGTTTGAGCGCGAGGAAGGCAGTTTCAGCTCCCTCATGCCACCCAAATTGGCCCTTTTTAAGGAGATTGTTGAGAGCTCGCGCCACAATGCTATAATTTTTAACAAACTTCCTGTAATACCCTGTCAACCCTAAAAAACCACGAAGCTCTGAAATATTAGTAGGTCGTGGCCATGCTACCATTGCTGCAATTTTATTTTCATCTACCTTCACGCCATGATTGGTGATTATGTGCCCTAAGTACTCCAGCTCTTGTTGACCAAAAGCACACTTATTAGCCTTGACAAAAAATTGATGTTGCTGTAAAATGTCAAAAGTCTGCCGTACATGCATCAAATGCATGTCCCACGTAGGACTATAGACTAATATATTATCGAAGAAAACCAATATAAATTTTCGAAGAAGAGGTTGAAATATTGAATTCATGATAGCTTGAAATGTCGAGGGGGCATTACACAACCCAAAAGGCATAACCAAATATTCATAGTGTCCGTTGTGAGTACGGAAAGCAGTTTTTGGTATATCCATAGGATTAACCCGTACCTGATGATATCCATCTCGAAGATCAAGCTTGGTGAAATATGAGGCACCATAGAGCTCGTCTAACATATCGTCAACTGTAGGGATAGGGAAGTGGTCCTTTATGGTTGCAGCATTGAGAGCCCTATAATCTGTGCAAAAACGCCATGTTCCATCTTTTTTCTTCACCAATAGTACCGATGATGAAAAAGGGCTGGTACTGGGTCTGATAAGGCCGGAATTTAGCATTTCATGAACTTGCTTCTCAATCTCTTCCTTTTGATAATATGCATAACGATATGGCCGAACATTAATAGGTTCTGTGCCGTCTTTGAGAGAAATGCAGTGATCAACCCCCCTGGCAGGTGGTAGACCTGTTGGTTCCTTAAGAATGTCTGCAAACTCATGCAAAATGGCCTCCATATCCGGATGCGTTGGCTGTATTTTTGACTCCGCAGTACTAATCTGTAAACAGATTGCAAAAATGGCATGGTGCTGGTGAGTTGCTTTGGTTAATTCAGTGATAGACGCAAGTTGTATGCCTTCATCACCTACTCCATGTAACCGCCTGAGTTGGTTCTTCCACTGAAATTCCATGGTTAACTGTTTCCAGTTACAAACCACAGAACCTAGCATTTCCAACCATCGGATGCCTAGCACCAAATCCAGCCCTGTAAGTGGAAGAGAATAAAGAGTTAATGAAAAATGGGTGCCCTGCAGGTCCACTCTGACTGCTTCAAAACGTCCCTGGCATTTCAATTTTTCACCATTTGCAACCCGCACGGTGAAAGATGTTGTAGGCACCACTGGTATACGTAATGCATTGGCCAATCTTTCGCTAATAAAGTTATGAGTTGATCCACTGTCGATTAGTGCGATAACATCGCTCGATCCAATTCTTACAGTGATGCGCATGGTCTTAGGTGCAGCCCAACCTATCAATGCATGGAGTGTAATTTCTGGTTCGGTTATTGTTTCAGCATTCTCCTGAAATGCTTGGTCGTCACCTTCCTTATCACATAACAGAGTGTTACTGTCATTGTACCCTTCTAACATTAAGATGCGAGGCTCACGACACTTATGTTCTGCAGTAAATCTTTCATTGCAATTGAAACATAAATTCTGAGCTCGTCGTCTCTGCATTTCTTCCCAAGTGAGGCGCCGAATAGGAGTAGTAGGAACCGTTGGGACAGCTCGATTGAAATTGGGAGGAGAAATGATAGATCTCATTGGTGGTGATGGTGCTGGTCTGCTGAACCTCCTCTGTCGGTTAAGCCGATCATCCTTCATTCGGGCCAGACTGATGGCCTCTTTCAATGTCTGTGGTTTAAACATGCGTATTCCATCTGAAATCTCAGTTTTTAAACCACCCATAAATATACCTACAAGAGCCTTTTGAGTCCATCCGCGTACTCGGTTGCCCAGGCGCTCGAATTCGCGTTGATAATCTCGAAGTGAACCTCCTTGCCGGATTCTTGAAAGACTCTCATCAAAGTCCTCACATTCTGAAGGACCAAAAAGCGCGCAGAGTTCGTCTTCAAAGTTTGCCCATGATAAAACTCTTCCTTCTTCTTCAGTCAACCGTCGAACCCATTGCCACCATTGGTTGGCTTCCCCTTCCAAATGATAAGAAGCCAGGGGAACCTTCTGTAGTTCTAGAGTGTTTTGAAATGCAAAAAATTGATTCACACGATTAAACCACTCAGTGGGATCATCTCTTGAGAATTTAGGAAACTCAAGTCTTGCTGTCTTGGATGAGACAATTAAGCGTCCCCCTTCTTGTCCTTCACGTTGCTGGTTGGCTTGGTTTGGAGGCTCCTGATTTGCAAGCAATACATCAGAAAGTCGGTTAAGCGTGGCCTCCAGATGTTGCAGCCTATCAGCCATGCCCAGCTCCATTCGGTGCAGCCCTTCTTCCAATTGCTCAATGCATTCCTTATTAGTGCCCATAAGATCCTTTGTAAGCTCTGATACCAATGATAAGTTCAACAATTATTTAGCAAGTAATTGCTGAAACTGTTTGTTTCTCTTCGGGTGAGAAAGAACCACAAATTGTGTTAATATCAAATTGACTGCTTCTTCATAATTCTTGGCTGCCTTATATAAGCACAGCCGGCTGCTTTAAGTAAGCAAAGCCGTTACAGATAACATCTAGAATTAAGGAAAAGTTGGTAACGCTCTATGTGAGTTTACCCACGTACAGATTGGAATTAAACGTACTGAATATTAATCGCAATAACTATAATAATAAAAGCAATAACTGATAAATTGCAAGACCCGTCTTGTATTGAAACTGCTCCTCTTCTTTCTGTATAATTGCATATCCATGTAAATATTGTTCACGTTCCTTATTGCTGCATGGCTTATGTAATTACTTTCCTTCATCATATATACTTGGAATTTGGCCTAATGGCCCTGGTTGATCTACGTGGCTTATACGTTTAAAAAAATCAAATAAACTACTTGATGAATGAGAAGCTATATACCAATGCTAAAAAGATGCAAAATGATCATATGGTGATTCAAATATGTTAAATTTTAAAACTAAGAATGGAAAGGTTGAAACTTGTTGGAAAAGAGAATGGGAAAGAGTTTGGAGAAAACTAATGTACTTTAAGATAAGGGTAACAATGATGTCTATAAAGTTAAAGATTGCAACACAAAACAAGAGATATGTTTTTAGATTTGTGATAATTTTAAAGTTCTTTCACTAACCAACAAACTTGAAAAGGATAACAAGAATAATGATTGTGAAGTGCATCATTGCAAAAGAATTTGAAATGCTTAGATGAACAAGGTGAAGACAATAATGAGAGGTTGATAGTTTGGAGCACATATAAGCTGTTCTAGATAATGACCATAACGGATTAGATCTTTTCAACCAATCTTATGGAACAATATGATGGTTTATTGGACAGATATTAGATGAAAAAATCAATGAGTTGGTTAAGAGGAAAGAAATAAAAGAAAGGCCACTTGTGAAGAAAATAAGCGAAAAAGTTATGAAGAATGTCTTTTATACTAACAAACCTATACAAAATAGTATTTTTGATTGTTTGTTGTGGGATGGATTATTAGGAAGTATTACCCATAAATATTGTTTTTATTGTTAATTTGAGAACAAATCCTTTTGAGAAGAGGGGAGAATGATAGAAATCAAGAAGTATCACCAAAGGATCCATTAGAGGTACCAATTAAGCCTATTACAAGGTGTGAAACTAAAAGGATCCAAGAGGAATTAATTGTGCTGATTTTGAAATTTTAGGTTAACAAGTTGCAAATCTGCCAGACTAGACCTTCGTGTATTGTTTGGGTCATATCTTAAGCTACAAATGGAATTTTGTTACAATTCTAGTTGGGCCAAAAACTAAACATCCAAAGCTTTCAATTCATATTTGATAGGCTCAGTAACTAATCCAAAAGAGAGAAAGATGTGTCTGAAGTCAAGATTGAAATCTTCAAACAAACAAGAAAGGTTGGAAAATGATTGTTTTCTATATGATTTAATAAATAATATTATATTTGAGACATTATTTAGTTAGATGACACGACTAAAGAGTTGATGTCTTCTCCCAAGTGTAGGAGTGTCGAAGTAATAAAATCGGTGCATTTGGATTGATGTCTTCTCCCAAGTGTAGGAGTGTCGAAGTAATAAAATCGGTGCATTTGGACTTCTAGAACTCGAGATATGGGTTGAACACTGAACAGTATCTGGACTGTAGGATAGATTCTGACTTCTCTGTTGTTGCTAAGATTGGACTTCCAAACAGTAGAATTGAGTCTTGGACTCCTCATTAATGTTTTAGTCCTATGTCTTAGCTTTCTAGCCATGTAAACCAAATTGAAATCCAAAATCTATAGCTCTAAATATGACCCAATGATTGAACAGTATTCAAGTTTGGACCGAACCATCATCTCTTTTCTAAGCTTAACCCTTTCTTTGTCTTTTTAATTTCAGTAGTTGAACTCATCAATTAATCCTTTGATTTATGTGATAGACATGCATTTAACATGAATATTTACCATAAATTAAATGTATCTTATATTATTAGACATGTTATTGTAAATCATGTTCTAGTTAAGAAGTTATTGATACTTCAAGTGCAAAATGATGATATAAAACCTTGATAAAAATACACTTTTAAGTACTAATCACACCCCCGTACCAGCTTATTACTAGTTCCTAGTAATCAAAGTGTTAAAATAGAAAAACAATTTGCAAATTTCACAAAGCAAGGCATTCATCATTCAACTTCCATTAATCTATCCAGATAAACAAACTCTCATTAAATTTTTATATATCTGCTCAATACCTCTTTACCAAGATATTAAAAAACCTTTCTTTTATGCTCAATATATCAACACATTGTTATGGGGCTTTACTTGGACGAAAACAAAATTTTGTTCTAATGTTTAAGGTTAACTTTCTTGAGATTATTAATTTTGTTTTAATCTATATACATATAACTTAAAACATAATGCATCTTTAACCCATGTAATGAGCTTTCGGCTAATAACTCCCAGACCAGTTGGTCTTAAGGCATTAAGTGTTAGGGACACCCCTACGAACTTAGTAACTCGGGTTGCAGATACTGATATGTAGATAATGCAATGTTTGATTCCCTTAAGCTTTTCTCCTTAACCTATGTAACAAGCTTTGAGCCAATAGCTCCCAAGTCAATTGACTTTAGGGTATTAGGTGTTAAAAGACTCCTTCGGGCTTAATTGCTTAGGTTAGGGAGGCTACGAAACCAAACTTATCTATGTTTTTATTATCATCATTTTTTTTTGTTTTTTTTTCAAATTATATAACCTTTCTCTTAGTTGTTACCTTTAACAAAAGAACATAAATAATGTAATAATCCAATGTGCAACCCACAATCATATGTTAAAGTGTGTGTGTGAAAATGAAGGTTTAAAAATACTTGTTAAATGAGTATATGAGCAGAATCAACTGATGATAATGCGAGAGTTTGTAAACTTGAATATTTCAAGAAGTATTCTGATAGACCTTGTTATGAATATTATAAATAACCATTAGAAAATGTTTACTAAGATGCATCTCAAAAGTCAATAAAATCCCTCTTTACTCTGCCATCATAGTAATAACAGTTTTGCTAAATGGTTTTATTATAAACAAAAACAGTTAGTTTGTTAGTTTTTTTTTTAATGTCAACTACTACCCTCCCCCAACCAAAACGAGACATTGTCCTCAATGTCCTAAGGTAGAAAGATAGAGTATAGAAGACATCACCTGAAGCAACAACTACTAACAAACCTGAAACACACTTAAACAAATATAAGAAACCACAAAACACAAATATTATGCTATTAATAAAACTAAAAGACACAAATTTTTACAAACTAAGACTCAAATCATAGTTGTGATTGTCACTCATATCTTCCCTTGGTTTTACGTCCAAGAATGGCTTAAATGCCCTTTATGGATCGGGGATAGGCTTCCCATCCAGTTTTCTTAAAAACTTGAAAACATGGTCTTTTTTAGTTAGATTCCCAAGACTATGACAAGCATGTTCTTTATGAAAATTGGGTTATAAATCATGAATTGCACAATGCACATCTCCACTATGATGAGACTTAAGAGTCAATAGAAGATTATCTAAAGACTCTCTATGTTTTGAAATAAATCCCACCTTTTGATAATTTTCACAGGTTTTGCAAAATGCATGTGAGTCTTTGAACATGGTGGGCCAGTAAAATCCATTTGGTAAGATTTTTGCAGTCGTCATTCTTTGACGAGAAATGATCCCCACATGCCTCAGAGTGACAAAATTTAATGACAATACCTACCTCATTGTCGGGAATGCATCTTTGAAATATTTGATCATGATAATATAAGTAAGGGTCATCCCAATAAAAGTTTTGCACGTCGCTCAAAAACTTTCTTTTGTCTTGGGTATCCAAATGAGCTAGCAAAAATCCTGAAGCAAGAAAATTGATATTTTTAGCAAACCAAGGCATTGAACTAAGAGATAGTAAAGATTCATTAGGAAAGTAATCATTGATTGGTATGATGTCGGATGTCGAATCTATTGTCAATTTTGGCAAATGATCCGCGACAACATTTTCAGTGCCTTTTTCGTCCTCGATTTCTTCCTGTTTGAAAGTTTCAAAGATTTCATAATCGTGATTGACTTTTCTTTGTTTGGTCATGACATGAAGAAATGGAAGTGCTGGCGAGGAATCAGTATTTTCTTTGCAATGTTCAGATTCAACCTTTTCCTTACCCTTAGAGATTAACTCATCATCTTTCTTACAAGGTTCAAGAGTGGGTTTTTCCATAACCTTACCACTGTGAAGAGTGCTGAATGATTTGACTTGATCCATGTGTTGGCTTCCAGAACTACTTGTAATTGCATCGTGTATTGCCCCTTGGGATTTTGTTGTGGTTGAGATGGAAACTTACCTTTCTCTTGAAAACTGAGAGCAAATGTGAATTTTGCAAGCGTATCTTTAAAATCCGTCATGCTTTGAGCCAATTGAGTGTTGATTGTCTCTTGCTTTTCAATGTATGCATGCAAAGTTTCCTCAAGATTTCTTTTAGGAGGGGGAACATAAAGAGGTGCATATCCATGAGAATTTTGAAAATTATGGTGTGCTTGAAATGGTGGCTGTGAAGTTTGTGCATTATTGTTACCACTCTTCCAACTGAAATTTGGGTGATTTCTCCAACCGGGGTTATACGTTTGTGAGTATGGGTTATGATTGGGCCTTTAGAAACTGTTTAAAGCATAAGCTTGTTCATGGAGGCAATCCCTAAAAGAAGGCAAAGTTGGACAGTCATTGGTTGAGTGGTCATTGGTTTCACAAATTTGACACACAATGTCTTAAACAGATTTTAGTTGACCACTCTTTTTTAATTCTAGTGCCTCAACTTTTCTAGCTAAAGATGCAAATTTGGTTTGGAAGTTGTCGCACGCGTGCGGCGTCGTGGTGAAAACATCCACCCTCAAAAAATTTGTTATCTATCTATCTATCTCTATCTAAAAATAAGGGAAGACACTAGGAGACAAGGAATTCTTGTCTCTTATTAATGAAAACATGGAATGGGAGTCGCCACCTAGTATTTTGATCACTAGGAACCCTAACTGGTCTCAAAGATCGGGTACGGGGACTGGTTGCGTAAAGGGAAGGTATTAACACCCCAAATACACCCTACCTAAGGTAGGCTGCATTGTTTTATTGTCTGATAAAATCTAAGATCTTGTCGTGTTTTCTAGTTGTTGGTCCATCTATGGTTTAAGAAAAGTTCTCCTCGGTAAGGAGATTTTTATCTTATTGGGTAAAACCTAGTTGTTCTGACGTCAACAAAAGAATTTAATATCCGGAATACGTCTTACGTATAAGGTCGTAACCCCAGATATTAAAAGAAAATAAAATAATTTTTTTGGAATTTTTGAAATATTGGCCTAGTTCTCGTGACTTTAATAAACTGGTTATTAAAGCCAAAATGCATGTTAATACATATTTTTGCAATTTTCTTTGTTATATGAAAATACAATATGATTTGTTTTTTTAGAGAGACTTGGCAGTATGCATGAAAACAAAACATTTTATTTTATTTTTTATTTTTTTATTTTTTTTACAAAAACTAGGTATTTTAATACTAGATTTGTATCTTTACAGTATAAAAATACAAACCAACATTTTAAAATGCAATAAAATATTTACGAAAAATCACATATTTTTGAAAAGAATTTTTTTTTTAGAATTTTTTTCGGGCTGGGCCCAACCCGGCCCATGTGGCAGGGCTGGACCCAGTAGGCTTAACCAGGTCACTGGCCTAAACCAGTGACCTGGCTGGGCAAAAAATCACGTACTATTCAAGTGAATTATAATTCACTTGAACAGTAAACTACAACAATGAAAACAAAACTGTATGCTGTAATCAAAATGCAAAGTGAGAGAAGCTTACCTAGTAACTGAGACCAACGGAAATGACTATGCTAAAACTTTGGCTCACGATCTGTAGTAACTGGTTCTGAGGAAGACGAAGACGATGGCAGCACTGGTTTGGTCTCTACGATTTCCTCTGCTTACATTTTTTCCTTCCGGTCGTTTCTGTCTCCCTCTCGTGTTGTTTCCCCTCTCCTTCTGTTTTTTTTTCTCTTCTCCACCCACGGTCACTCTCCTTGTTTCTCTCCTTTCTTTCTCTTCTTCCCCTTCCTGTTCTCTGTGTTTCCCTCTTTTTTTCTCCTCTGTCGTTCTTTGCTGTCTCGTTCTCCCCTCATGTTCTCTCTTTCTCACACTTTTTATAGCCCAACGCTGTATGCATTTTTTTCTTTTCTATAACGGTCCCATAACTGAAGCAATCTGCTGTTTTTGTTGCTAAAATTGCTCCACTGTCTGATGAAACGGCTTTAAAGAAAGGTGATGAAATAATGCTCTAAAACGGCATTGAAGAAAGGTGATGAAATAACGCTCTGAAACGGCACCGTCTTCCTATCAAAATGGATATTTCTGATTTGGTCCTCGGATGTTTTTACAATTTTGTAATCAAGCCCCTCGGATAAATTGTAATTGGATCCCTTGATTTTAGTGCCTTTTCCGGTTTGGTCCTTGGTTTCGGATTGTTTCAATCAAGTCCCTAATTGGCCCTCAAACTTCATTAATTATACAATTCAGCCCCTGATTTGACTAAATCAACTCTTCAAAATTGTAATTGTACCCCAGAACTTTAATTTCTTCCAATAAAAACCTAAATTGAAATAAATCAATTTTTCTTGCAATCAAACTCTCCATAAATTCAATTAAACCTTAGATAAAATTTAATTCCATAAACCCAAGCACCTTCCTATCAAATTGAATTTTCCTTATCAACAAGTCTCTCACTAGTCAAAAATATAATGTCAAATTTCAACCTTTAGCTTTTTTGAACCTCTTCAACCAATTTTTGATCTTTTTTCAGCATTCCAGCATCCTTTTCTCCTTCCTACTATTTTTTAGATTTCTTCCGAATATTTTTTGATATATTAATTTTTTTTTATTTTCTCATTTTTCTTGTGGGAACCCAAAAATGAGTAACAACAGAGGTCATGATCTTCCATATGGTTGTACATACATCTACTAGATGTATGAGGTTGAGTTTTACCCGGTGCCTCATAAGTACCTGTAATGTCCTAATTTTGAGCATTTTCAGCTAGCAAGTCTAGGAACTCCAGTGCTTCATCAGAGTCTTTATCTTCAAAAGTTCCATTACACATCAATTCAACCATTTGCCTATCTCTAGGTGTTAACCCTTCATAAAAATATGAAACCAATCTCCATGTTTCAAAACCATAATGAGGGCAAGTATTAAGCAAGTCTCGATACTTATTCCAACATTGGTAAAATGTTTCTTCTGGTTTTTTTAGTGGAAGTGGTGATTTTGTCTTTTGAAAGAGTTTGTTCTGTGAAATGAAAAAAACTTCTTTAAAAATTGTTGTTGCATTTCATCCCAAGCACGAATGGATCCTGGTCTCAAATTTTGTAGCCATGTTTTAGCTATATCTTTTAATGAAAAAGGAAAAAGCTTTAATCTGATGGTGTTCATGCTACAATTTAAGTCATTATAGGTGTTACAAACCTCCTCAAATTCTCTCAAATGCAAGTATGAATTTTCTAAATCTAAGCCATGAAAAGAAGTTAAAAGTTGAATAATACCTGACTTAAAATTAAAATGAGATGCATCAAGGGGGAAAACTACGCACGAGGGTGCACTTGTTCTTGTGAGATTCATGTGGTCTCTAAATGTTCTAACACGGTTATTCTCATTATTCTCATTATAAAGCGACTGGTTATCTTCTTCGGCTATATTTTCTGAAAATGATGAGGATACCCTATAAAGTCTACCACTTAATATACGTGACCAAATTCTCATGCAAGTGCAGAAAGAAAAAAAAAAGAAAAGGAATAAACAAAACAAAACAAAACAAAAGTTAGATAAAATGAAAAGTGAAAAGAGAAAATAAAATAAATATTATAATTTATACAAGAATTTACCTCCCCGGTAACAACGCCAAAAACTTGATATGACCAAAAAGTTGATGTCTTCTCCCAAGTTTAGGAGTGTCGAAGTAATAAATAACCCGGCAAGACCGGGCTTGAACAACAGGGAGGTTAACTGTATAAACTACAAATAAAGAAATAGATAATAACAGAAAAGGAGTTGAAGAGAGCTTTGAGATGTGATATTGATATAAGGATTAAACAAGGATAAAATAATTGTCACGGTTAGAGGATCCACTAATGGTATTTCAAACAAGTATAATATAAACTCTTTTTATTATTCAACTGGAAACCACACACAAAGGAGGTTCCAATCAGATTATAAATTATTAACATGATTACATTAGTTATCTTATTCAAATAATGCTAATACTTGTAAGTGTTGTGAGGTATTTATGATTATAACCTATGTTAACAACAAATCAAATTCCTTTCACAGCACAGGTGTCGGTTATACCATACGGGTGGGCTATAAAAGTACCAAGTATTTGTGGTACCAAGGGTTATACAACATAAATCTAGATTAACTATTTAACAATCAAAGTATTAAAAGTGAACAAGATAACAAATATAAAACATGTTAGTATCAAATATTAAAGTCCATGTTGAGTTTATACTATACTTATTCTTACACCATTAGTGTAACTTTTTCACCTTGACATAATAAACTTAGCTAAACATAATGAATGAGAGAAACATAAATAAACAAGATAAGAACATAAATAAGATATAAGTTAACTAAGTAAAGGAAAGGAAATGAAAAGGATAAACAAGATATTAATATGAACAAAACTTAAGCATTACAAAAATATAAAGAAAGAGAGCAAGAGCATGATATTGATCTGAAAACCAAGACGCCTAAATACATGGCAAATGCCTTCTTTTATAGTCCAAAATTCAGAACTATTGATTTGATGACTAATTGATGAGTGGGTGACCATATCTTGACTTAATGACAATCCTTATCTTTTTATCTAAACAAAACATCATTGCTAACGTCAGAATTTAAACAGATTATCCCCATGAAAGTTCTAGAAAATTGTCTCAGCTTTCCAACAAAAAAAAATCGGTGCATTTGGACTTCTAAAACTCGAGATATGGGCTAAACATTGAACAGTGTCTGGGTTGCAGGACAGATTCCGACTTCTCCATTGTTGCTAAGATTTGGACTTCCAAACAGCAGAATTGAGTCTTAGACTCTCATGAATATTTTAGTCCTATGTCTCAACTTTCTAGCTATATAAACCAAATTGAAATCCAAGATCTATAGCTCCAGATATGACCTAGTGATTGAATAGTGTTCAAGTTTGGACAGAACCAATATCTCTTTTCTAAGCTTAACCCTCTCTTTGTCTTCTCAATTTCAGTAGTTGAACTCATCAGTCAATCTTTTGATTTATGTGATAGACCTGTATTTAAGATGAACATTTACCATAAATTAAAGGTGTTATTGATACTTCAAGTGCAAAATGATGATATAAAACCTTGATAAAAATGCACTTTTAAATACTAATCATTAGATAATTAATTTAATTGGCTCGAACTTCAATTAGCATATGAAACGTTTCTGGCATTTCTTGAAACGCATAACTCTCAAATTATTTTATTAAAAGCACACATTATCTTTTTGGTTCACAATTATAATTTCTCTTAATGACGTAAAAAACTTTGTAATGCATGTATATTTTATAAGTTGATAAAAAAAAATACATCATAGTCGCAATGAAGTGGAAACATATCTTTATTAAGTATGTAAAAGATAAAAAAGCATTTCTAAAAAATGAAAAAATAGGCATCATTATTGTTAAAATCTATTTCGACCTCAAGTTATTTTTCATAAATAGTAAAAAAAAACATTAAAAAAACATCTAAAAATAAGAAAAAAAAAATTCAAGTTGACTAAATTTTTTTTCAGGTTTTAATTGGATATGATAATTGTTCCAATGGTATAATTAAACTAAAATCAATAGGAATTGAAGGATCGAAGACCAAATTTGAAAAATTAATATGATTTAAGTGGTTCTATTAATTCAATTAAGGATTTAATTGAATATATTTCTTACTTTTATAATTGATTGTGACTTCAACTGATAGTTTTGTAGAGTTAAGGATCACTTTGAAGAAAACATAGGAAAATAGAGGGGTTCATTTATTTTGGCCATGAGGCCTATTGAAAGTTTTTTTTTAACTTAAATTTGGATGGAAATTGAGTAATTAGAATTGCAAGAGGATTAAAATTGAAAAGGCTTTAGTTTCTAATGACTGCTTTGAACTTTCATAACATCAAACATTTTTGTTTCAAAGATGCGATATAAATATTTGACCCACCTCCTTTGTCTTTTTTCTCAATAGTGAAATAAGAAGAGAACCTTAGCCAACACATTTCAAATCCAAATACCTAGCCTTTAACTCATGCAAGACCCTATCAATTAGCCCATTTCATATCCTCTTAACCTACACACCTCATCACTGTTGATTTTTCTAATTTTAGGGTCATTTAGAACCATTTTAGATATCGCCCTTTCACAATCTTGGTATCTTTCATTCTTTGAGTAGTTTGCCTTTTATTGTGATATGTTATTTTTTTTGTCTTTTTTTTTTGTTGTTGTTTTATTTAGCTACTTTTCCTCACATATTATCTCGCCAACCCTTATCAAGAGAGCAATTACATGCCCCTGTACAAAGCCTGTGGTTCTAGTTTTTGTCCTAACCCCTCAATGATTGATTTTAGATTACTTAGACATTTGACAATTCATGTGATCTTATTAAGTTAATTATCCTGCCTATAAATAAGTTTAGGGTTTAAATAAAAAAATGAGGAGGGAGAAGAGGAATGATGAGAAGGAAAGAAAATAAAGATTCTAAGAGAAATACTGAGAATTTAAAAAATTAGAGTTCTGAGTCTCTCGAGATTTTAGAGAAAAGTAAGTTATAAGGTTTTGATTTAGAGCCCATTTGGTTTTATATTTTAAAAGTGTTTTTAAAAAAGTTATAATAATAGATTCACTTTTAATTTCTTATCTTATTTTTTTGTGAAATGTTTCTTTAGTTATTTGTGTTTTCTTTTCTTTCTCTTAACAACTAAAATACATAATTGTTTTTTGTTTGTTATTTGTTTGGATCATGTAAGGGTTGTTAAACTCAAGCTTTATGAGTCTGTAATAATACTAGGCTCAAGATTCTAGGGTTTGGCATAATCATATCTTTTGGGTCGGCTTGATCACCAAACCCAAAATAATTAAAACAATCTCTATATTTTTTTAATATTTTTTTTAAAAAATATTATTAAACTACTGTGAGCACGAATATATATTATATACTAGTATAATTCATAATTGTTTATTTAAGGCCCTGCTTGTTTGTTGGAAAGTAGTTTTTTTTTGGAAAGTGAATTCTGGAAAAGTGAATTATTTTTCGATGTTTGGTAGTGTAATGAAAAATAAATTAAAAAACATTTTCCAGTGTTTGGTTATGTCATAGAAAATGAGTTGGAAAATAACTTATTAATGTTTTATTTTTTTCAAGTTTATTAAAATAATGAGGAACAAATCTTAAAAATTAAAAAGTTGAATGAAAATAAAATTGAAAAAAAAAATATAATTTCATAAATTATCTCAAATAAAATAAATAATAATCAAAATAAGAGAGATCAAATCTAATGGATAAAAAAATTAAAAGATGAAGAAATTAAAATAATAATAATTAACATTTCATAAATTATTTCAAATATAATAAGTAACAATAAAAAGAATAATGATCAAATTTGATAGATAAAAAATTTCAATTAAAAAATGATAAGGAAAAAGCAAATAACAATTATAAAAATAAGGACCAAAATTAATATAAAAATTAAATTTGAAGGAATGAAATTAAAAAAAAAATATTCAAAACAATATATATATATATATATATATAGCAATCAAAAGTTTGAGGACCAAATTTGATATAATCAGCAAATAATATGATATTTCTAAATTTTTCACAACTTCTGGAAAGTGTTTTCCGCTCAAAATGAAAAGAAAATATTTTTTTAGAAACCAAGCTAAATTTTTCTTTAACTGAAAAGTATTTTTTATTAACCAAAAATTGTTTTTTGTTGATTAATGTTTTTAATAACAAACAGGATAAGTTAAACGTTAACTTTCAAAAAAAAATTAATAATAAGTAAATAAAAAATCTGAAAGTGCAGGCAACTTATCCAAATCGTGAGGATGACTTCTGCATTATTTTATTCCCAGCTAACCCAAAACCTTATCCAATGGACCCTCCTTCTCTC
>Ga0325411_1001206_pt1 | contig 28579 bp, 27 predicted proteins | sample PopdelMetagenome_13_FD_206181 | JGI IMG/M metagenome (GOLD analysis project Ga0325411, IMG submission 206181) | Populus deltoides microbial communities from Bellville, Georgia, United States - Xylem-PdIQD-R4 | ecosystem: Host-associated > Plants > Phyllosphere > Stem > Wood/Secondary xylem...
TCACTCACTACACTTATCTTGTAATTACCAGGAAAAATGAGGACCGTACTTTGTTAAGATGGATTCTGATGTTTTAATTTATCCCAAATTTGTACTTGCTATATTTTAGGATTTAAGCCCCGATGGAGAGCGAGAGAGAGGAAAATGTCCACTCACTCCTCATGAAGTAGGATTAATGCTGCGTGCCCTTGGTTTTGCTAACAACACATACCTTTATGTTGCATCTGGAGAAATATATGGTGGAGAAGAGACTCTAAGGCCCCTTAGAGAACTCTTCCCAAACTTCTATACAAAGGAGATGCTAGCAGTTGAAGATCTGAAACCTTTTCTTCCATTTTCTTCCCGCCTGGCGGCCATCGACTACATTGCCTGTGATGAGAGTGATGTCTTTGTCACAAATAATAATGGAAACATGGCCAAGATTCTTGCTGGTCGAAGGTGAGAAAATACTAGTCCATAGTTTTCTATGTCTTGAATATGTTTGAGCTTGAAATTAATCTGTGGTCCATAATTTGATTATAATACTGAGGAATAAGTGATTTAAATTTGAATTTTCAAGGAAGTTAGTTCTTTGAAAATACTGTTGCCTATATTTTCTACATTTTCTGTGTGATGTCTTTGACAGATTTGAGTTTTTGGACCATACTATAAGATAATACTCAGGTATTATAAGGAAATAACAGCAATAAGATCTAACTGAAAAAACATGCTTGCTTCTGTTGTGATAATATGGAAATTGTTCAGCTGCATTAATGTTGCACTGGGCTCAGATTAGATAATTTATTGAGATTAAAGTTTGAGCCAGAATGGCTGAATTGAATTCGAATATGTAAATTCCCAAGAATCTCTTTTTGTGTGAGTACTTGATTTTTTTATGTCATTATCATCTAAAGCCAATCAAGACATTATATAATGAGTAATTTTAGGGATCCTTCTCAAGAAAAAATAATCTAGAGATACTTACATTTAATAATTATTTGTTTACTATATGATGTGTTCTTTATGATCGATGCATTATTAATTATTCTGTTTCTGTAATTATAATTGTCCCATATAATAGTACACACCTCCAAAATTTTAAAATCTTGCTTGTAACATTATGTGCTGTCATTTAGTACATAAAAAAGTTACTCTTGTATAATTCACTCATTTTTACGTACCATTTACTTGCACTAATTTTTATTTTTCATATATAATGGATCCAAGGAGGTACGCTGGGCATAAGAGGACCATCAGACCAAATGCAAAGAAGCTTAGTGCATTGTTCATGGCAAGGGATCAGATGGGCTGGGATACATTTTCCAAAAAGGTGAAAGCAAGCCAGAGAGGATTTATGGGAGAGCCAGATGAGGTGAGGCCTGGACGAGGTGACTTTCATGAATATCCATCTTGTATCTGTGAGAGGCCATTCACTGATGATGAAAACAGCAAGGGTGAAGATCGACTGTCAGCCAGGATTCCTGTGAACTTTAAGGAAAAAGTTCACTCCAAGTATGTTGGAGAGAACCAAGGTGACAAAAGCCTCCAGAGATTGAAGAGAAGCATGGGAGAAGAACCGATATCTTTAAGAGAGAATGAGGATGATGAAATTTTCCCTGACTGATGGTAAGAGTGGAGGCAGCTCCTGATTAGTAGCAGGCAGAAATTTATGCCTCCAATATTTCCATCTTCCGAGCATATGCCCCATCACATGCTGGCACAAGATTTTATTGATAGCGGCATCGTAACTTAAGCCTTCTCAAATGTAGTATCTGCTTTCCTTCTCTCTTCAGTCTGTGATTAGATCAATGAATGAATTGGGCCTCCACGAGTCAGGGAACTTAAATGATCTGCAATTGTCTATAGATAGTTTTGCTAGGGGAACATGTTTGTAGGTTTGTCGAGGTCAATGGAACTTATCTGGATGCATCAACGAAGTCCAACTTTACCGTGCAGTCATGGTCTTCGTTCTCTACATTTGTTTGAGATAACTGGTAGCCGGCTGCAGTGTGAAATTGTTTGACACCGCAATGGTTTCACCATGCAAAAGGAAAAAAAGCTTAGAGACGTGCAACACAAATGGAAACGTTCCCCTTGTTGGCCATCCGTTTGTTGATTTTTATAAGCACAAGCAGCCTTGTTTCGCGTATCAAGCGCTCATTTCATTTCATCAGGACGAAAAAGAAGAGGAAAGCAAGTTACGGACGATTAAGCTTGCGATCAGCGCTGTTATTATAGTGAAAAGATTTTGCTAAGCTTTATACTTTTTAAAATATTTCTCTTTAAGAATATATTAAAATAATTTTTTTCAGACTTAATTAAAATCATAACAAAAAACACTAAAAACCAATATTAATTTGTCAAAAATACTTTTAAAAAACACTAAAAAAACAAATCCAGACTGTTCTCTAAATTTAACTAGGGGCCAGGGATCTCTAGCAGTTCAATCAGCCCCCCTCGCTAAATTTAAATTGCAACTTCAATTCGGAAAACTAAAGAAAAGCTTATTGATTGTGGAAATAACCATCCCCACCGACCACCGACCACCAACCACCGATCACCTAAAACGGGAATTCACAAGGTATACATGACTGATCAGCAAAGCTTCCTGCAATTTCAAGCCAAACTACATGGAGATTTTCCATATACGACCCTTATGGCAAACGCTGGGAGATCAAATCATCATAGCAAATAAACTAAAATTGATATGAACATCTACCCACTACATGTCATATTATCCCAAGCAGAATTTCCATTCCTACCTATCACCTCTTTTATAAATATACACAAACTACTCTTGCAGTGTTGTCCAGCCACAATTGAGCATCTTTGCACTCGATATCACCATTGCATGAGCTCCTCTCAGCCATGGTTATTCCCTGCAACAACAAAAGCAGTCACAGTTTTATCAATTTTCAATCATCTACAAATGCACACACGAGGCTGGAATCCCCTGTAATTCAGCAGGGAGATGTTACCTCTAGAAGCAGTCCTACTTTTCAGACTTTTATCATGCGACACAGCAGGAACTTTTGACACCATCAAGGAGCTTTGTAGCCCTTCTAACAGCTGCGAACAACAAAGATCAACAAGGCATGAAGACGTTAATCTGCTTGAAAAACAATTGCCAAGAAAAGGATAATAAAAACAGAAGGTTCTCCATGTCAAAAAGTCATGACTGATATCAAATTGAACTGCTCCAAAGAAGATCCCAAGAAAATGGCAACGAAAAACCCAACAAATGACCTAAAGAACTTCAAGATTCTTTTTTGAAATTCACCCTCCCAGTTCTATTTATACAATTAACAGGAATAGGCAAGTGGTTCCACTTGCACCAGCGATATTTAGGGGAAAATTGTAATGAGAAAAGATTATCTTCGAATAGTTTGCATCCACAATTCCTCAATTTTTATTCATTACCCATCTTTGACTGAATGAAAAAGCGTTCACTGGACAGATAAGATGTCTTTCTGAAAGAGATGCTCCAAAAACCTTTGGACTGAAAGAGATGCTCCAAAAACCTTTGGACATTGCTGACGAGCTAGAATATGCTAGGTTGAGTAGAAATCAGCGTATCAACATGGGTATTGTCAAAAGGAAGTTGGATTTTCTACAGACCTACTGGACCCTAACGAAGGGGGATGAGGAAGAAACCAGGCTGCTTTGTATGGGTGCGAAAAAGCAAGCTACCAAATAAAAAAGATTTGATGCAATAAACTAAAGTGCCATACTATTACATTGAATGCTTCAAAAACAATAAAGGCCATTACCATCCTCACAGAAGCAGGTCCAGGGAGGAGACTAACACAAGGTATGAATTCGGAGCTTTAAGAACTTACTCTTGATGTAGGCTGCATTTTACGGTTAGACCTTCGTGGCTCTGTGACATCAGAGTTTGATTTTGAAGAATCTCCATTGAAAACTTTGTCCTCTTCAATTCTACCCAACTTTCCACCAGCAGGAGCAAGTTTTCCTTTACTTACCCGTTGAGGTTTAGCATTTGATGTGGAAGTTTTCTTAGAGGAAAGTGTACCTGAAGGAAGAGGAAAGGAAGAAAATATTGGACCCTCTGTTGCTCCCACGGAGCTAGATAAGGGCTGAAAGTCAGTCAAGTTACGTTTTTCGGATGTATTTTCAACATGGCTTATAGAAGCCTTGGTCTTTGCAACATGATCTGTAACAGCACCATCATTGGAAGCAGAAACTGTAGTTGTCAATGAGTTGTCCTTCTGAGTACTTGTTCTACCAGAAACATTCTGTGGCTTTCCTGACTTAAAAACCTTGGGCTTCGATGCCGCTGTTCGGTTTGCGATTGATTCAGTTCTTAAAGTATTCTTCCATCCACGGGATCCTGATCCCCGAGGCATCAAATATTTAGCAAACTTTACCGAATCATTTGCGTCGTTGTTTTTGCTGCTCTGATCTGCAACATAGTGCTTGCTCACTTCCATAAACTTTCTTTTTTTCCCAGGCTTTGGTACACCAAAGATCACTTTTGATCCTTCCTTCTGCAAGCCAGTCCGTGCCATTCTGAGCACGTCAGGTTTATTACCATCTTTGGTACTCTTACCAATATTGAACAATTTTTCATGAGCAGCTAAATCCAATAAAGTTGGCTCATCAGGTTTATTAGTTTCCACAGAATCAAAACCTTTTGACAACTTATCGTTCCCTTTGCTGTCCACTGCAGGGCTCCGCACCCTAGGTCGTTTTTCCTGTGGAGTATCACCCTGAAACATCAAATTTGTAAATCAGTGCAAGCAAGAAAGTTTAAGGTCAATACACAGTGAAATATCAAATGAATGTACCTTGTTGGTAGAATGAGAGCCCACTCTTGAACTGGACCATTCAATCCATTCCCCATTTTCCCATAGGAGAGAAGGCCGAAGATGCCATGCTCTAACAACAGATTTTTCTCCTTGAACTGCAAGCAGAGTGACATAGATTCATAAATGAAATGCTACCTCTATATCCAATAACCAAAAAGCATGCAACCATGTGATTATTCATTCAACTACAGCAACCAATTGTACATGCCTGGAAATTGGACTGTTAGTGTGTTGCCATCTTTCTTGCTCCTTTCAACAACCACTCCTTCCCACCAGCTGAAGAATATCTCACACATATCAAAATGGAAAATACAGAGTAGCATGATATATAAAGTGCCAAACCACGATTGCAGCAGTTTAAAGTATACAGGAGAACAGAAAAATGGTATAATTGTAAGAATAACTGCTTTAAAACGTATCATTTATAGGCCCTCACAGCACAAAGGATGGGAAAAAAATTCGTTAGATTGAATTATGCTTAGAAGGCAATGGAGGAGAGCACGGGCAACCCTTACAAAAGACAAGGCATGAACTCCCTTTTCAACACTGCAATATTCTCTTCCAAAGTTTATGGGAGAACTTGCTATCCTAATATAGCCTTGCTGAAAAGTATCCTTTTTTCTTTATCCCCCCTGAAAGGGAGATGTTTCAAGCTAAAACAAAGACTTTCATATTTTGCTGTTTCTAATATATATAAAGCTGGAAGTTTAACGTGGAGTAAATATTAGTAAAAGATTTATTTGAATTGTTTGAAGAGGTTATAATACATGATAAAATAGCACCGGGGTGTAGATAGGATTCAAAACTTAGTTATTCACCTATCAGAATTGCATCCAGTTGTGAGTTATTCTCTATATTTTACCCCAGCAATTTTGTACAAGAAACATAAATGGATTTTTTCTTACATATATTTGAAAATTCCTGTTAAATGTGGGTGCCACACACTACAGCTGCGTGGTATAGAAACATAGTAACATACCTATCTTGTATCCATGCATCCACTCTATCACCAACAGACCAAATATGGTCCACCGTGGCAGCTCGTCGCCTCTTCCTTGTTCCTTCTAATTGCACGGCAGTAATAGGGCGAGCTATTCGTATTTTTGGCGCTCTCTCTCCTTCACCTTTAAGTGTCACCCACTCCTTTAGCTTCTCTGAGCCTGCAGACAATCAAAACAATAAAATATGATCAATTGATGTGCATGTGTGGGTGCAAAAATACTAATGCTACAATTATTCCCTTTTCTTTCAACAAGCTACTTGAGGAGACTCCTTAGAGAATCACTGCCAGTGGCTGTGATGAGCAAGATGCCAATAATAGAATTCAACAAGGAAATTCTCTCTGACCACAAGGTTATGTATGTATGGGAAATTAGCAAAGCCTGTGTGATGCTGTTGAACATGACACTACTAAAGAATCTATCTTCTAGGTCAAAATCACCCACATTTCAGTACTCCTGGACCTCCAGGCATGTTCATCATAGTTCATACAGATCACAAATTTAAACCACCACACAGGTAAGAACATTTACAGAATTAGCTCCATAGATACAGATATTAAGGCAACTATGCATATGTCAGCAGTTGGGGCAACACATCATACAAGCCGCATCTGGCATTCTTCAAGCTATCATATATTCATAAAAAAAGCACATGAAGCAAAAAGAAAGTGAGCACAAGGATTCTCCAAGTTTTCTGCATTCAGAACTATCTACTGATTCCTAATTCATATATTGACAATAAACACAATGACTCACCTTCAACTGATGAAAGATCAGTATAACTCACACATGCGCTCCCATCCTTTAAATCCACGACATTGGCAGAGAACCAGGCTGCTTTAAATCCATTCCCATCTTTGAAAACCTAGGAAAGCAAATAACACTGATAAGTTAACAAGGACCAAAGGCAAACAAACTTCGATGAAACATAAAAAGGAACACAAAATTATCAAACTTTATATATTAAGATTTACAATTCCAATAATGGAACCTAAGAAAAGTTGGCGATTCCAAACCTCTACAAGGGACCCCTCCTTGATGCTATTAAAGTTTTCTATAGTTCCCAAAGATCTTGAACCATTCTCAGATTTAGACACCTTGTAGCCCTTTTGTCCTTTAACATCCTTTGCAGTAGCTGCACCAGAACTCAAGAAACCATCTTCCAATCTAACATGGTCCTCAGTGGACCCCTCAGTTGGAGTGCGTGGTCTTTCTCCAACTCTATCTATATTAAGAGTTTTTCTACCTATATCATTTGATTTAGAGATCAGTTCATTATTTATTTTGGCTACTTTCCAATATCCCTCTGGACCCACAGCTACTAGCTCATTCAGTGGCAAAGGATCACCCATAGCAACTATCTTCCCAGCTTGGGACACAGCTTCTGCAGCCAGCTCCGCAGCTTTAATAATAGCATCCATATTTTCAGCTCGTTTTGCAGCAGCGGAAGCAACTTCAACTCTCCGTCTAGCAGCCTCCCTTGCCACAATAAGGATTGAACTGGAACTGTTTGTCCCATCATCACCCTTCAGGATGGAAGCAGGAGTAGCCTTTCCCAAATTCTTCATGCCTTCAGAAACAGAAATTGTATTGTCTTGACTGGGATTGCTGTAACCACCAGAATTTACTGCTTCATCAGCCAACAGTTTTGCTTGCAATGCAGCACTAGATGCAACTTTGGCAGCTGCTGCTGCCGCTTTTGCAACAGCAGCAGCTGCTGCTATTGCAACAGCTGCAGAAGCTAGTTTGGTTTCAATATCTGGTGATAACCCAGAATTTCTCTGCTTATCTAACTGATTCCACATTTCCAGGCTGTGACTAACAGCAGCAGCAGCAAGAGTAGCAGCATCCTCTGCCTGCACTCTCGCAGCCTTCACTTTATCAAGGGTTTCCTCTGACAAAATATTCCTCTGTTCTGCATTCTGATTCCCGTTTCTGATATCAGTAGGTGTAGGAGATACAGAAGTCACAAATTTCTCTGCAGGGGCTTTAGAAACAAAGATGGCGGGGGTTGTAATGGCAACAGAAGTAGACAGATGACTGGTAACAACAGGAGCAGAAACTGATTCTGTTCGAAGGTGAGGAGGCAAAATATTCTGGCCCGGACTCTCAGAAACTGAGTTCTTTTTTCTTTTCCTAGGTTTTGGATCAGCAGGAGGTTGACTGGATGACACTGCAACCTTTTTTGCATCTGGAACAGGAAAAGTCCCAGTAAAAACACTGGTGGAAGCCCCACTCTGAGCTACAGGACCAGGAGAAACATGCTTTGCACCAGAGATAATTGGCATGGATAAGTCTTTCACAGGTGTCAATTGAACTGGTTCTGTGATAGGCAATTGCGCAGAAAAATGACCACTTGTGTCAAGTGCAGGTGTTTGTGGAGATGTAGCCCAGGGACCACAAAAAGGTGCCTGAGATAGCCAAGGGTTACCAGCAAAATTTCTTATCTGTGGAGTATGATGAGGATGCATAGGAGAAAGTGCCCGCTGATGATCCATAATGGGACCCCTTGGCATGCTGCTTGATTGAAATGTGTCGCCAGCGGGGCTAGGTACACTCCAGAGCGGTGAAGAAAGGGGTACCATGGGGTTCACAATTGTTGGAGTACCCTTGCTAGATCGACCAATAGGTGAAGAGATTACTTTACTTTGAACAGTACTCTGTTTAATTGCTTGATCAGGAGCTCTGACACCTGCAGATCTCATTTGTGTCACACTTGTAAATCAACCAAATCTAAAGCAAGATTAGACAGCTTAAAATCAGAGACATACCAGGACGTGACTGCAAAGGGGTTTCTGGAGTAGTGAGATTAGGTTTTTGACCATGAAGCCGTTCTATAGAAGAGCGTAGAGCATTCTCCCACATGGTTTTCCCACCATCTACCAGGACATTGTCAAAGTGAATGCGTTTCTCTTTTAATGTCGAGAAGTATCACAAAACAAGGAAAAGTGCCACTAACCAGATCCTCCAAATGCTGATATCATATATGCTTCATCTGGAGCTGTTCCTTGTCTGTGACAAACAAGATTAAAGTGAGATTTAGGTAAATCATAATCATCAAATGGTAAGGGTTTTTTTTTTTTTTTTATTTGTAACATACAGAAGGATCCTGCAAATTCAAAAGCCACCCATTAAATCCAATAACCAAATGAAAAACAGTTCAGAATATGTATTTTCTTTTTTCCTTTTCTTTCCTATTTCTTTCCTCTCTTTTGGGTTGGCAGGAGCTAAGAGATCATGAACACCACCTAGGACATCCAAAAGCACCTGAATCACATCCTGAAATTAATCTTGCCAACTCAGCCCATATATGTGCCAAAATGCATTGGCACTAACAATATTACAATAACAAAATAGCAGGACCTACATCAAAGCGCCATAAACAAAGATCTGAGCACGCAATTGCACTTGTTGCAAGTCCGTGAAGGGTTGTTGAAACATCACAGATGGAGAAGCAGAAGAATTCAGATCTGGAAGGCTTGAAGATGCATGAACAAATGGTTTCATAGTACTGGAATCCGCATGACCATAGCGCTGCATCTCATTTGATTGCACATGTTGCAATATCCCAGAAGGGCTTGGGGAGACATTGTTTGTTTTTGCCCCCTTTTCTAGCCTCACAGAAGCAGTATCTTTAATAGGATTTCCCTTTCTCGCACTTTCCTTTTCCATGGCCTTACCAGATGATCGTCTTGTTCTACGCTCAGAAGTACCTTTAGAACCACTACGCACAATGGCTACATCAGACACCTTTGGACTTCCATGAGGAAGATCTTGGGCAAGCTTGGGATCTATTTGGACTAAACCAGATGATGGAGAAGCATTCAAAATCTTCAAAGAGAAGCAAAAAAGGAAAAGGAAAAGACACAGAATAAATTGATTAGGATCATAAAAGGTATTTGTCAATATAAGGTCAGATTATGATGGGGAGGTAATAAAGGATGTGCATATCAAAATTTTACCGGGTAGGCTTTAGTGGCTGGTTTGTTCAAAAAGGGCTGCCATTTATTGCCAACTTCTTTTTGAGGCATATTTGCCAGTGGACTGACCTCAAAAGTGAAGCTCCTTTCATCTTTGGATGCATCATTTTGTTTCGGATCCCGAGAACCAGACAAAGCTTTGCTGGCATTGCTATCAGCAACAGCAGTCTGCTCAGCTGAACATTTGGCTCCATCCTTGTCACTTTCACTCTGAAAATCTCTGGCGGCTCTGATGACAGTAGGGGAACCACTGGCTGCTTTGCCAACATCAGCACAACTTCCACAATCTAGCAAACAATGTAAAATGAAGTTTTAAAGGCACAAAACTACAGGAACATTCATGAGTTTTTTTATTTAATCAAATAAGAACCACGGACAAGGCTACCATGCAGGAACAGCAGATTAACAGTAAAACAACAAGTAATAAATGAATGGCTAACCGTTTGTGCTAGGGACAGCAATATTCCCATCACTATTATCTTCAGACACTATGGCAGCTTCATTTTCTTCCTGACCTTTCTGGTTAGTATCCTCTCGACACTCTTCCTTTTCTGAGGAGATAGGTCCTAGCATCTCATTCTTATTTACAGTCGGTTCTACATAACAAAATACACAGAGAGGCAAAGCCATAATCATACGAGTTCTTGTGAGAATAAAAAAGTCGGATTCATCAAATCAGGATACCCATATCGGGACAGCAAGATGGGGGGAAGGAACCTGAACAATAATTCACTCTTGTATGTACCAGTTATTGATAACCATGTATAAAAACAGAGTGTCAGCTGAAATAATTAGCCAAAATGCCATATTCAAATTAAAACAAAAGGCATGGCATCTAGCTTCATAAACATCCAAAAGATATAGCAAACTACATGATCTGAATTTGCATATCCGCACACATATTAGGGAGTACAATGAGCTGTGAATAAAATAGAACCTAAGAGTCATGTTCTAATATGCTTCTTATCTAAGTTTCTATAGCTCACCTGAAACTTTGGATGATTCCTTTTCATCATTTTCTTTTACCAACACTTCAGCATCATCACCCTTGTTTGCAGTTGAATCACAAAGAACTGGACACACATTCACTTCCTTTGCGCTCTTCAGGCTGACCTTATCAATTACTTCTGAATGAGGTCCTTCTGTTTTACTAGCATCCACCATTAATGGAGATTGTTCAGCTGACTCGCATAATATCTGTCCTGCAGCACCAGAAGAGGCGCCTTTTTTGGATTCAGAACCAGGATCTAATCCAGCTATCACTTGACAAGAGGTCTTCAGACCTGATAAACTGGCCTCCACAGAAATCTTGTCCGCGGTTTCTTTCTCTATATCTAAGGGACTAAACCCCATCTCACTTAAAAGTGACATTTTGACATCTTTGTGACCAATAACTGCATCTACATTAGTGACATCACCAGAAGGTGCTGGAACACCATCCATTGTAGCACAGGTTACCATGTTAGCATGTTCGCAGCTAACAGCTGATGCTGCAACAGAGAGAAACAAATATTTTAGCAAAAAAATAAATTATGCCAGCTTAATGCAATATTCCAAGGAATAACATTTCACCATTTACCTGAATTGTTGTCAGAAGCAGCATCTGATTGTAATCTTGAAGCTATGAAATTGTTTTCAGTGCTAACATTGCCAGAAGGAAGCTCTGTGGTCTCCTTTCCCTCAGCAGAAACCATAGACTTCCCACATATTTGTGATGATTCAACAAGGAAAGAGGATGAAACATGGGCCACTTCTCCAACAACTTCAGCTGAACAGCACACTGTAGCCAAACTAGAAACACCACCTGTATCGCTGCTGCTAGTTCCACCAACTTTCACTTTAGCAGGCTCACAGTCTTCAGCAGACAGGAGAGAACCCTCACACTTATTAGATAGGTTCTTGTTATCCAATTGGGAACCATTTGAGTCCTCAATTTCATGCCTCTTAAAAGTACTATTACCTTCGACAGCCATCACTGATCCCCCAACTGTATCCACTTCGGACTGATCACTAGTCACTACATCTTCTGGGAAGCCAGAATGCCCCTTCGGTATTTTGCAAGAAGGTTCCCCCAAATTACTCGAGTTAGTTTCAATGACGTTTGCTTCTTCCATAGATTCCACAGCATCTGAACAAGGATTCTCATCCTCCATTTGGCCCTCTTGACTTAATACTTGTCCCTTTTTCTGATTCTCACCAGTGTCTGTTTCCAGAAAATCTTTACTATCATCAGAAGTGTTATTTATATCATCTGGGCCATCTTTTTCACTCAATTCAATATTTCCTGTAGTGATATTTTGCACAGAGGCACCATCCTGCATCCATGAAGCAGGAACTTTCTGTGGCCTATCATTTGAAGATCCATTCATGACATTATCGATTTCCCTTTGAGTAACATGATTAGATTTACTATCAATGGACAGACTCCCTTCAATAACAGGTTGCCTGACCTCTACACTAACAGCAGATGGGTCAACTAAAGGTCCCAAACCACTATCAGCAGATGCTTCACCTTTATGATCCTGAGAACTATCATCAAGAGGCTGCTGCTGTCCAACATCATTATCCAACACAGAAAAATCTTCCACATCCTCGCCTGGCAGAAATGTAGCCTGTAAATTCGCAGTATCTTCCACTTTAGGTGATGTATCATTATCCTGTTTCAAGATGGGCTCCATGTGCTTTAGTATGCAACCCAGTTCATCACAGGCATCTGACTCCTTAGTATTAGTTTGTATAGGAGTATTATCTTCCTGGCCAACAGATTTCAATAACATTTCAACAGATTCTGAGGAAGTAGCTTCAGACCAGACATTGTTGCGTCTTGATAGAGAACAAGACTCTGCTGCACTTGAACTAAACTGTATCCCACTGGTACCACGAGAGAAATCTTCAATCCACTGGTTGTCCTCGTTACTTTCGATGCCAAGAAAAACCTCAGTCTCAACCAAACTATCAAACCTTAAAGATCCATTAAGACTGTCATCGAAATCAAACTTGGGAAGAGCATATGACTGTAAAACAGAAGGAAATTTGTTGCTTCCTTCACCAGCTAAATGAAGATTGTGGTTTTGAAAATCATTTTCATCATAATCCATGGGTGTGTCCCTAAAACAGTGAGACGGAGAAGAAAGCAGTCAGGTGCAATTACAGATGTCCAAAGATCACATGTCCAAGTTATAAAAACATCATGCTATATATCAGGATAGAAAGAAATACAACAATTAAAGAATACCAAATTTGAAATGTAATCTTACATAGAAAAATGGATGCAACATCAGGACACACAAGCCCAGAATTTTTATAATTAATAGTTATGACTTAATAGTTAACCCAACATCACATGTTGCTCTCCAACCATTTAGCAGAAAGTGCAAAACAACAATGCCCGCCACTGCTACATCACTATTATCCAGCCTTTCGATTAATCATGCTACTTCCTTATGTGGGGCGATTCCTCTGGTATGCCTCGTAGTAATGGCACCTCACAGCCAATGCATTGTCATGGCTGTATGGTAGAGGTTGATAGTGATGCAAATAAGGGTAAGGGGCCTAGGAATTAGCATTATTGTTGATGGCATCATGTAAAAAAGAGCAGAAGGACAATGAAAGTACTATTTCAACAGCTTATATATTTAGGAAACAAAGAGGTTTTGGGTCTTTAACTGTCTTACCATGCCCTATTACACCCAGATCCCATGAAACTGTAAATAAAAAATTTACAGATGAAAACAATATTGAAGGTATGCTATTCAATATTATATCATCATAAAGCAGTGTCATATAACTTTGTCTTACTGTTTTTTATCGATTAATAAAACAGAAATCCAAATTTGAATGCATATAACTTTGTTATTCAGAGAGACAAGATACTTTCAAGAGAAATTGTTCTCGCATTATAAACAAAAATAATGGATTTTGTTTTTTAATTCTTCAAAGAAGACTTGCTTAGAAATTAAAACTTGGGACAATTTTTCATGACAAATTTTAACTTATTGGACACAGTGAGGATATTTGTGCCACGAGAGATAAATAAAAAACTATGTAGTTGTCTTGGAAAACAAGTTTAATAAGGACAGTTTAAAACGAATTTGGCGGTTTCTCTCATGCAGTTGGAAAATGATAGTGATCCACATATTCAGCAACACTGAAGATCATGGGCTGTACAGTGAATAATGAATAGATGAAGAAGAAAATGTAAATTAATAACTCATCAATCCAATTTAGATTTGCTTACAAGTGGAAAATTTAAGAATAAACTAGCAGACCATGGTCAACATTTATGACAGAAATGCATCAATTAAGTTGAAGTAAACTATCCAAACAAATCAAACTGGAAAAGACAAATGACACTAATAAGAAAATTGGGACCAAGGATATTAGCTGTACGTGTAATTTGGGGTGATTGACTCGATCTTTTTTTTTTTGGTTCCACAGACAGGAGTGTCCTTGGCCATCAAACCAAATCAAAACATAATGGACCAAGCCAATTACCCGAAACTACAACATCTACAGTAAAATTGCCTATCTTACATGGCTATGCAGGTAGACAAGAAAAAAACAGCTGTGAAGGAACAGAAAAAACCCATCAACTTCGCATATCCTTCAAATATATACGCGTACTTTTGTGCATATGTCACCTGAACTTTAATAACAAGTTAAGCCCCCAAAAAATAAAATTCTTATGAATTTAAAACATGTTAAATCTCCACTCTAGGTCAACAGCTAAAAGAAACTTCTTTTCGTCTCTTTATCAATATAATTAAACTGATGAATGCAGCTAAATCCTTCAAAACCCTAGTTCAAGCCTTTGATAACTTTAACAATATATAATTAACAACCTCTTTGTGCTAATTACCAATTATTCATAAACCAAAAACAAAAAGACCTAGTCTTTTAAGCTTTCAAAATTATTAGCAACAAAACTAAAGGAAAAAAAAATCTCTAACCTTATCTGCTTGTAATATTAGCAAGGAAAAAAAAAGTAGGAAATGAACAGTACCAGAGCAAGTATAGAGACGCTACCTCCCTCCATTCGGTGACGAAACCCTGGCGGTCTACTCTTCCCCAATCGTACGCTCATCTAATTTCTCCAACAAAACCCCTAAGGAACTAATTAACTTCCTCTTCCAAACTTCAAAAACCTAATTAAACTCACGTAAAGTAACAGAAGCACAGAATTAATAGTTGCCGGAGATTGAATAACACACCAGAATCTTGAATGTGCCGGTAGATCGAGTTAGGGTTCCGGTTAATTGAAAGATGATAGGTCTCCGTGAGAGAAAGAGTACGAGTGATATTATTTTTTGTGTGTTTTTGTCACGAAAGGAAATGAAATGCTGTTTAACTCGTTTGGTTTGGTTTGGTTTGATGAGTGAGAGAGATACACATAAGAAATAGGCGGCGGTGATGGGATTTGAGAAGGTGGGTATAGGGCACGTGGATTGCTTGCATGCGTCGGATGAAAGAACGAAGAGTAATATTAAAGGGCGCTATAGAATTGATAGGGGATTTTCACACCGTTGGATTTGTTGGAGGGATTTTGGTTCAATGGTGTTGATGAGTGCTGTGAGAAAGAAGGGTAACAGGTGGAGTATGAGAAGCGGTTGAGTGTGGATTTCGGAAAATCCGAAATTTATAATACTGGTTATCTTGGTGAGGAACACGTGCAAGGAGAGAGAGAGAGAGAGAGAGAGGGTCGGGCAGGGTCAAAGGAGTCCATGGCTATTAATTAGGAGTTGGGAGATTTTGGGGCTATCTTTATTAGCCGTTGGATTAGAATACTTTTTCCTCAGGGTGACTGTTTAGATTTTCCTGGTCAGTATCACACTAGCTTCGTTGCCGGCGCTGGTGCGGATTTGAAGCGTTTAATAGCAGTAGTGTGAAATTGAAATTTTAGACAAGAGAGAGTTAGATTTTTACGTTTTAAAAAATTTAATATTTTTTTATTTACATTAAAATTGGTTTTTATATATTTTTATATCGTTTTTTTTATAATTATTAGTCCAACTTAAGTATTTGAATGCTGCTAAATTAACTATATGCAATGATAACATTATATATCTTCGGTTCCCAAACATTAGACAATCATCAGAAAAGAAATATTAGAATTCTTGGTGGATAATGTTCTTTATACCCACTCTATGAGCTTTGAGTTGTGAGGATGAAATAAAACTGCAAGGGATTTAGAGAAATGGTGACAGCATGTGGAAAAGCAAGTAGAAGTTTGAAGAAAGTAATGGCGAAACATCCAACCTAGCTATGCATCTTCAGGGAGTGAAGTTAGTGCCCAACTCAAAGCCAAGCCAACATCATCCTCTAAGTGCAGCTAGCTAGGGTGAGTTTCTCAGGATTCGTGATCCTCCTATCTCTCAACTCATCTTCACGTTCATAAGCTTAACAATTTTCAGGTCTCTTTCTATATATTGCCACCACCTTTTTTAAGTATTATTAGAAATATCAATGGGAATGTTGCCGGGAAAATGCTCTCCTTGCATACACAGTGATTGATGAATGGCTTGTAGAATCCAGCTGGTAGCATGAAGAAATACGCTTTTTTGGAGCCCATGTTGGAAGGAAAACAGATAGCTGTAATGTTCTATCACTAAATTGCTTGCCCCGTATTTTACTAAACGTTGCTGGAATTTCTCTGGTCTTCTCATTTTATTCTTGCCCGAGCTTTCTAATTAACCTCGTACCTGTTATTATCATATTTTCTCCATTTTTTTTGTTCAATATGTTCTTAGGACTTGTTGGGATTATTAGATGGGTAATATCTTTTATGATCTGCTAGTTTATGACACTTTAATCAAATTTTATAATAACCATCCTAATATTTATTATTTTTCTTACATATCTTTATTAATATAAGAATGAAATCAAATTTTATTATTAATAGCACTCTAATAGTAAGACTTTTCTATTGTTGTGGTGTTTATTCTTTAATTTCATTTAATTAGGTTGAATTGTTCTCTCTCAAAACAATTATAAATAGATAAAAAAAAAAATGAACAATATTCTTATGATGAGGAAAATATTTTTCTATGTATATGTAAAGATGTAAAGAATATCTAAGAAAACAAACTAATTTGAACACGGTTTCCATTTTGTTAACGCAACATAACGTGGATCACAGCGAGGCATCACCAATTAACAGCTCAACCTGGCACTGGCTTATCTCATGAAACCATGGCGTTGAGCTCATTACAGGGAACAAGTGAAATTGTACTGCATCGGAGAAAATCTAAAACACTGGATTTTTGGACTACAAACTGATATCTAAAATAACCTGATGTACAATAAAAGGTGGATCACAGTTACAGATCATGTCCCTCCTTGCCGAGCCAAGCAAGGCTCAATGGCTCATGAGCATAAGGACATTGAAACTCCTCGTTAAGTTAGGCATCTAGAAAGAAATTCATACCCAGCATGGCTTCTCTGTTAAGTCCTTTGAGAACACGTACCGGAACCTTGAACTGTAAGGTAACCACTCTACAGCCTGAGATGCCTTTTTGTTTGATTTATGATCGATGCATTTCTGTATTGAATCACGAAGCTTATTGTCAACATTTTCAGCGACCCACTTGAGAAGATCATCCAAGTTGATTGAAGCTTCCTTAGCAAACCGTTCCAGAACCTTGGGTAAGAACACTTTTTTTGACTTCCTCACAACCACATTCGTTTCAAGAAACTCTCGTTTAGCGACTTCTAGTTCTTCTTTAACATTTGATGCTGTGTAGACTTTTAGCTGCAAAATGTGACAAGCAACAAGTCCTATCACTTGCTATGATATATCAGTTGGCAGGCAATGTGTTTTGCTAGATTATGCATGACTTCAAACCTCAGAAACGTCCCCATTGGTTGGCTAGATGCTAAGAAATTGAATAAAAAAGTTTATTTAGGGTAGAAACTGAGTTCAATTAAAAACCTAGCTTTTCTGTAAATAGATGTTTCAGTGGACAACATAGCTCTAATCATTATATTTACTTCTTCCATTATTCTGGGAACATTTCTTCAACAGTGCAAATTTCGTATATAGGGTTTTTGCGTATAATTTTCTAGCTCACCATGTTAGGCAGCATCGTTTAATAGTGCAAGTACGGGTATATAAACATCAGACCAAAAAGAAAACATGTGGAACAAAGCTGCGTAAATGCTGCAAATTGAAAAGGGAAAAGGCAATATTTGGGACACAATGAAAGAAACAGTTTGGATCAACCAATTTCAAAGCAGCATGTCAATTTCAATCTTGTAATTTATCCATTGCAACATAATGAATACTTGTAAAAGAAAAGAGTAATGCATGTGAGAAGTTACCGCGGGATCAGAAAAGGCACCGGTGCAGAGGGAAAAGCAGACTAGTGCTTGGGGATCTGATGGACCAAATTTGGAACTAATAAGTTGCCTTTCTTCACCAGATTTTTTCCGCAAGGCAGTGGAAAGAATGGTCTCAAACCACTGTAATCCATTCAAAAGCAGATAAAAGAACCATGTTTAGGGGAATTTCATTCCACCAAAGAAGACACGTTTGAGAAAATTAAAATATTAATACTACCGTTAATGATAGAGAAATAAGGATGTATGGATAATGAATCAAGTAAAACTACCTCAAGGACCTATTAACTCAGAAGTAACTGATGGATTCTTAACGCTTACAAGAGATAAGAATAAACTTCACTCTAATTGATCCAGAGCAATAACCTAAGAATTTTTTCTTGATCAGATATGTGAGATTGAAAACTGAAAGCATGGCTTTTTGATAAGATGTGTGCAACCCAAAAAAGTGCAGCTGACTCTGAGGTTAGAAGCGCTTGTGGCAGAACAGCATGGTAAAGCCATTGGCATTCAAACAATAAACTGCAATCACCTTGCAGCCCTTCTAAAGAAGGAGAAGACTCAGGTGTAAATTCTCAAGATGCCTGTAAAAAGAATCAAGTCTAATGCAATATCAAAATGCAACTGCACATATTAAGAGGTTCTTTTGGTAATGACTATATGATGTCTTCATACAGGAGAAAAAACCAACAGATTCCAGGTAAGAAATCTTAAACAATAGATTTGAAAGCAACACCAGGAAAGAGCTCATAGGCTTATATATGTTCAATTATTGACAATTCCTAGACAGTGTTGGCCTAATCCATAGATTCTTCTAGATAATGAAAGCAAAGTGCATACCCTTCCAACTCGGGGTGTACGGAGGCAAAATATGGACTGCTCTATGGAATTTGCACTAATGATATGGCCGCCAATGTTGTAAGCAGCCTGCACTATACAGAAAAGTCCATCAATTTTCATTCCCCATAAAGAGCATACAACAATTTCAGAAAGAAGAAGAGGAAGAAATGGGAGGAAGCCACAGAAACCATGTACAACCCTTCATAGTTTCTCTCCATGTCCTGAAGTAGAACTTCGGTACATTGGTCCTACTAGTTACTCCAACAGGTTTAGGTTAAAAGGACATGGTTTGACAGTTAATTTCTATGCACCCACAACTCGACAATGGATGCAAGAACACTGTCCACAAAAGAGATTTATATGTAACGGAATTTCATAGACATTTTTTTGTTGCTTCTGCTGCCAATGGTGATCATCCACTGGAATTAACTTGAAAGATTTCTTTGAGCAAACCACTAGCATAATCAGAAACAAGACTGTGTGACGGACTTCTTTACAAAGTGCAGTTTCACATGCTTAAGCTGCCAATGCTGCTGTGATAACTTTGCCACATGACTATCAGTCAATATCAATTTGATTTCCGTCAATGGCCAATTGTACTTCGACATAAAACAAAAAAGTGCACTACCTTGTGAAACAAGGCTAACCTCCTAAGAGAGCTGTGGGGAATTCCATATGCTAAATGTGCCTGGCAAAGAAAAAAGAACCTCTTATATAAAATAATAATTAGATAGGTAATCCAGAACAAACAACCAGTCATCCGATTATTACATGCATAACAAGCGAATTATACACATTGATCCAAAATGCAGTTTTCGCACTGTTTTCCATCCGAGTCACTGTCACCCTTTCCAGTTGCTCCACTAGAACTCTGAAATTGGAAAGATGAAAACAAAATTATAGCTTCACCCTATCACCTTGAGATAGAATCTACTTAAATGGCATGATGATAGAATAAAAAACAAATCCAAGTGTGCCCGTAGTCCTATCTAAATATATTGCACCAAGAACCAGATTCCACTCTGGGTACTGAAACATTGTAGTAGATGCATGCGTGCCTTATGTGCATAATCCATATCCAAAAATTTTCAGCACTACATTCTATATGTGTCAGTCTTCTAACTTTAAAATTTTGTAGTTTCCAAGTATACATGCAAAAATACACAAAATACAGGGGAGAGGATGGGATGTTGCAAAAAATATCAATTTAAATAGGCAGAGATACATACAGCATATAACACTTTATATTTTCTTGAGCACGTATAACCTAAATTTAATTTGGGGTTGCAAACACTGAAGCTTAAACAGAGTATCCAAGGTTCTTCCAATTCATCTTCTAATGGACACATTTACTTCTGGAGAAGGAAAGGGATATATTGTTTACTTTGTTCTCCTTTTTCATAACTAGGAATTGAAAAGTCACCTATAATTGTTGATGGCATAAGATGCACGAGAGAACTGGCTTTTATCATTTGATATCCAAGATATTTCTACCATGGATTTGCAAGACCAATCTCGATCCTCTCCGATACCACGTCCGGGAAGTATAACATTTGTGGAAGACCTTGACAATAAAGGTGATCTGTTTTTTCCAGGAGCTACAGATTCTGCACTACAGAGCCAGTAATATACTGCAGCCATACACCTGACCATCTCTTCAGACAACTTGCTGGGGCACTGATAAAGATGATCTTTCAGAGTTTGCAGCACAGAAGTTTTCTCTGCGGCTGGTACTCTCTCATGAACCTGGAATTAGTAGCAATGAAAAGGTTTAGAGTTTAGATAACAAATGGGATGACATGAAAAAACACAGGAAACTTTTACAACATATGCACGAAGAGCAAATGAACCCCTTTATTTCATTTTTCTGATCATGAAAGATCACGTGGAATAGATCAAAGACCAGTAACCAGAAGGCCAAAAAAAAAAGAATTTTATATTAGTAACGAAGGGAAAGGTTAGAGAGTAATCTGTACAAATCAAATGTTCTAATTGTGCTCCTCATGATATTGATGAGCCGCTTATTTTATAAAGATCATTTCAGGGGATGAAAAAACATTGAATAACTACACTTATATACTTGCACATACATATCTTACCTTAACCAGGTTGTAACAGTTCTTCTCAGAATGAATGTCACTTTTTCCATGGGATGATGGAGCATCACTGGCTTTAGGGGTTATTTTCCCTGACTCAGCTGGTGAAACTAGAGCTTGCAAAGGTCGTAAAGGGAACTTTTTTGAGGAGCAGAAGGCACTTGAGATAACACTTGGGTGTTTCCTGGATGCATGCTTTATATGGGCAGGAGACGGCATGCCTGAGTTTTGCTTAGATGGTGCCCGGCTAACACAACTTTCAAAAACATTCCTGTAGATGGAGAGCATTTGCTGCTCACGGTTTGCAACCTCTTCTTCTAGTAACTCAATCTCTGCAATCAACTCTTTTGTCTGGCACTAACCAATAATTTGCAGGTCATTTTCATGCTCACCGTATCACAACTCGTGAATTTAATTGGACGAACATGAAGCAAATACATGTTGATCTAATCAACTTCGAGAATGCATGCAGTTGATAGTCAATGTATTGCAGAACAATGCATATGCTATCGAGTACAATGCCTCAGCATGTTCAAAAATGGAGCATCTCAAAACAATTAAACAATAACATATCCTGAACACTGAAATTGAAATGCACGACAGGTTTTGCTATGGTTGGATAGAAATCTTCTTCACACCTTGGTATAACTTCGTATTGTTTTTGCAACCATATGTTAATTAAAATATGAAATAACCGTTTGTCTTTGATATTAGTTGCTCCAAATTCATTTGAGTTGGGAATTCATCCTCTCAAAGATGAAGTTACCTGAGTAGAAAAATGCCTATGACCAGGAGATAAAGTACTAGAAACTCGGCCCATTGATTTCTCGAGCACCATGCGAATAGATTTCTCCTGCTGCAATCGTAATTGCAGCTGCTCAATCTGCAAGCCAGTTTTGTGGATAAAACCAGATTCAAACTTACATATATAAAGGAAACAGACATCTAATTCAGTGCTTACATCTTTTTCCAAGGAGGCTCGGTGGTTAGATGAAGCATTTTTGTCGTTACAAATGGGGTAATCATGGAGAGGACTTTGTGTTCTATGAGCCCTTATTGAAAGTGGCAACATCTGTTATATTCAGGGGAAAAACTGGTGGTAAGCTATCTCGTTGTATTTTCATTAAAATGCATGGTTCTAAGCTTTGATCATCTAACAAGTTTAATTTCTCCGTAACTTGCAAGTAAAAACGATAACATGGGACTAAAACAAAACAAATTAAAAGTGGGAAAACTTTCAGTCTCACATGAATTTCATTCTGGTCTTTCTTTAAGGAATGCAAAACTCGACCCCCTGAAATGACTGAGTTCCTTTCAGATGCACTGAAATGAAATGCCAGAAGGTCAAAAAGATGAATAAGATCATTGCATTATTCAATATAATGACCATATAAAATCACAACTGCATTGATTGCAGAAATCATTTTTGTGGTAAAGCTACCTATCATTCATAGGATCATTACGATAGTCCTATGTTCTTCATTTTAAAACCGCTGAGAGTTCAAAGGAAAACCAGAAACTGGAAAAACTATCAAGTCAAGATAAAGTGAAACAGCCTATCTTGTTGTTGCCATCATATCATTCCCTTTCAGTGCCTGAAAAAACTCGTTGATTCTATCACTTACCTTCTTAGAGTTTATTGTGTGGCACATACAATTAGCCTTTACCACTAACAAAAACCTTCATAGTAATTAGCTCAAGCGAACTCAATTATTCCTAGTCCCTACAACAAGAGAATATATGTTTCCTTTTCCATCATTAATCAACTCTTAGATCCCAAAATTTCCATTCCATCGATGAAGTTGAACTTAAAATCTTCTTATTCATATCCGAACCCACACCAAAATTCAAAAGATCATCTCCTTCCCCAAATTAAATTTACTGGAAAAAAAAAAAAGAAAACTAAGAATCTAAAGACAAGATCTTGCAATATACTAGCCAACTTTGAGTCAGCATGTCATTGACAACAATGACTCATAACAAATAACAAATAAAAAGAAGAAGAAGAAAATAGTAAACTATGTATATTTATATATACATTTATATATATATATATATATATATATATATAAACCATGCCTTTTAGAGCGCCTGTGTTGTACATGACTGCGCGGAGGTGGCCAAGAGCCTCCATTCTCTCTATTTTTAGCTCTTTCTCCATCCCCATCTACACTCAAACCATCCATTTCACTATTCCTCATAAACGCACCACAAAATGGATATTAACATGTAACAAAATTGTAACTCGAAATGGGAAACAGGAGTTTGGAAAGATGTTTTAAAATGGGTATTTATGATTGTATAAAGATGAAACTTTGAATGCGGAAACTAAATAATACTAGAATTACTGTGCTCATCAAACAGTTACCACCACAAACAATTTGGGGACCATGAATATAGTTTTCTGCAACATAATTCAATTCAATCACTTTCTGGTTGTTGGGTGCATTTAGTATGTGACTCTCTCTATATTTATTTCACCTGATCATCCTGTCTCTCACTGCCTACGAAGTGCAGAGGACCGTTGGGAGAGGCGTGAAAAAGGAGTCCGTATTGTATATTTTTTCTTTTTGAAATAGAACATGAGGTTGCGTCTTGGTGCTCTTTTTTATTGTTTTTAAAATATTTTTTTATTTTAAAAAATATTAAAATAATTTTTTTATCAATTTATTTTTTATATCAACAAATCAAAACTATTTAAAAACATTAAAATAATTCATTTAAAAATAAATTAAATTTTAACAAAAAATAAAACAAATTAAAACTAACTCCTAAACACTCACTTAATGTCTCAAAATAATAAGTACTAGTCCATTAGCATATTTATATCACGAGCCAAACTAATTTTTTTAAAATATAAAAAAATAAAAGTATAGAGATTTTTTTAATGTTATTAAACTCGAGTAAAAAAATAAATCTTGAGATCCCTTAACTTAGATCTTTTCCTAGCGCGAGTTTCCAACAAAACTATAAATAAAAATATCTTGATGTGAATTAGTTTATTTAATAGGTTTAAAGAAAATCTTAATCACCAGTTTTTATTTTGAAAAACTAATGTTGATGAAATCAAAAAAATTAAAAAACAATAAGGCAAAAAATTAAAAAGAACATTAGGTTGCATCAACTTTTGAAACCCTTAATCAAGGGTTTTAGACTGAAAATATCATACATGAAAAAAAATAAAACTCAATAAATTTAACGTTGAATGATGAATTATCAATATTATTATCATTATTACTATTATCATTTTTATTATTGTCATTACAGTTATCACTATTACTACTACTACTACTACTATTATTATTATTATTACTACTATTATTATCACAATTACTATCATAATCATTATTATTACTGTTAATAATATTATTACTACTACTATTACTACTACTACTATTGATATTACTATTATTTTTATTCTTATAACTATTATTATTATTATTATTATTATTATTATTACAACTACTGCTATTATTATCATAACAAATTCTTATTACTACTATTATCGTTATTATTATTATTTTTAATAATAATAATAATAATAAAATTATTAGAACTATTATTAGCATTATTGCTGCTACCACCACTATCACCAACATTATTATTATTATCATTTGATTTTTACTACTATTATTATTACTAATACTACAAATTGTTTTATTATTATTATTAGGATTATTACTATCCATCATCGTCGTCATCACTACCACCACCACTATTATTATCACTATTACTATTATTATTAATAGCATTAATGCTATTATCATTACTGTTATTGTTATTGTTATAATTATCATTATCACTATTATTGTTGTTGTTATTGTTATCATCACCACAATTATTAATATCATAATCACAACTGTTACCATCATAATAAACTGTTATTATTATTATTATTATCCTAGCTACTAATATTATTATTTGTTATTATTTTTATTATCATTACTATTACTATTATTATTACTATTACTATCACAATTATTACTATCATTGCAACTATTATTATCATAAAAAACTATTATTACTATTACATTTATTATCACTATTAGTAGTATTATTATTGGTTTTATTATTATTATTATTATTATTATTATTATTATTATTATTACTATTTTTATTGTTACCACTATTATCATTGTTGTTGTTGTCACTATTATTATCACAATTATCACCATCATTATCATTATTACCATGATAATAAACTATTATTATTACTATTTTTATTGTTACCACTATTATCATTGTTGTTGTTGTCACTATTATTATCACAATTATCACCATCATTATCATTATTACCATGATAATAAACTATTATTATTACTAGTATTGTTAACATTATTATCACTATTAATAGTATTATCAGTAATATTGTTAGTATCATTGTCATTTTTACTATTACTATTATTATTATTACAACTATTATAATTATCATTATTAGTATCATTACTACTACTACTACTACTACCAGCATAATTATTATTATTATTGAAATAATAAAAATTATAAACTTGATTTGAAAGATAAAATTAAAAATCATGAAAACTTTGATAAAAGAGCAAAGAAAACAAATAAGAAATCAAAAGAAAAATGACCAAAATGAAATTAATATTATTATTATTGAAAAAAAAATCATAAACTTCATTTAAAGGATAAAATTGAAAACTATAAATACTTTGACAAAAGAAACCAAGGAAAAAAATGAGAAATCAAAAGTAGAAAGACCAAATCGAAAAACATTATATATACAAGTTAGAATTGAGGGATTAAGTTGCAGCTTACCTTAGGTAGGATATTTCAGAGTGACTTTCTTTTTCCCTTTAGCATAACTAGTCTCTTACTTAAAAATCTTTGAGAGACTAGTTAAGATTTTTAGTAATAAAAAAACTAGGTGGTAGTATATTTTTTTTATATAATCAGTTTATCAAGATGTCTCCCGTGACAAAATGCTACTCCACCTAGAATTTAAGGCTAAGCTTTATTTGTTTAATTTTTAGGATAATATACTCAATGTGCTTTTGATATATTTGATGCTTATTAGCCTAAATATAATCTCATTCATTATTCATTGAATTGAATATTGTTTTACACTCATGGCCTTATTACATAACACCTTCTTACACACATTTTTCTCTTAGTTATCATAGATAAATTAATGGTTTCTTAATGAGTTATGCTTCAGACTAGCACTTATAAAATCTCAGACTCTTATTGAAAGTCTACATGGTCATGATTAGTAGCCAATAAGATTTTTTCCGGTCTATACTATTATACCTTGTAAGCCTTAAGGCAATCTTTTAAAGTTTATTTTATCAGGTGATGAGAAATCCTTTTCAAAGTTTATTTTTGTAGATCTCTGATGATCATATCTTTTTTTTTTCTATTTCTCTCTCCCCATCCTTGAATTCCACATCAACTTTTTCAAATAACCAGACTCGCCCCTGTAATTTATTACCTTTCATATTTAATCTTTCTCCTTTTTATTATTATTATTTTTTAAAAAAGCCATAAAATTACAAATATGTTTCAATCTCACTTCCTTTTAATTTTTAATCTTTAAGATTTGGTTCCTACTCTTTTGATTATATATATATTTTTTATTTTTAATAAGCTATAAAATTATAATTGTTTTTCAATTTCACCCCCTTTCATTTCCTTATCTCTCAAACTTGGTCCTCATTCTTTTAATTGCTATTTATTTTATTTGAGAACATTTTTTAGATTGTTTTTTTTCTATCAAATTTGATTCTCTTTCTTTTTATTGCTATCTTTTTTCCTTTGGTAAGTTTTCTAAATTGATAATTTTTTTCATGATTTCATCATTCAAAATTAAATTGATTGGGAATTAAGCTTTTTAATTGGACCTGGTTCAAGGATTTCATGATTTCCATGGTCACGGGGTTTGTAGGTTAACATGAGTTGACTCATATTTTTCCTTTGCTTTTTCAAATTAAATCTCTTCTTTTTTTATCCTTTAACATTACGTTATTCGATAATTAAGCTTTATAATATTATTCAATTTGTTTTCCAACGTGTTTACCCTGGTATCACGACTAGGTCTGAGATTTTGTATTTTGACTCGAGTGGGCTCAAATTAGTTTTTTTACCTTGTTAAATTATATTTTTTTTCTTAATTTTCATCATTCAACATTTTATTTGCTAGATATTGAGCTTCACCTTTTTCCTTTTCCTTTTTTTTGTGAAATTATTATATTTTCATTTGATTTATTAGGAATTGGTATTTAATTTTTTTTTCTGCACTTTTTTCTATAAGATCATCTCAATCTTATATCTATAGTCAGAAAGGTTGCAAGTTAACCCGGTTTAACCAAGTTTTTTCTTGTTGTCTTTTTTTTTCCCTTCATCAATGAGTTATTTAATAATTTGGGTTGACTCAGATCAAGTTCTTTTAACATTTAATTTGTTGTTTTTTTTATTTATTATTGTTGTATTATTGTTTTAATCATATTATTTAAATTATAAATTGAATCAATAACTGGGATTTTAAGATTTTCTTACATTGAAAACCATTTTACCCGCTGCTAATAGCAGGCTAGAAATCTAGTTTTCCTCTGTTTTGGATAGAAGTACATCGCCAAGGTCAACCCATAGTTCCTGTATGAAAAAAGTTGTATTTCCCCTGAACACCTTTATAAACACTTTCTCAAATTATATATTAAGCTTTCCTCCATACTTGTAAATATCGCCGTGGCTTCACAATACCAATCAATAACCCAGTCCTGTACTGTACTCAAAACGAGAGACAATCACAAGTCGAGTCCACACATATTAAGTTCATGTACTTGTTTTATTAGGGGCCAATCTGCAAGATGGCTATCCAAGGAATTACTAGACTGAGTGCATAAAAGCAGCCTTACCTTCTTACATGTTTTATTGAAACTGGTAATCCGGGGACCATCTTCAACGACAGAGGTCATGCCAAGAAGCCTAGCCGCTTCTATAATCTTTGCCTGAGCTTCCGGGCTTGAATGACGTTTAAGCGACGAAAGCAGGAAGTTGCCCAGTCTTACCTGAATTTCTTACGCTTCTTCATTAATGGAGTGGAAAAGATTGGAAGTTTATTAGCTCTGGGAGAGCCCAACCACCGACCATGCTGTATATAGTAGATGAGAAGTTAAGGAGTACCTTGTCTGAGGTGATGTACACAATAAATACATTAGACATGCAAGTACTGTCCAAAGAAAATGAAAAAAAAATTTAAAGAAAAGGAAAGATACACTTATGAGGAGTATCTTTGAATTGCATGAATATGTTTTTTTTTTTTTGAAAAAGAGAAATGTAGAGATAGGTTGATCACATATCAGTGAAAAAATATTATACTTTTTTATATTTTAATTGTATTTATAGCAATAAAAAAAATCAAAATACAAGATAAATCAAATATGAATTTGCCACATCAATGTTTCCATAACCTCAAATATGAGATTTCAATCTAAATAAATCTTTTTATTTATCACATATGTTGCTATTCGCTGGGCTAACAAAAATTTATGAACAAATTA
>Ga0325411_1001208_pt1 | contig 28551 bp, 19 predicted proteins | sample PopdelMetagenome_13_FD_206181 | JGI IMG/M metagenome (GOLD analysis project Ga0325411, IMG submission 206181) | Populus deltoides microbial communities from Bellville, Georgia, United States - Xylem-PdIQD-R4 | ecosystem: Host-associated > Plants > Phyllosphere > Stem > Wood/Secondary xylem...
AGGGGTGTTTTTGAAACTAGTGTTTTTGAAACTATGCAAGGATGAAATTGAATTGATTCTTAAAATCAAAATTTAATTATGAATCTAAGTGAACAAATTGAAAGATTGAGATCTAAAATTGAAAGATAAGATTTAAACCTAAAGTACCAAAACAACATTGTTTCATATAAATGAAAAGGCGTGTTTTGTATAAAATGATGTTGTTTTATTAATTAAAAAATAAAAAAAAAAAGAAGAAACGAAGCCATTTTACAGCGTATTGTACACCATCTTCTTCCTCTACACTAGTTTTGCAGACATGAGGGATGGTTTTTCTCTCGTGTTTAAACCATTTTTAAGAACCTCTTTCTCCTCCATATGCCCTGTATGCTACATTAAACACACCTTTGTTATAGTGTGTCATTGTACTCGAACCTAAGCAGAAAATTTGTCACTTAGTAGCCCTGAACCTGTTGCAAAGTAACCCAAAAAGCACTATCAAGCCAGCTTTTACTACTTTGTTTGGACATGCGAAAGGTGGAGATTGAAGGAACAAAGATCAATGGCTAGAAGAAAATGGTCCCGAATGTCCCTTACCATTTATAAAGACCAACCTCATGGCAACGATGATAGGAGACTAAAAGAAGAGAGAGAGAAAAAGAAATAGAAAAACAGCAAAACCTAGCCTAAAAACACCCCTTTTTGCCTATAAAAATTGCAAAAAAAAAAAAAGGGAGAAAAGAACCTGTCAATGCCACAAAACCACCACCCTCCTATACGGCCAGAAACCCATAAGCCCTACAACCTATAAAACTCTCATTTCTTCCTTCCAAACACCCTATAACACATTGTCACCTCTTTTCTTTTCAACCTTTCACTACCAACTTCCACCACTTTTTCTTCTTTCCAACAACTTCCACCAAGAACCTCCATTATTGCATCCACCACCGTTGCTTACTTTTTTACCCTCTATAAATATCAACCTCATGGCAGCTATGATGGAAGACTAAAAAAAATAAAAAGGAAAAAACAATAACAAAAAGAGATCCATACACCAACCCCATCACTCAATCTAAAACATCCACCCTCATGCTCTAAACTAACAAAAATCGAAGCCAAATTCTCCCTTTACCCAACATTATTGAAAATCCCCTTGTTACAATCCAGAAACCTAGTCAAAACATCATAATTCCCAATTATTTTCCTTTCCTTCCTTTCTTCTTCATGCCAATAGCCATCGTGAGCAACCATGAGCTCCTCTATGTCCAGACCTTCATCAACAACTCCACCATGTGCCATAAGCATAACCACCATACTATGAAGGCAGCACCACCAGCCAACAACATCCCTATTTAGCCAAGGTAACTTTTCATCTCTCTTTCTTATAATTCTCTGCTAGAACAAGCATGCAGAACGTGAAATAATTCACATTTTATAGAGGCTAACAACATGGTCACTAGGCTGGGCTGGTAACCAAGTTGTGTGGTTTGGACTTAAACCCAACCCGTATAACTGGTTTAAGTCCAGCCCACTTATAAAAAAAACCTTTAGGCCATTCGTCGGCCTAAAAAATCAGGTTAGTTTGTGTCTGAGCCTAACCCATACACGTGGGCTTTGACATCATACCCTTAGGCCCAACCCATGTCGTTGAGCCAAGCCTAATCCAGACCTTAAAGGCATGTTTGGCACTCCTTATTTTTATTAGGGAAAATAGTACATAGTTTGGGTCTTTAAGGCTTGTTTGTAAAACATGGCCTTAAGATATTTTTAATAAAGATATTTTTAATACATCTAATTTTAAGTTGAGGATGCATTTAGCAAACACGCCTTATAACGTTTTCCATTATCTTTAGGTTACCCTTTTTTAGTGTCTAGCCAAATAGAGCTTTAAACATTTTAAAAAATATTCTGAAATAAAATTCAAGATCATTTTGAAGTTATTTATGGGTCCCTCACTTGCTATTCCAACAATTTTGCTTAATATTGAGTTGTGAATTTACACTATAAGATACACATATAATATTAAAAACATCTGGTTTTTTCTCTGAAATTTCAAAAACAATCCAAAATATTCCCTTATCCTAAAAAGACAAAAATATGTTTTTCTTCAAGAATTTCACTTAATATTAGGTGTAGACTTATACTATAAGATACAAACCTGATATTAAAAACACCTTATTTTTCTCTGAAATCTTGGAAAATCAAAACAATCCAAAAAATTCCACATTAAAAAAAATATAAAATATGTTTTGTTTTCATGCATACGGTCAAATTCTAAAAGTTTTTTTTACATATTTTCTAAAACAAAAATACATTTTTATCATATTTTAAAAATATCAAAAGGAATATCATAATCAGTTTATGATTATCTATTAGGATTTTGCAAAAAAAATTCAAAAATTAATTTGTTTAATTAATATTCAGGGTATGCATTTTACAATGTAATGCATACTCCCAGTCTTAAATTCAATGAATTGACAGCAATAAACATTATGAATTAGTTGTAGACTTTATTATTTGAGGGTATAAAATTACACTATAAAATATACCGTTGAATATTAAAGATACCAATTAGGAAATAAATGTGATGCTTAAATTTGGGCCTTAGAACATTTAAGATTTAACATAATAAGGTAGAGACTTCCTCACAAAAGAAGATCTACCTTAAACCTTAGATAAGACTAATAAATAGATACACGACTTAGAATACCAATCAATCAATAATGCAACTTATCATAAGTAGGGTGCATTAGAGGCGACACATCTTTTCTTTGTATAATCAATCCTCTTACCCAAACTCTCAAAGACCATAGGTTTTTTAATGACCATGATACTAGGTGGCCACTTCAAAATCATAACTTTATGATTAAACTCAAAACCCTCTCAATCTAAGAGATAACTCTGTTATTCGACATCATGCACGCCACAACATGTCTTACAAAAGTTATATGTATCTTAAAAAAAAAAGCCAATAAAAAACACATTTTAATACCTCATGGGTTGTTTTCTTCAAAATGTCCACCACAAGCATAAGAATGGAAAAAGTAAGAATAAAATGAAACTCATTATTAGGCATACACCTTCTTATGATTTAACCTAGACAAAACTTCTACAAATAAGGCTCATCCTAAACATAATACTTTGTATTAGATTTGAGCTTATCTTTATGAGCTTTAGAGAACTTACCTAGCAATTCTTTGGCAACTAAAAAGTTAACTTAATTCAGATACCATAGATGAAATTCATATAAAGCAAACAACTTCTTGTAAGAAAAAAAAAACATTCTTATAGGTACAACATCATGATCATTCTTGCATAACAACCTACTAAAGTGATCAGAAACATGGTTTTCAGCTCATTTTTAATCTTTGATTTAAAGATCAACTTCTTGCAAAGTAAGATATATCTTATAAATCCAGGCTTTGACTCATTTTTATGAAAAAAGTGTTTAAAAATTACATGATTAGAAAACACAATCACTTTAGTTTCAAGGAAGTATAATCTAAGCTTTTAAATGAAAAAATTACAGCAAAGAATTCTTTTTCCATTGTATGATAGTTGCACTAAGCCTCATCAAATATATGTGTTGCATAAGAGATAACATGTAAATTACAATCAATTTTTTGACCTAACACAACTCCAATTATAAAGTCACTTGTGTCGTACATTATCTTAAAAAAAGGTCCTCATTTGGTGGTTGTGCAATTAGTGCCAAAATTAGTCTCTTTTTAAGCTCATTGAACGCATACTTGCAAGCATCATCAAACACGAGCTTCCAATAATTTGTATAGGGGTAATGCTATTTTTAAAAATTCTATTATAAATCTCTAATAGAAATCTACATGTTAAAGAAAAAAACAAACTTCTCACTCATTTGCGAAATAAGGCAAGGATAAGATAATATCTTTTTTAAAGTTATCAACTTTCAAACCTCAAATAAAAATTATATATTCTAAAACTATCTCTTGTTCAACTATAAAATGTCACTTTTTATAATTCAAAACAAGGTTAGTTTTCATGCATCATTTCAAAATAATAGTCAAGTTCATAAGACATGTATAAAAAAAATTACCATAAATAGTAAATTCATCCATAAAAACCTTTATGATTATTTTTACATAGTCTAAAATCAAACTCATTATACATATTTGAAAAGTAGTAGGTGCATTGCATAGACCAAAACACATTCTTTTATATATAAAAATACCAAAGGGGCAAGTAAAAATAATATTTTCTTTATCTTCGAGAGCAATAACAATCTGATTATAACTATTATACACATCAAGAAAGTAATAGTGAGACTTACCTGCCAATATCTCAAGCATTTGGTCTATGTTCTTAGAAGTTCTAAAAGGTTTAGCCATAAGTTAAGATGTCTCTATCTAAACTTTTATTTCATCATTCAGGTTATCAATGTACTTTTTAGGTCTTCTCAATGACTTTCCACTTTGTAATGTGATAAACATGCATTCTCCTTACTAGGCATAACTTGTGAATGCAACTTTTTAGAACCTTATAATTCCAACTTACCAACAATACTAGAAAGTTATCCTATGTATTTCCCTAAGTTATTTTTTATATTTGACCTTTTTTTTTTTGCGCAAAAATTGCATCTTGTTTTGTTGCATTGACAAGGTATTAGAAGCAGGTGATTTCATCATATCCTCTATTGGCACACCACTATTAGATTTATTTGTTTAAGGTGGTAATGGTGGTCTAGGTTGATATTGGGTATGTCCTTGGTTAACACCTTGGTTTTATGATGCAAAAACACCTCTTTAATCCCCATATCTCAAGTTAGGATGATCCCTCCATCTAGGATTATAAGTATTAAAATAGGGATCATACTTGTGTTATGGGTATGGGATCATTCCCATAATATTAACTTGATTTGTAGAGTCATCTTGAAGAGGTGGGCAAGAATCAGTACCATGCCCTTACATCATATAAATTTTATAAGTCTTAACCTGTTGTGAATTACCTATCACTAAAGAACTCACCAAAGAGCTTAGAGCATCTAGTATTTGCTTAAAATTAGAAAAATCTACCTCATTAATATGTTTAATAGGTGTGTTTATTCCTATGTCAAATTATTGAGTATTAACAGTAATGTTGAAGATTAATTATTTAGAGATCTTAGGTGTTTTATTAATTAAAGCTCTTTTATTAGCTATATTTTTCTTACTCCTATCTTGAAGATTAAGTCTCTTATAAAATTATTAAATGAGAAGTTTCTCAAAAAAATGATGTTAAGGGCAACTAAAATATAATTTCTTAAACCTCTTATAATATTCATGTAAAGATTCTTTATTCATTTGCCTATCCCATAAATGTTTTTTCTTATACTTCCAAACCCAGACACAAGAAAGTACTTTTCAAGGAAAAATATTTGCATCTCTTCCCATGAGGTGATGGATCCAGAGGGCAGATAATATAACCTATCTTTTATCAATTCCTTCAAACAAAAAGAAAAAGGCTCTTAACTTGGTTTTCTTCTTAGTGACCCTATCAAGTTTCATACTTAAGCAAACAACATGAAATTCTTTAAGATGCTTATAGGGTCATCATTTGAAAAGCCATGGAAAGAAGGAAGTAAATGAATAAGATCATATTTATTCTCAAAAGAAACATCAATTTATAGGAAATTAATGCAAAGTGGTTGTTGGTTGAAGTTTAGAGCATCGAGCTCCTTGAGAGTGTGAGTTGTTAGATGGCCATGAGGGTATGTTCATTGATGGAATTTTTTAGTGATGCTTGTTCAAAAATAGGTGGTATGAAGCCTTATTATTGATTCACATTCTCCTATAGTTCACTTGCCAAAGGATGCACACTTGGTGATACAGAAGTTATGTGTCATGACCCAGAAACATATTTAATTTTTATTCGGTGTAAACTTTTTAGGTAAAAAGATGCAATCAATAAAAACAAAACAAATAAATAATCTAATGTTTACATAACTTGTATAATTAAATAATTTTAAGAAAACGATAAAAACTTAGATTATAAATATCCTTTAATTGGGCACATAATAAAACCATATGCTAATATAACAAGAATATTATCCTCAATTACATCCCCAACAAAAAATAATTTAAACATTTAGATTTTTTATCACATAGATAATATAATAACTAAATATTGTTGCTTTCAATCACAGGAATTTTAAATCATACCCAATAATATATTTACTGCCTAATTAAATGAAGTAATTATCATGGACACATAATCAATTTAAATATCATTTTGCCAATCCGTATCTAATCTATTCTTTAGTATATTATTTTTCTGATATTGGAGAAAGAAAGAAAATCTTCCAATACATCCATTTAACAAGATATTATTTCCATTAACCAGGAATTAATCTTTCAACTCACTCATTCAACAAGACATTATTTCCATTAACCAGGAAATAATTTCTCATTCAACAGGGTATTATTTTCATTAACCAGAAAATAATCTTTCAGCTTGCCAATTTAACAGACAATATTTTCCTTCCTTTTATTTCAAAATTTTTACATAAATTATTATTTAAAAGGAATTCATTATAAAATGTTAAATGAACAAATAACTTATTACGAGATGTTTAACATCTACTTGATGTTTATGAGCGTGAAGTGATTCCCTATTGTTGATTTGGTCCCACGACCTCTTCTGTAACAACAAAAATCAACATGTCATTTATCATTTATAACCAAATGATAAAAATCTCATTTCATCTATTTTTTTTCATACATTTCACATTCTTTTCAACTTAAAGGTCCACCTCTTTCTCATCGGTTTCATTTTGAACCGTTACGGCTTAATGCTAGATACACATTTCTTGACTTAATTATATCTGATGCCTTTCAATAGATTTGATAGAAAAAAAAAATTATACCATGACTCAAAAATCTATAAAGAAAAAGGGTGACAAAGTTTTTGCAAAATTATTATTCATTCTTTCTATTAACATCTATAACTTATGATTTCCCACAATGTCTGAAAAATTTCATCAAATTCTCCAATTCTCTAATTTTTTCTGTTGGCCAAAACCAATAGTTAAGGGGATGAGGTTTTGTTTCTTCCACTCTTCAATTAAACACTTACCCAATTATAATTCATACTTTCTAATATGGTTAATTCATGATTTGTATCATTTCAAAGATTAACACCCTAAATTCCTAATTTCACATAATCATGGAAATTTAATTTCTTCATCAAAACATATAATTATAACAATTAATCACTTTGAATATATTCTTTAACTTACATGGATAAGAATTCAAAAGATGGATGCAAGATATTCAAATTCTCTTCTCCTCTCCTTTTCCTTTAACCTTAGCTTTGAATCTCTTTCTTTAAAACAACTTCCAAACGCCAATTCACCTCCCTAAATTGTTTAACTAGTTTTAATCAATCTATTTACACTTCTTCTTCTTCTTCTTTTTTATGCACTTAGCAAAAACACAAGTGAAAAGGCACACAAATTCTCCCCCTCTCTTATGGTTTCTAGTTGTCTGCCAAGAGAAGAAAAAATGGGCATTTATATAGTCCAATCTTTTAAATTTTACATATTGACCCCTTTTTATATACTCTACTCATCACTTTATTACTTGTTACGATTCGTGCACTTGTGAAATTAGCCAACAAGTTTTTGGCGTCGTTGCCGGGGATTTTAAATAAAATTACTAATAATATCAATATAAATTAAATTTGATCTAATTTGATTGCCTTTTGCCTTCAGCTCTTTAGGTGAGTTGTCTAGTGCATGAGAAGCAATAAAAACCAGCCGTTGTTCCTGTATAATCCTGAGATTGAGAGAATGCAAGGGGATTAAGAAAGAAAACGTGAGAAACTCAAAACAGTTCAAACATCATGGCAGACAATGAAAATCCTGAGCAAGACACACGGGCATTGAGAGATTTTGCTCTCCCATAGGTGACAGGAATCCGTTCTATTATCAGGAAACCAAGGATTGAGGCCGGCCAATAATTTTGAGATCAAACCTCAATTCAGTTTTATTGGTTACCAAGTGATTATCCTAACGCCCATATTGCTAGTTTCTTGGAAATCTGTGACACATTTAAGCATAATGGTGTTACTGATGATGCCATTCACCTCAGATTGTTTCCAATTTCTCTGTGAGATAGAGCGAAGAACTAGTTAAACTCCATGCCTGCAGACTCAGTTATCAGCTGGGAAGATTTAGCTCAGAAATTCCTTGCTAAATTTTTTCCACTAGCCAAGATAGCAAAAATACGCATTGAGATATCTAATTTCGCCCAGCTTGAGAGTGAACCATTGTATGAGGCATGGGAGAGATACAAGGATTTGCTCAAGCGATGCCCTCACCATGGATTGCCAAAATGGATACAGGTGCAGAATTTTTACAATGGATTGAATGCCTCCACAAGAACACTAATTGATGCAGCTTCAGAAGGGGCTTTTATGAGTAAGTCACAGGATGATGCTTACAACTTATTGGAAGAAATGGCCATGAACAATTACCAGTGTCCAAATGAAAGAAGCACACAGAAGAAGACTATTGGGGCGCATGAAATTGATGCAATCACGGTATTAACAACTCAAGTTTAGTCACTGACGCAACAACTAAAAGCCACTCAACTGACAGCAAATGCCATCCATACAACGTGTGACTTCTACCATGGAAATCACACAAGTGAAGAGTGTCAAGTTAGGAACCCTTTCTCTCAAGCAGAACAGGCTCATTTTGTGTCAAACTACAATCGGCAGAACAACCCCTACAGTGTAACATATAATCCCAGCTAGAGAAATCATCCTAATTTCTCATGGAACAATCAAACTGTCATGAAGAATCTAGCCATGCCATCTTCAAGTGAGCACATAAAAGAGAAATCAAGACTTGAAGAAGCTATAACACAATTAGCAAACAACACCAATAGATTCATGACTGAAACAAATACCAATCTACAGAACCAAGCAGCTTCAATTCAAAATTTGAAGGTTCAAGTTATCCAGTTAGCCAAATGCTCATGGGTAGACAACAAGGAAATCTACCAAGTACAATTGAAATTAATCCTAAGAAGCAATGCAAGGCCATAACCTTAAGAAGTGGAAAAGAAGTGGAGCAGACTATTGGAAACAAGAGTGCAGGAAAAGAAGAGGAGGAGCAAATGGCTAAACCACTTCAGAATATAAAAAAATCTGATCCTCTGCCAGAACCAACGCAAGAAATAATACAAAGACTTCCATTTCCACAGCGACTCAAGAAGAATAAACTTGATAAACAATTTTCTAAATTTCTTGATGTGTTTAAAAAACTGCAGATTAATATTCCTTTTGCAGATGTTCTTGAACAAATGCCAAGCTATGTGAAATTTCTGAAGGACATCCTCTAAAAAAAAAAGATAGAGGAATATGAGACTGTTGCTTTTACTAAGAAATGTAATGCCATTTTGCAGAAGAAATTGCCTCCTAAACTTAAGGATCTAGGGAGTTTTACTATACCATGTTCCATTGGAAACTCTATATTTGAAAAAGCTTTATATGATTTAGGTGCAAGTATTAATCTCACACCTTTATCTATTTTTAAGAAGTTTGGTTTAGGTGAAGCAAGGCCAACCACAGTAACATTGCAGCTAGCTGACAGGTCACTGAAGCATCCAAGAGGAATAATTGAAGATGTACTGGTGAAAGTTGGCAAGTTCATCTTTCCAGCAGACTTCATCATACTAGATATGAAGGAGGATAATAAGATTCCTATCTTGCTTGGCTGGCCTTTCTTAGCCACTAGAGGTGCGTTAATTGATGTGAAGAAAAGGGAGTTGCGGTTAAGGGTGAATGAAGAGGAGGTGATTTTCAATGTGTTTAAAGCCATTAAACAGCCAGATATGGGGGAGAGTTGCTTCAGTATTCAAGTGGTGGACACCTTAATTAATGACAAGGTCAAGCTTCCAACTGACCTGTTGGAAGCATGTTTGGTAAATAATGTACTAGAGGAGGATGCTGAGATAGCAGAATAGACATGTTGGATGGATTTTTTTGAACCTAACCGCAGAAGATACTTTGAAGATTTGAGATAAGCACCATCAAAAATAAAATCAACTAGTGAATATGCATCGGTTCTGGAATTGCAACCTCTGCCAGAGCACCTTCGGTATGCATATCTTGGAGAAGCTTCCACCTATCCTATGATAGTCTCTGCAAAGCTGTCCAAAACAGAGGAAGAAAAATTGTTGAGGGTGTTGAGAAAACATAAGGCAGCTCTCGGGTGGGTATTGACAGATATTAAAGGCATCAGTCCCTCCATTTGCATGCATAAAATTCTATTAGAGGATGAAGTCAAGCCAACAGTAGAACATTAGAGAAGGCTTAACCCGACCATGAAAGAGGTAGTCCGAAAAGAAGTTCTGAAATGGTTAGATGCTGATGTTATTTATCCAATCTCTGACAGCTCATGGGTGAGCCTAGTTCAAGTTGTGCCAAAGAAAGAAGGAATGACAGTGGTAAGGGGTGTAGATGATAAATTGATACCTACTAGAACGGTAACTGGATTGAGGATTTGCATAGATTACCGAAAGCTCAACAAGGCAACTTGCAAAGATCACTTCCCCCTACCATTCATTGATCAGATGCTGGACAGGTTAGCCGAGCATAAATACTATTGTTTCTTAAAAGGTTATTCAGGATACAACCAAATAGCCATCGCATCTGAGGACCAAGAGAAGACCATTTTCACTTGCCCTTATAGTACTTTTGCTTTCAGAAGAATGCCTTTTGGGTTGTGTAATGCACCAGCTACCTTTTAGAGGTGCATGATGGCTATCTTTTCAGATATGGTGGAGCAAATCATTGAGGTCTTCATGGATGACTTTTCTGTATTTGGAACTTCTTTCGATGACTGCCTGGTAAAGTTGGCGTTGGTTTTGGAGTGTTGTGAAAAGACAAACTTGATATTGAACTGGGAAAAATGTCACTTCATGGTAAAGGAAGGTATAGTGTTGAGGCACCGGATTTCAGAAAAAGGAATAGAAGTAGACAGATCTAAAATTGAGGCAATATACAAGCTTCTGCCACCAACTACAGTAAAAGGAATGAGGAGTTTCCTTGGCCATGCGGGATTTTATAGGAGGTTCATCAAAGACTTCTCTAAAATATCCAAACCGTTATGCAATATGCTGCTAAAAGACACAAAGTTTTAGTGTGATGAGGAATGCAAGACAACTTTTATGCTGTTGAAAGAGAGATTAGTGACAGCTGCTATTGTAATTGCACCAGATTGGGAGAAACCATTTGAGCTGATGTGTGATGCAAGTGATTATGCAGTTGGAGCAGCGGAAAAATAACGTGTTTCACATCATATACTATGCCAGCAGAACACTCAACGATGCCCAGCTCAATTATACCACAACCGAGAAAGAGTTGTTTGTTATGGTCTATGCCTTTGATAACTTTCAGCCTTACCTGATGGGAAACAAGGTGCTGGTGTATACTGATCATGCTGCAATTAGACACCTAGTGTATAAGAAAGATGCCAAGCCTAGACTCATCCGTTGGATCCTGTTACTGCAAGAATTTGATGTTGAAATTAAAGATAAAAAGGGGATTGAGAATGTGGTGGTAGATCATCTTTCACAGCTGAAATTGACACAGCAGTTGGAGCCTAAATTCATGATTATAAATAAAAGCTTTCTTGATGAAAGAATCTTAGCAGTTCCACTAACAGTTTCATTCCCTGGTATGCAGATTATGTCAACTTTCTTGTAGGTAAGATCATCCCGCCAAATTTTTCTTACCAACAAAAGATGAAATTTCTTGCTAAAGTCAAACATTACTTCTGAGAGGAGCCGATACTCTATTGGCATTGTGCAGATCAAGTCATTAGGAGGTGCATTCCAGAAGAGGAAATGAAAAATATACTGAAGCATTGCCACACACTTGAATATGGGGGACACTTTGGAGCGCAATGCACTGCAGCCAAAGTTCTGCAGTCTGGTTTTTATTGGCTCACTATGTTTAAAGATGCTCATGCTTTTCTTACTGCTTATGATAGATGTCAGCATACTAGGAATATATCTTGACAAAATGAAATGCCACTGCAGAATATCCTAGAAGTTGAATTATTTGACGTTTGGGGCATCAATTTCATGAGACTTTTTCCTTCATCCTACAACAACAAATACATTCTCTTAGCAGTGGATTATGTATCAAAGTGGATATAGGCAATTGCAACGCCTATAAATGATGGTAAGGTGGTACTTAATTTTCTACAGAAGAACATCTTTACCTGATTTGGTACTCCTATAGCCATCATCAGTGATGAAAGAACTCATATTTGTAACAAGCAGTTTGAAGCACTGTTATCTAAGTATGGAGTCAGACACAAGAGAGCGTTGGCTTATCATCTTCAGACAAATGGCCAAATAGAGGTATCAAATATAGAGGTGAAGCAGATCCTAGAAAAAACAGTATGTAATTCTCGGAAAGATTGGGCAACAAAGCTAGATGATGCATTATGGGCATATCGAACAACATTTAAAACACCATTGGGAATGTCTCTGTATCGATTAGTTTTTGGGAAATCATGTCCTCTTCTTGTTGAATTATACCATGAGGCATACCGGGCAATGAAACAACTGAACATAGATTTGCAGGTTGCAGGTGAGAAAAGAATCCTGCAACTTAATGAGATGAATGAATTTCGCAATGAGTCCTATGAGAATACCAAGATATACAAGGAAAGAACCAAGGCATGGCATGACAAACACATTGTACGTAAGGAGTTTGTCCCTGGTCAACAGGTATTACTCTTCAATTCACGGCTCCACTTGTTTCCTGGTAAACTTAAATCACGGTGGTCAGGATCATTTATAATTGCGAAGGTATTTCCTTATGAAGCAGTAGAGGTCACTCATGATGAAAAAGGAACATTCACAGTGAATGGGCAGCGTCTGAAGCATTATAGGACTGGAGAGTCAATTGGAAAAAGGGATGATATCCCTCTCACTTCATCTTAGCAAAATGAAAAGGTCAAGCTAATGACTATAACTAAGCGCTGATTGGGAGGCAACCCATAAAAAAAAAACCTTATTCATTTCATTGAGTTGTGCAGGGATGGATCATACAAGCAAATAACCAGGAGCAACAGCAAACTCACACCCACATAGTCAAAAGGAAGTATTCATAAGCCTTTCTATTCTTTGTTTTTCCATTGAGGACAATATGGTATTTAAGTTTGGAGGAGACATTGTATGCTTTGACTATGAAAGACATTGCATACTAGGACTATGAAAACAAAGGGTGTAAAGTGATATGCATTTAAGACCAACTTTGACATTTTTAGGTGCTTCATTATGTATCTATGATATTCCTTGGCTGAGAGCAAATAATATCTTATAAAGTTGGATTAAGCATGATTATTTTCTTTGGAATTATTGAAGTACGCTTTTCTAGAAAATTCATGTGAATTGTGTAGTTATGCATAAAAGATAAGTGTGCTATTTCTTTCTTGTTATTACCCTTTGAGCAAAATATTAAAACAAGGAGTGATAATGAGTATGAAAGTGAATGAATAAGTATATGATATGTATCTCTCCAATGTTTTGAGTTGCTTAGTAACTAGGAGTATTCATCACAAATGTTTACTTTTACTTCAAATGGCAACTTAAAATATGAGTATGCAAATGCATTTTAAGTTTGTGACATGTTAAGTAACTGGGTGCATTCATCATAAATGTTTGTATTCGCGTCAAAAAACAAGTGATAAATTTTTTTAAAAAATCACCTTTGTCAAAAGACAAGTGAAAGTGTGTTGTTGCTCCCAAAGTTTGTATGAGTGAAAAAAGGTGATGGCAGAATGATTGTGTACAATTCAAAAATGCTAAACACATAAAACACATGGATGAGTTGGAAGTTTGTACAATGATCTCCACAAAGAGTAAGAATGCTTAGTTTTCCATTATCTAATATTGTCTATGAGCTAAGTCAAGAAATGAATGTTGCACGAGGGAGCCATTTAAATGTGAAAGCTAAACTTATCATAAGCTTTTAGCCCTCTGCTTTCATAGTTTCCTTTTTGCTTCAGGACAAACAAACATTCAAGTTTGGGGGTATTTGATAAGGGAATTTTTAGCATGTATATTTTCCACTATTCATGCTTGATTTTGAAATATTTTAGATGTGTTGCACAAGATAATTAGAATTTTGGATCCCTTTTTGAACTATTGATCTCGTGGGAAATTGATGTGTTTTTAGATAATACTAGGTTACTGAGTAGGCAAAATCCGGCAGTAAAACCGAACATTGATTTATTGTGTGTTGCAAAGGAAGCTATACAACTCAGTTCCAGATGTTCCTCACCATTTTCAAATATCTAATATGAAGGTCTACAAAACATATGAAGGGCATATAAATCAGTTTTGCTGTGTCGAAGCCCAAAAAGCAAGTCGAAAAGCAGGGGTTGAATCAGACCCGAACTTCCTGCTCTCTAAATACTACCTCGGTTTATGGTCTTTATCTCAAGTCTTAGAAGTCCAAAAATTACAAGATTAGTGTTGTTGGAAAGAAGATTCAATTTTATACAATTTCTCCAGAAATAGAGATCTTTGAATTCACATGTTTCATGCCTCAAATCTGGCCCGCAATGTCTGGGTAGGAAGGAATTCAAATCAGAAAAAGAAACTATCTTCATTCCAGCGAGGGTAAAAGGGCCATAATATAAAAGAAAAAAAAATATCTGCAAGGGAGGTGTGCATACATAGAGAGACCCTAAAATAGACTAAAAGGGGAGAAGAAGAGGCGGCACAAAGAGGGATGAAAAACAGAGGCAAAAACAGAGAAGATTTGGAGGACACCTATCTATTCCATTGCCATTCTCTGCTTTTGAGTGATGTTCATCGTATCAAATTTTTTTCTTTTTAATTTAATTATGGAGTAGACTTTTATTATGGGATTTTTTATGTAACCTTACTATAAATATGTGAACAATTTCTTCGATTGAATTATTAAATTAAGTTGTTGAGTATTTCATTCTATGTGTAATGCTTGTGTATGTTTGGCCAACATCTATATGATTTAGAATTCCATTTAACACTGAGAAGTGATAATTGTTTTAGCTATTATTTGAAATACCTTAAGAAATCTATAGGATAGAGATATTCTAAGAACTTTTGTAATCGTTAAAGGTTTTACGGTACTTAATAAATTTCGACAAGTTCAGAACTTTTATAGGGTATATGAAATTTGCTTGTTGAAATAATTCATTGATACTCGAGAGAGATTAATGTTTAAATTAGAAAAACCTAATTGTCAACATTAGGAGTAATTAATTCAATTGAGAAAGTTCACATAGGAATAGTTACAGTAAGTCAGAAATCCTAGAACAAGTATAATTGAATTCATTAATATTTAATCAATTGATTGTTTGTTTTTAATCATTATTTTTTTTCATAAACTATCTCATTAGATTCCTCAAAATAGATCATAATTTAAAAGACTTTAGTAATTAGTAGTAATTTTTACAAATCCTCGGGGGATGATACTCTACTCATCACTTTATTACTTGTTACGATTCGTGCACTTGCAAAATTAGCCAACACTAATATTCAATTTAAATAATAAATAATTAAAATTAGAGTTTCGTTTACAAATTAAACTAACTAAAAACAACTTAGAAAGCTAAGAAAACAAAAGAAATCAATTCTGAAAAGTAAGAGGCAAAATCATCAGAATGTAAAACATAAAGAGAAAGGATTTTTAACTTCATTTGTAAGAAAGTATTATTCAATGATAATTAAACATCAATAATTGAATTTAGACATGTTTTCTAATATGATTTATGATCATGAATAAATCAACCATGAAAAAATGTTTTTCAACCTATTGTTGCTTTTTAGTTAACCTAGCATTCGTGCATCAATTAACTCTGATCATATCGTAACCTTTATTGAGTACAAAAGACTTACTGATGTGATGTTGTTAAGATTATGATAGGTGAAATTGATTTATGTTAATCAAACATGCATGAGGGTTAATTTAATCAAGACTTATATTTTCCATGTAGCAAACAATCAAACATGGGATCACAAATTATATACTTCTGCTATATAAGTTAAGTAGTCATGCATCTAACATAAAGTAATCAACAAGCAATAGATTTAAAACCAAAAAATATATGATGTGTATCATATAGAATTTCAGTCACCAATCATCAAGTTTAATAATAGAAAAACATAAGATATTCATGTAGCACAATCAAATTTGAAATCATTTTAGATGAAAATCCTCATGATAATTTAATATCCAAGATTATTAACCTTTTAAAATTTAAAACTAAACTTGCATAAAATTCATAAGTGTCGTAACTTTGAAAAATAAAAAACATGAAAAGATAAAAAAAAAATTATAATAACAAATCCCCCCTCTCTTTTATTATATTTTGAACATGATCACCTCTTCTTTTTTTAAGGTAGGGTCAGTTATGGGTAATCGAGGAGCTGGAGAAGTTTTCCCGATTAATAATTAATTTCTAATTATATTACTTTTAAGTTCTTCTTATACTAATATAAGTTAATGACTTGTTCATTGACTTTGACCTTCTATTAGAGTCTTCCTAGTCATGTGAGACCCCTTTCATGTCATTAATGAGTTTCCATATCATCATCCCAATATAGAAAGATGGGTTGGACTCATGCTAGTTTGCTGGTAGATTTCAAATATGACTTCTCTCTCATCTAGATGAGTTACTGAGTCTCACATATATGAATGAAAAGCTTGAGATGTCTAATTTTTATCTCCACTAGAATTGTAGAAAGACCACTTATAGCTACATATATGGTCCAAAGAGTACATGAAGGTCAAGTCTAGTAGATTTGAAAATTTTAAATCAATGTTCTACCACATCTTCACCTGAGCTTCTATGCACCTTCATAACATTTTATTTATGCTTTGACCAATTATAATCCCGCTATGATTCCTTATTCTAGTTGGATTTCTAATGCACCTTCATAACATTTTATTTATGCTTTGACCAATTGTAATCCCGCTATGATTCCTTATTCTAGTTGGATTTCTAATGCAATTAGGATTTGCATTTCTTAGCTTCAATGGCATGTCTTAATGTGCTATTATTAGTCAATTCCTTGTAATTATGCTAAATATGTTTTATTGAGCTCCCTTTTACACTTGTGTTTTTATAGAATTATTAAGCACAAAACAAGTTAAGTAAGTTATTGTAAGACATAAAACATGCATAAAAGACTAAAAGTAAGGTACTAAAAAGATAGAATCATATAAGTGTATCAATCATTCATTATGCATCTAGACTCAAGTGTACTAAAAACTGTATAGTTTATATGAATAATTCAGTTTTTTTTTCTTATTTTGGTCGTCCAATTTTATTTCTTTCTAATCTTGTTTTTGAAGTTATATCAGCATGGTTTTATATGTCAAAAATTGTTTTCTCTTTGCATGCTTCACATATGCAAAATGTTAAGGAATATTTTGATGTTAAATTAAATATCAAAATTTCAAAATAGAATCTTAGGTTGTAGTCAAGAAAGAAATTCATAAAACAAATACCAAAATAAGTAAAAACATAGACCCCAATGTTGAAAAGGCATGGAAAACTTAATTCCAGTTCTTTAATTTTGAGTTTATGCATTGTTTGGTCCCTAGATATTTTAGAATTTTACACTTCAATCCCAAACTTTAGTTTTTTACACGTTTCAGTCCCTGAATATTGAGAAAAGAGAGAGAGAAAGTACTCGGATGACCACAATATAACCACTTAAAAGTCTGATCTTGGTGTTAAATAGTTTGTCATTATGATGGGAGTTTATTTAAGGTAGTGTTGCCCTTTATACATGTTGAAACAAGTAGATTAAAGTCTATAAAGTTTGTGTTTATTTGTTTAATTTTATTTTTTTGAAATGATTAAAGAGTGTTTTGGGGGTTGTAAATATATTTATTGAGGTTCCTATGATGTTTTTAAAATATTTTCAAGTGAAAACAAGTTAAAAAATAGGTTTTTAAAATCTATAACCTGGACCTAATTTTTTAGTTGTCGAAGATGATTGGTGGTCGACAAGTCTTCTACCACAATAGATTATGTGTTGTCCGTTAAAAAATAAATAGAGTGAATGACACAAGTGTCGTCCACTCTTTTAAAAAATATTTCATGAACAAGTTTTTAATTTTTCATTATTTTTATTTATTTAAATTTTAATTGATACACTCTTTTTTATTTTTCAAATTGTTTGGTTTAGTTTTTTGAAATAATAATTAATATTTTAATTATTTTCTTAATTTTATAATACTTCAAAAAGATGATTATTGTAATTTGTATTTTAAAAAATATCTTATATTTATATAATGCATTTATAAAAATAAAAAATAAAGATTGCTTGTTGTTAGCAACCGAAATTAATATCTAAGATAAAATAAATAAAAATATATAAAATATTTACATGCGTGTTTATCTTTTATTTTTGCTAGAGGAATCAACTTTTTGTTTTAATAACTAATTAATTTTAACTATTCTTTTCAGTTTATGAGTCATATATATTTTAATTTAGTTTATTAAATATAAAATTTTGAAAAGAAGAAGAAAAGGAAGATAGAAAATAGTGAATAAAATATTTATAATGGGGAAGACTATCGGGGACGGGAACGTTCCACTCCACCTCATAATCTTGTCTTGTTATAAATTTTTCTTCGGCACTTTTTATGAATTATGAACTTCAGTCCTCCAAGTGCAGCCATCTTTTTATGAACTATGATCAATCGTGACGGCATCTCAATGAAAATTATTTCTTCCAGATGATAAAATTTCTAAGCAAATGCTTTGATTTTCTCCAAAATGTGTCATTGTCGTTTTTAAATATTTAATTAGTGTCAATCTCATAATATTCTTGTCGAATTTGATTTTTTAAATTATTTTTTTTCTTATATAGATATCCTTACATTATTTTAAAGAGCAAGACTAGTCTCGTTCATGTTTCGTGACTGTTCTTTTTTAATAAGTATGATTCTTGAAGATCGAATTTGTATTCTCATCCTTACAGAGATATAACAGTTTCTTAACCATTAGACCAACACTTTATTGGTGTGTGTGTGTGTGTGTGTGTGTATATATATATATATTGATGGTTATAAATTATAGTTCTACTGAGAAAAATCTCTACATCCATCACTGTAAATAAGATAAATTAAACAACACCGAGGCTTGCAGCTTAGTGGCCTTGGCAGGCTTTGCCCTGCCTATGTGCCCTGGGTTCGAGCCTTCGCGTGTACGCCTGTCACTCCGCGGTGCCTTACATGCCTACTAGGCTTGCAGGATGTTCAGTGGGTCCGGGAATTAGTCGTGGTGCGCATAAGCTGACCCGGACACCCCAAATTATATAAAAAAAAAAAAGATAAATTAAACAGTAATATATTATATTATCAAATTAATAAGATTTAAATCCGGACCACACATGAGAAATTATGTGGTCCATATTTCAACAATTTAATTTGAAAAATACATAGTACATGCAATTCTAGACACTCGATTGACTATAAGTATAAGAGATATGATTAGACCGATTGACTTGTTAGAGTGGCCCTTTAATTAAAGCCCCCTAAACTAGATAGTTAAAGAAAACGAAACCCTATCGGCAGCCATTACAAATCTAGATTGAGATTCCCATAGCAGGATTTTGTCTTTGGAGAAAGATTTTGTTGTCTGGTTGGTTGTTTATTTATTTATTTATTGGGTGGTCTATTTTACTGTTGATTTATTATAATAATATTAAACTCGACTATTAACATGATATGGGAAAAAAAAATCATCTTGGAAAATTCTAATGAAAGATTTGTAATGGAAGGCCGGGAAGTCAATAAAGAAGAATAAAAAAACTGGCAGCCGGCGGACTACAAAAGCTACAAAATTCGTATCTATTCTCCAAGATTTAGCGACATAATTGATTCCCAAAGCTTTCAGCTCTGCTTCATTTGATTCCATGACTCCAGTGCTTGGGCATGTGAAGTTGCATACAATCCTCCCTTCCAAGAAGCTGAGCACACCTGCTCTCCCTGCTTTCCCTAGAGATGAACCTTCAATATTCTATTTGACGAAACCTGGTGCTGGTTTTTCCCATCTGGTTGTAGGCTTCTTTTTCATACGATTACTCAACTTCTTGATGTTAAAGTTGTGCTTTTTTCCTTAGGATTCACTTTTTTCAAGAATTTTAATATTTGGTCCAATAAATCAACTCTCAAATTAATATTTTTTAAATTAATAACATCATAGTTCTATCAATAAGAGTTTAATAGGATTCTTGTTATATAAATACAAATTTTTGGTATCTAAGCTCATACACTGAAATATAGTCTTTTGCCTCTAGAAATACACCATAAAATTTAAGTATCTCGGAGTTTGGAAGTACCAAAACCTTAAAAAAAAACAAAAAAATTCATGAGTGTTTTTTATCAATGATAAAAGGTATATTTTGATCTATTTATTTATCCATTCCAAATCTAAATATAAATTGTTTGAAAAATATATTTCGATCTATCAAGTCTAACATGTGATATCAAAGCTACAATTATAATACATATGTCTTGATATTTATGTTGATATATTTATTTAGAAATTTTTGTGTTCAAAGAAATTAATTAATCAACTTAATTATATTTAAAATAGAGTTAGATAGTGGTTATTTGATTTTTCTATCGGGCGATGTTTTATATGCCTTAAAAAAAATTTAGGAACAACCTTGTTCCCAAATTAAATTAATTATTAGCTTGATTTTATTTATAGCTTGAAAGTTTGGTTTAGGGTGAAATGAATTTCAATAATTGCCATCAATATGATGCCTAGTAGCAAAGGAAATAATTTCCATCAATATGCCTAGTAGCATAGGAATAAAATGAAAAACATTTATGCAAAAAATAAACATTTTGGGGTTTTTATCTTATGGGTTGTTTTGATAATTTGTATGATTATAAATCATTAAAAAAACCGATTTCTAATCATTGAATATTTGGGCTACCCATTTTATTTTTCTTTGAGCTATGTAATTTTAATTCGCATGGCAATCACTTTGATTTTTGCGTGTTTTATTTTCATGGCTTTATCTTTGTTTTATTTGGTGCTTGTTTTATGAATTAAGAAAAAAAATAGCATGTGATTTTATGTTATATAAAAGTATACCTTAACTTAATGTCAAGTGATCTATATAATTTTGAATAATTAGGAACTAGCCATAACGTCTTTAATTAAATCAAATTATATATTATGCTATGTTAGGATCACATAAAGAATTATAGATGTTACTTGTAATTAATTATACAAAATATAATAAATATCATCCCACAATAATTTTTCATTATATTTATATAATTTATTAGAATAAAAAATCAAACTATTTTTATAATATACCCACAAGAATTATAAATTAATTACATAATTTGATAGTTTTATTGTAAGGTTTAAGAAAAAACATCAAATTATTCTCATAATATATACCTATAGAAAAATGAATTAAGTATATAGTTTGATAATTCTATCATACAATATATTTGAATATGCTTGAATTTAAAATTTAGCCCGCAAATAATTTTTATGTCATTAGATTCAATTTTAGCATGAATTACACTGGTAAAACATGAAATTTTATTTATTCCTCAATTTTGATATAAACATGTACTTTAAACTTATTTTTGTAGTTATACAACCTGCTAATTTCTCTGATTTTTGTTATGATATTCCTGATCTAAAAAGCGATAACTCTAAAATATGAAAGGAAAGAATTCTCCTTGATTTATGATGGATGGACAAAGATTATGCAATTAGAAAATACGAACCACTTGCAGTTACTAATATCAGCACTACATAGGATATTAAACTTTATGAACGATGGGAGCAAACTAATCACCTCAGTATGATGTTTATAAAAACTAGAATATCTGTAAGTATACATGGTTCGATTGATCAACATAAGAAAGTCCACGATTTGCTAAAAGTAATTGACTATCAGTTTATCACTTTATATAAGGCAATAACAAACACCTTAATCATGAAGTTCTCATTCATGAGGCTCACTAGTGTGATAGGTGTGCGCAAGCACATCATGCATATAAGGGGATATTGTGGCTTAATTGAAGAATTTTGAGGTTGAGATATCAGGATCCTTCATTGTGCACTGCATCCTGAATACTCTTCCACAATAATACAGACCCTTCAAAATCTCATGCAACATACAAAAAGATAAATGGTCAATCAATAAACTCATGACCATGTGTGTTCAAGAGGAAGGGAGGTTGGTAATGGAAGTACGAGAAAATGCAATGCTAGCAACACAAGGAAAGGCCCAAACTCAAGCCAACAAGAAGGGAAAAGGTAAAATACCTCCCCAAGTTGACATTAAAAAGGAATCCACATGTTCTTTTATAAAAGAAAGGATATATGAAGAAAGAATATGTTAAATCTCATAAATGGCTTGAAAAGAAAGGTATTCTAATCTCATTTGTTTGTTATGAATCTAATATGGTTGATGTTAACTATAACACATGATAGATTGGTTCTAGTTCTACAATTCATATTTCAAATACCTTGCAGGGTATGCGAAACCAAAGAAAACACATGGAAAGTGAGTAAAACATATATTCAGGAAATAAGATGTATTCACATGTGAAAGCTATAAGATTATGATACTTAACTCCAAGTAATAGTTTGGTTTTAGAGTTGGTACTGACCTTTTATGTTCCAAATTTTTCTAGAAACCTGGTTTCAGTTTCAAAACTTATACCTTTTAGATATTCCATTAAATTTTCATAAAAATTCAATTTCTTTATAAATCTAATTATGTTGGAAATGATATTTTATCTTATGGTCGTTATTGCATTAATTTTCAAAACAATATCACATATAGTTTAATGCATGTTCACCCTAGCATTAATATGTGTTATTAACGAGGATTCTTCTATATTATGACACCAGAGATCATAACATATCTCTATAAAGAGAATTAAGAAATTAGTAAATGGTGGGATACTTAGTACTCTTGATTATACTAACTTTGAAACTTGTATGGATTATATTAAGGGAAAGCAAACCAACAAGTCAAAGAAAAGTGCCAATAGAAGTTCAGACATATTAGAAATCATTCATACTGATATATGTAGTTTTAACATGAACTCACATGGTCACAAATGCTTTATCTCTTTCATAACAAAAATGAAGTATTATATGCTTTTAAGATTTTTAAGGCTGAAGTAGAGAAACAATGTGGAAAACAAATTAAGATTGTGAGATCAAATAGAGATGGAGAATATTATGGCAAATACACAGAGGATGGACAAGCACATGATTTGTTCATAAACTTTCTTCAAAAGAATAGGATAGTTTCTCATTACATTATGTATGGTTCACTATACTAGAATGGTGTAGCATAAAAAAGAATTTGAATATTATTGGACATGGTATGAAGTATGCATAGCAATTATAATCAACTTAAATCCTTGTCGATTAAAGCACTAAAGATGGTAGTGTATATATTAAATTGAGTTCCAACCAAGTCTGGTCCAAAAATGTCATTTGAGTTATTGAAATGTTTGAAACCGATTTTGCAACATGTATGCATTTAGGGATGCCCATCTAAAGTAAGAATTTATAATCTATAAGAAGAAAACTGGAGTCAATGACCATTAATGAGTATTTCATTGGATATGTTGAAAGATCTAAAGGGTATAGATTTTATTGTCCATCTCACAACACTAGAATTCTGGAATCAATAAATACAAAATTTCACGAAAATGACTTGATTAGTTGAAGCGATCAAAATAGAAACATAGTTTCTAAGAATGATCATTTAGAATCATAACCTTCCATCAAATGATAGATTGGTTATTGTTCATAACATCCTTGAAGTACAAACTAGTGTTGAACATCAATCATTAAAGTTCCACAAGTTATTAACATTTTAGTAGATCAAGTAGTTCAAACATTAGCAAGAATTTTTGAACAACTAGCTAAATCAAGTACTTCTCAAGAAGATGATGGTTTAACATTAAGAAATTCTACTAGAATGAAAAGCTCAACAATTCCTAATGATTATATTATGTATCTATAAGAATATGACTATAATATTAGATCCAAAGATGATCCTGAATCATTTTCACAGGCCATAAATTGTAAAAAATCAGAATTTTGGTACAATTCCATGGAGAAAAAGATGAATTCTATGAAAAGTAACGAAATCTAGGATCTTGTTCAGTTGCCTAATAATACAAAAGTCATGGGTGTAAATAGATCTTTAAGATAAAGATACACTCATTGGGGAACATTGAAAGATATAAGGCAAGATTCGTTGCTAAGGGACTCATTTAAAAGGAAAGAATTGATTACACAAAGATTTTCTTCCTTGTATCTAAGAAAAATTCTATGCATATTAATTTGGTATTTGTAGCATATTTTGACTTGAAACGCAACAAATAGATGTGAAAACTGCATTTCTCAATGGACATCTAGAGTAGAAGGTTTATATGAAATAACCTGAAGAATTCTCTTCTAGTGATAGTGAGCATTTGGTCTGCAAGCTCAAGAAATTCATATACGATTTAAAACAAGTGTCCCGACAATGGTACTTTAACTTGCTTGATATAATTCTCCATTTGGATTTGTAGAAAACATCATGAATCAATGTATATACCAAAAAGTCACTAGGAGTAAGATTTTTTTCTTGTTTTATACTTGGATGATATTCTATTTGATACCAATGATAAGAATTTGTCACATGAGGTGAGACAATTTATCTCTAAAAATTTTAACATGAAGATATGAGTGAGGCATTTTATGTCATTGGATTTAAGATATATAAAAACATATTTAAAGGTGTGTTTTAGGTATGTCTCAAAAAATTTATATCAATAAAGTTTTAGAGAAATTTCGGATGAATGATTATTCACCAAGTGTAACTCCTGTTGTGAAAAGTGGTAGGTTCAATTTAAACCAATGCCCGAAAAATTATCTTAAAAAGGAACAAATAAAGAGAATTTCATATGCTTCTGTTGTAGGAAGCCTAATGTATGTTCAAGTCTGTACAAGGCCTAACATTGCTTTTGTTAATGGAATGCTTGGATGATATCGGAGTAATATAGGTATAGACTGCTAGAGAGTTGTAAACAAGGTAATGAGGTATCTTCAAGGGATTAAAAACTACATGCATATGTTTAGATGAATAGATAATGTAGAAGCAACTAACTACTCAGATTTAGACTTTACTGGCTATGTTGATTCATGCAAATCAACATCAGAATATATTTTTATAATGGTTAGTAGAATTATATCTTGAAGAAGTGCTAAGCAGATTTTTATTATTACTTCCATTATGAATGATGAGTTTGTTTCTTGTTTTAAGGCTACTGCATATGATATATGGTTAAAGAGTTTCATATATGGGTTTAGAATCATGGATTCTATTTCTAGGTCATTAAGAGTATAATACGATAATTTAGCTGTTGTTTTTATGGCTAAGAACAACAAAAGTGATAGTAAAAATATGCATACCAACATCAAGTATTTAGCCATAAGAGAACGTGTTGAGGAAAAAAAAAAGTGGTCATTGAGTATATTAGTATTGAATTGATGATCACAAATCTTTTGACTAAGGCCATGACACTATTTAAATTCAATGATCATGTAGTGAAAATGGGACATTGTTCTATTATGTAATTTTAGTTGTACGAACTATATTATTTTAAAAAAACAATTCTATTTATTGTGATATTTTCTCATATTTATTTACATATTATATTATTTGAGAAAACTCATTTGTATAGGAGCAAGAATAAATATAGGGTTTATTGATTAAATAAGGTTGTCACATATAAATTGATATGTTTTATAAATAAATAAAAAATTACAAACATTATACTTCGAACATTACAACAAATGTTCATATCAAAAACATTCTGAAACAACATATATATAAATTTCAACTTTTTATTATTATTATTTCGTAAGTAATACAGCCGCCTCGTCAAAACAAGCCACATGTAGTGACAATACACAAAGATGTTACTGTATACATATAGATCGCCACACACCCTAACTTCTGCTCTTCAACTTGCAACTCTGCGAGATAGGTGGGCGCGCAGTGGATTCTTCATTACAATGGTAAGTTCTTGCTTCTCAGACAAATCAATATCATCTCCATCCACAGCCTTCCACTCAAAATTCAAGACCAAATTAGCCACAAAATATTCCAAATGAAGCATTGCTAAACCATAACCAGGGCAAATTCTCCTTCCAGCTCCAAAAGGCATCATCTTAATCTCTCTACTTCCAGTTATATCAAATGCTTCCCTTTCACTATTCAGAAACCTTTCAGGCTTGAATGCCATGGGATCCTCCCACGCCTTCGAATCCCAGCCTATATCAGCTACCATGAAATTTACAGTCCCATTTTTAGGAACCAAGAATCCACCCAGCACCGCATCTTCAGTCACAGCATGTGGCAACACCATACGTGCAGGCGGGTGCCTCCTTAACCCTTCTAAAATTATTGCTTTTAGATAAGGCATCTTTTGTAAATCGTCTTCTTTAACCACTTCCTCTCCTTCTCCAACAACCTCCTTGATTTCCAGGAGCAGCTTCTCCTGAATTTGTGGATACTTAACCAAATTTGCCATGATCCACTGCAAGGCTGTTGTTGTTGTATCCGTGCCGCCATTAAGGAACTCGTTGCATAAACTAACAATTTCGAGGTCATTAAGCCTTCGTTTCTCATCAGGAAGTTGCAGATCCAGCAGCGTATCAACATAAGACAAGACATACTCATCCTTATTCTCCTCCATATTTAATTTTCCCAACCTCTGTTCCTTCAACTTCTTTCTTGCACTTATCAATGGAAGGATTACATCTTCTCGGTCCTTGTGAAGCTGCAAGAACTCTGCCCATCGTTTACGAAGCACTATCTTGCTCAAACTTGGCCAGAAATTAAGTATATTGAATCTACTTATATTCACCACCAAGCGACGCTGAACTTGTTCGACCTCTTGAATCTGTTTCTCCTCCAATTTGTCGCCGAAACACATGAACACTAACAGACAAAACATAGCATACTGAAAATGATCAACTACACGAACAGGGTCCCCAGACTTGGACAACAACTTAAATTGGTTCATCAAGATATTCAACACCCATTTACGAGCATGACCAAACGTCTTAACCCGCGAAGGATGGAGGATTTCTGATGTGAGGTTTCGACGGAGGAGGCGCCAAGTAGGGCCGTAGAATGAAGAGCTGATGTTATGCTGATTGCTGCCAAGCACTCTGCTTGTAGCAGGAGCAGGTGGGCGGTTAGCAAAAACTGCCCCTTTCTGGATCAAAGCAATGTAAGCAAGGGAGCGATCAGCTATAAAGATGGCGGGGCGAGAGCCCATGTGGAGGGTGACCATCGGGCCTAGCTTTTGGTTGAGGGAGCGGATGGCACGCTCCAGCTCGGAGGTGGATTTACGGATCCATAAGATGTTGCCAATAACAGGGAAGGTGAAGGGGGCTGGAGGGAGGTTGGGAGTTTGGGAAAGAAAAACATGGTTAAAGAGGGCTTTCAGCAAGGCACAGAGTGAGAGAGAGATGAGAACGAGGAGCCATATCTCCATGTTTTTAGCAGAATAAAGAAAGCAGGATAAGGAATCTTAGTTTATCTTTCTTGGGAGCGGTAGATAATCTTATTAATGGAACGAGGAAGTCGCCTTTTCTTATGGAAATTAATTAATTATTTATTTTTTATATGTCAGAAATACATAATAGTGTAGGAAATTATTTTGGCCCGACAATGATTGAATTATTGATTTACATTTACGAAGTTTGACGGATTGCAAGCCTCCTTCTTAAAATTCAAACTCTCTAGAGACAGAGAAAGAGTTAAAAGAAATAATGTTGTTTATATACTGTTTCGATTTGTAGCCGCCTCACTGCATTGTTTACTGTATAACCTCTGTAAATTAATAACTTCAATTAAATAATACCTCAATTAATTAATAAGCTTTTATGGTCCTAAAACAATACTAATTTATAAAGTTTTAATTATATTATATTTTTTTAGATAATGAATAAATTATAAATCCAAGAAGAAGAAGACTTCTGGATAAAACTAGCTAGTTGATTCACATTTTGTATTAGATAAAATCTTTATTTAATGCAATAAAAGAATATATACTACATCGCCAATATGTTTTTTAGCACAAACAAGATATGTAACTATAAATTGAAAATTTAATGTATTCATTTAACAAAATAAATCTAAAATTAAATGTGCTAATAAATTTTTGAACAAGTTATTAATGTAAATTAAAAACTAGTCGGGAAAATAAAATATGGATGTTGATTATAATTTTTAACCTCCTAGGAAGAGTCTCCTCAAATCTTTTTATTTAATTATATGGCTGCTAAATCTTTTCTTCTTCTTCTTCTTCTTCTTCTTCTTCTTTTTTTTTTTTGTAAGAAGAGTAATAATTTAAATTTCGTTGAAAAAAATGATTGTTAGTATAATTCCTCCTTTCCTTCTTGTTTTTTTATATGAAGAAATATAAATTTTTTATCATGTGTTCTCAATTTAGTAAAAATCA
>Ga0325411_1001209_pt1 | contig 28547 bp, 21 predicted proteins | sample PopdelMetagenome_13_FD_206181 | JGI IMG/M metagenome (GOLD analysis project Ga0325411, IMG submission 206181) | Populus deltoides microbial communities from Bellville, Georgia, United States - Xylem-PdIQD-R4 | ecosystem: Host-associated > Plants > Phyllosphere > Stem > Wood/Secondary xylem...
AAGCAAAGTATTAAAAGTGAACAAGATAACAAATATAAAGCATGTTAGTATCCAACATTAAGGTCCATGTTAAGTTTATATTATACTTATTCTTACACCATTAGTGTACCCTTTTCACCTTGACATGATTAACTTAGCAACACATAATGAAAGAAGGAAACATAAATAAACAAGGGAAGGAAATGAAAAGCATAAGCAAGAAATTAATATAAGCAAAACTTAAGCATTACAAAACATAAAAGAGAGAGCAAGAGCATGATCTTGATCTGAACACCAAGATACCTAAATACATGGCAAATGCCTCCTTTTATAGGCCAAAATTCGGAACTATTGATTTGTTGACTAATTGATGAGTGGGTGGCCACATCTTGACTTGGTGACAATTCTTATCTTCTTGTCTGCTAAAAACGTCATTGATGACGTCATAATTTGAACAGACTTCAATCATGAAAGTTCTAGAGAATTGTCTCATATTTCCAGGGTAAAAATGTGAGATCATTTAGACTTCTAGAACTCGAGATATGGGCTGAACACTGAACAGTGTCTGGGCTGCAGGACAGATTCAGACTTCTTCGGTGTTGCTACAATTTGGACTTGAAAACGGCCTTTTTAAATCTTGGGCTCCACATGAAAGTTGTAGGCTCATGTCTTATCTTTCCATCCATATAAAATAGACCTAAATCCGAGATCTACAGCTCCAGATATGACCCGATTACAGAATATTGTTCCAGTTTGGACTGCACCAATCATCTATTTTCTAAGTTTGCCCATCTCTTTGTCCTTTCAATTTCAGTACTTCAACTCATCAATCAATTCTTTCATTTATGTGATAGGCCTGCATTTAAGATGAACATTTACCATAAATTAAAGGTATCTTATATTATTAGATATGTTATTATAAAACATGCTTTAGTTAAGGAGTTATTGATACTTCAAGTGCAAAATGATGATATAAAACCTTGATAAAAATACACTTTTAAGTACTAATCATCTTCTCAGATATAAGGAAGTGTTTCAGTTCTAAAGCCAAAGATTGTAGTTCTTGAACAAGCAATCGAAAAGATTCTAGAGCATCCTTAGGTGTAGGTATTGTTCGTCAACTGATCGTAGTACCAAGCACTTCTTGGCGAGCTCTAATATGATCAGATTTATAAGTAAGCATCTCTTGTAAAATATGAGAAACACCAAATCCCTCTAGAGCCCAAACCTCCATTTCTCCTACCCGTTGTCCCCCTTGTTTAGCCCTTCCTCTAAGGGTTTGTGTAACAAGTGCATAATGCCCACTAGAACATCCATGCATTTTATCAGCAATTTGATGAATTAATTTCAAGATATAAGGCTTTCCTATTATAACAGGCTGCTCAAAAGGATCTCCCATTCTTCCATCAAATATTCTACTTTTTCTTAGGCATTCGGGTTCAAATACCTATGGATTTGCTGTTTGCTTTCTGACTTCATATAATTCAGAAAATATTGTCTGTCAGTATATCTTTCATCGATAATACCCCATTCCGTTGCTAAGTCTGTTGGAGAAAAAAAACAATTACCGATGGTTTTATAGATGGAAAATGCGCGCAAAAAAAAAGTTCCCACTGGAAATATACCAACGGATAAATTCCGCCGGTGATAGTGGCATATCCAGTAAATATTTATCAACTCTCGATAAAATGTCGATGGACTGTATCCGTCTGCGAAGGTGTCAGTGATTATGGCATTTTTAGTAAATATATCTTAACTCTCAGTGAAATGCCAACAGAGAAAGTCTGTTGGTGGGGTTTTTTAAGATTTTTTTATAAAATTTTATTAAACATCAAAAATAAAAAAATAAAGTTAAATAATATTCATTACAAATTTAATGTGTTTCCAAAAAAATATTAAACTAAAACAATGGCGGAGCTGGAGCTGGAGGAGGAGGAGAAGGTTGGTTGTTCTCGGGACCATATGGCCAAAAAAAAGACGCACATGTATCATCTTTCTGTGATGTAATGTTCATGATCATTTGGCGGAGTTGCTTATAATTCATCAAGAGTTGCCCGTATTTTTCGGTGAGATGAGCCGTGTGTTATTCATAATTCACCAATAGTTGCTCGTATTTTTTGGTGAGATTAGTCGTGTGTTGCTGCAAGGTTACGAACTCTTAGATTGGGTGCTCGAAACTGATTGGGAGCTCCCTATCACGGGGGGCCGAGCCGCGACGTCGTCTGGCGACGGCGGAGGCTTTTGTCGTGCCTCCTGTGTGAGGTATTGTGTTGGAAAGGTTTTTTTGGATTTAATCATAAAATTATGATTAATGTTTAGAAGTTGCCACCTGGTACTATGGTAAGTAGGAACCTATGGTCTGCGAGAGTCTAGGTAAATGACTGGTTGTGCAAGGGAAAGACGCATCACCCCCAGTGCACCCTACCCTATGTTTGCAAGGGAGTTTAACTCCTTCCTTTGCACGGATGCATGTTGTTTTCCCTTTTTTTTTTTCCTTTGTTTTCCAATCAGGGTCCTAGTTATTAATTAGAACCAAATTGGTGGTTCACCTAATAAGGAAGTCCGTTTATTGGTTCAACTGGCAGTTCTTTGATGGTTTAGTGCATATTGATTGCTGATTTTTGTTGTTGCGTAGAATGGTTCAACTAAAGAAGTGGTCGATTTCTTCCGGTTATTCTTCTGATTCATATACATAACTGGTCTTTTATCAAAATTGAAACAGCCAGATGTTCAGTTTCCCGATGCTCATATTAAGCCGACCAAGTAGATTTGGTTTTGATAACTATGATGGATGCATGAGCTCTTTGGTCAGTGATATACATTTTCAATTTGAATGCCCCTTGAATAAGGTGCGTTCTTCGGCCACTGACATTTATAAAAGAGTTGTCTTTCAAAGAAAAAAGAAAAAAAGAGTAATTAAGTGGCAGTCACTCCTTTTTGACGATTTAATTTGAGCTATCCACGATGGGAATCAAGCACCATGCATATGTCGTTTGAAGTTATAAGTTGCTAAAATTGGAAGGAATGTGAATTGTCCTTAATAAGCAGCATCAGAGTGACCACCATATATATCCGTATAGTGATCGAACAAAAAAAGAAAAAAGAAAAAGAAAAAATATTGTAGGCACTAAAATTTAGCCTTTTTTTTTCAAAATTAATTTCTATTTTATTTAATCCTGCTATGTTATTCTCATTAAAAATTTAAAAATTAAAAATCAATACATACATACATATATATATATATATAGTTTTAATTCCGTGTTCTATTAAAAAAATTATTGTTTTTAATACTAACGCGACTTCGAGTTTCTTATGCAGATCAGTATATTTTATCTTGCTAGGTACAGAAAGAAAAAGAAAGGGAAAAAAAGAAAAAGAAAAAAGGAGAAGAATAAAAATCAGAATTGAAGAGATAATAGGGCTCATGTGGGCCAAAGCAGAAGGAACACTACGCTTCAATAAGAATATCATCCAGTGTATAAAGTCATCTCCCTCTTTTTGTTTAATTAAACAAAAATAAGCGCTTTTATGATAAGAAGTAGCAGAGTACGTGGAGGAAGTGTTGCATGGCTCAAGGAGCTGAATACGTGGAAGCAGCTGAGTTCGTGGACTGCTATTGTTTTGGTTTTATCATTGTTTTTATCGCCAAGTTGAATTAGTCAAATAATCAAAGTGGTGGAAGTAGGAATGCTAATCGCAATCCTGGTCTTCAGCTCCCCTTCGGGAATCCCTGTTATTTTGAATTATTGTTATCTTGGGTGGCCTATTTAGGCTCACAAACTCTGTATGGGAAGAGGGCATTGAATTAATAAAACAATCTTTCCTTTCTCTCCTCTGTTCCTTCCTTATCTCTTGTCCCAAATTCTCTTCTTATCAGTGGTATCAGAGCGCGGTTCAACCCATGGACACGCGTGGTAAAACTAATGCAGAGTTTCGTGCTGAGATCACTGAAGCTCTCGGACGACACGACGCCAATTTTGATGAATTAAATCAGAATTTTAATCGGGTCAACGACGCTCTTCAAGGAGTCATGGCTGAACTCCAAGCAATGAGAATTGCTCAGACCCATCATTCCAGTGAGAGGGAAGTAAATCCTTTTGCTGGGGGAAGTTCTTCTCATGACAGGTCATCTTCTTCACACACTTCTACTTTCGACAGAAATCATTCCAACCTTAAGCTGAACTTTCCAACCTATGCTGGTGAGGGTGAAGACCCAACAGGTTGGATTTTTAAGGCAGAGTAGTACTTTGAATTTCAGAATGTTGATGCTCCGCGACAGGTTCAATTGGCTTCTTTTCACTTAACAAGTGTAGCACTCCAATGGTATCGCTGGTATACCAAGGGCAAAGGGCAGCTACGCTGGCATAAGTTTGTCCAAGCTCTGCTCCATCGTTTTGGACCAACTGATTATGACGATCCATCTGAGGCACTTTCCCGTCTTAAACAAGTCACTACTGTCAATGCGTATCAGGAGGCATTTGAGAAATTATCTCATAAGGTCGATGAGCTCCCAGAGACGTTTTTGGTGGGCTGTTTTATTGCAGGGCTGAAGGATGAAATTCGTTTGGATGTGCGAGTGAAGCAACCAAAAACACTGTCGGAATGCATAAGCGTCGCTCATCTAATTGAGGAACGCAACCAGTTCCAAAGGAGGACGAACAACACATTCAGAACTACGGCAACCTCAGGCCAGGTGAGACAGCAGACTTCCACAATGGGACTACTAGGACCTGCCTCTTCTCAGCGACCACCACAGGTTTCCCATTTCCCTGGTGGACCTGCATGAAGACTCACTGGACAGGAGGCACGAGAACGGCGGGAAAAGGGCTTATGTTTTTACTGTGATGAAAAGTATGTTCAAGGGCATCGTTGCTCCAGACCCCAATTATTCATGATGGTAGATGTGCAGTCGCAGGGGGATGAAGATGAGGTGGACATGGATATTGAGCCTGACGAAGAAGCATTACCCGAAATATCATTCCATGCATTAGTTGGTACATCACACCCACAAACTTTTCGGGTAACAGGGAGGATTGGCCACAAGGAAATAATTGTGCTCATTGATGGGGGGAGCACCCATAATTTTATTGATCAATCGGTGGTCATTAAGTTAGGATTGCATGTGGTTAAGGGGAAGACATTCAAAGTGACAGTAGGGAATAAAGAAGTAATTGAATGTACGGGGAGGTGTTTTGGACTCTCATTATCTCTTCAAGGAATCACGATTCGGGCTGATTTCTTTGTTCTGCCCGTGGCTGCCTGTCAAGTAGTGCTAGGAGTCCAATGGCTAGAAACTTTGGGACCAATCAAGACTAACTACAAGAAGCTTCGGATGTCCTTCAAACAATCAGGCAGAACCCACGTTCTACACAGAATAACAGGTTCAGAGTTGGCGCCGCTGAGTGAGAAGGAATTGTTGCACTTATCTGGTATGGGGTTCTTTGTTCACATGGTTTCGGAGGTGCAGTCCAGCCAAGACACTCCATTACCACCAGACCTGGAGCAAATTCTATCACAATATTCTCACATATTTGATGAACCCACCAACCTGCCACCTACGCGCAGCCATGACCATCGCATTCCTTTACTACCAAATCAACCACCAGTTAACACCCGACCTTACAGGTATCCCCACTATCAAAAGAATGAGATCGAAAAATTGGTCAAAGAATTCCTTCAGTCCGGAATTATTCGCCCAAGCCGGAGTCCGTTTTCATCACCCGTCTTATTGATAAAAAAATCAGGTCTTGGCGCTTTTGCGTCGATTATCGAGCACTTAATGAGATTACGGTCAAAGATAAATTTCCCATACCTGTCATTCATGAGCTTTTGGATGAACTTCATGGCGCGAAGTATTTTTCAAAATTAGATTTGCGCTCCGGTTACCACCAGATCAGGGTACATCAGGAGGATATTCAGAAGATGGCGTTCCGCACTCATGATGGTCACTATGAGTTTTTGGTAATGCCGTTTGGGTTGACCAACGCTCCAGCATCCTTTCAGAGTCTCATGAATGATATCTTCAGGCCACATTTGCGAAGATTTATCCTCGTTTTTTTTTACGATATTTTGGTGTATAGCAGGTCTTGGGAGGATCATCTACTGCATGTTAAACAGGTGCTGGGAATTCTGGCTGACCACCAGCTATTTGTCAAACTCTCCAAATGCCAGTTTGGGGTGCTATCGGTGGGGTATTTGGGCCACCTCATTTCTTCGGAGGGTGTGGCAGTGGACCCAGAGAAAATACACGCCGTTCAGAACTGGCCGGTGCCAACATCTCCTAAAGGTGTCCGTGGCTTCCTGGGTTTGGCCGGTTATTATCGCAAATTTGTACGCGGATTTGGTGTAATCGCGGCCCCCTTAACAAAACTTCTCACTAAAGATGGGTTTTGTTGGACTGAAGAATGTGAATTGGCTTTTGACAAATTAAAGGAAGCTCTCGTCTTCCCCCCAGTTTTACGACTGCCCAATTTTTCCCAGCCATTCGTCGTTGAATGTGATGCTTGCGGAGACGGGTTAGGGGCAATCTTGTCTCAAGACAACCAACCGATTGCCTACTACAGTGAGGCTTTGAAGGGCAAATCAAAGTTATTATCCACTTACGACAAGGAGATGTTGGCAGTGGTGAAAGCCGTGAGGAAGTGGCGACCTTACCTGTTGGGCAGACCCTTTGTGATTAAGACAGGTCACAGAAGCCTCAAATATTTATTAGAGCAACGCCTCACAACGCCGTCTCAAGCTCGGTGGCTGCCAAAAATAATGGGTTTTGATTACACCATTCAATATCGCCAAGGGAAGGAGAACCAAGGTGCTGATGCTCTCTCACGCGTGGCGGCCTTCCAATTTCAGGCCTTGACTGTGCCAATTGCCGATTGGTGGGAAATCTTGCAGCAAGAGGTACTCAATCATCCTTATTATAATTCCTTGCTTACTAATCAACCCTTAAATTGTGTTCAACGAGATGGAGTTTGGATGCAAAATGGACGAATTCTTTTAAGTCCCAATTCCACGTTGTTACCTGCTGTCTTGGCTGATGGACATTCTTCACCATCAGGTGGCCATTTTGGTTATTTAAAGACCCTCACGAGAATATCAGCCAGTTTTGTGTGGCCTGGTATCCGCACCTCAGTAAAAAGCTTTATCCGAGATTGTGAGGTGTGCCAACGTTGCAAGCATGAAACTCTCCGACCAGCAGGTTTGCTTCAACCCCTTCCTATTCCTCAATGAATCTGGACAGATATATCCATGGATTTTGTCGAAGGATTTCCGCTGTCACAAGGATATAATGTGATCATGGTGGTGGTAGATCGTCTCTCAAAGTATGCCCATTTTGTTCCCTTAAAACATCCCTACACGGCGGTATCAGTAGCAAAAAAGTTCCTCAATAACGTGGTGAAGCTTCATGGGATGCCTCTCTCCATTGTGAGTGATCGTGACAAAGTTTTTCTTAGCACTTTCTGGAAGTCCTTGTTCAAATTACAGGGAACAAAGCTGTGTTATAGCTCCAGTTATCATCCACAATCCGACGGACAAACGGAAGTGGTCAACCGAACTCTTGAGCAATACTTGCGTTGCTTCTCTTCGGATCAACCAAAAGGCTGGGTGGAATGGCTTGCTTGGGCAGAATATGGGTATAACACAGCAGTTCATTCGGCAACAAAAATGTCTCCCTTTGAAGCAGTTTATGGGGTTCCTCCTCCGAACATGACCTCTTACATTCCAGGCACAACAAAGGTCCAAGCAGTGGATAACTTACTGCAAACAAGGGAAGTCATCATGCGCGACCTCAGGAGAAATTTGTTGGAAGCACAGACTCGTATGAAGTCTCGAGCTGACCTGCATCGACGGGAGGTCACCTACGATGTTGGAGATCATGTGTTTCTTAAGCTTCAACCCTACCGTCAAAAGTCTGTAGCGTTCAGGAGTTCTTTGAAGCTTTCTCCCAGGTTTTTTGGACCATTCAGAGTTTTAGCTCGCGTGGGGGCTGTGGCTTACAAGCTAGACCTACCAGCAGGGGCACACATTCATGATGTGTTTCACGTCAGCTTGCTCAAAAAGAAATGGGGACCGGTTGTTGACGATACCGTGATAACTCTTCCCCCTGTGTCTACAGATGATGTCATACTACCAGAACCTGAATTGATTTTGGATAGAAGGGTGGTCCAAAAGGGCAAATATCGTCCCAAAACAGAGGTCTTAGTTCAGTGGAAGGGAGCCTTGCCAGAAGATGCTTCGTGGGAGAATTTGTGGCGTTTCGCCAAGACATATCCTCAATTTAACCTTGAGGACAAGGTTCTTCGCAGGGGGATGGATTGATAAGAAGTAGCAGAATACGTGGAGGAAGTGTTGCATGGCTCAAGGAGCTGAATACATGGAAGCAGCTGAGTTCGTGGACTGCTATTGTTTTGGTTTTATCATTGTTTTTATCGCCAAGTTGAATTAGTCAAATAATCAAAGTGGTGGAAGTAGGAATGCTAATCGCAATCCTGGTCTTCAGCTCCCCTTCGGGAATCCCTGTTATTTTGAATTATTGTTATTTTGGGTGGCCTATTTAGGCTCACAAACTCTGTATGGGAAGAGGGCATTGAATTAATAAAACAATCTTTCCTTTCTCTCCTCTGTTCCTTCCTTATCTCTTGTCCCAAATTCTCTTCTTATCATTTTATTTTTGTTTATACATGTTAATGAATTTAAACAAGCGCTTTTATTTTATCGGCATATGTTTAATTTTATATATATTGTCCACGCTGGATAAAGTTTCAAGCTTCGCCACAAAGCATGCCAGCATCAAGGGTTTTAGGTTCTTCCATTTGAGCCTACAAATAAAGACATTCAGAGCTCAATTAAGGGGGATTTTTGGAGAAAAAGAAAGGTATGATTAAAAGGGATAGAAATAAAGTCACAGAAAAATTAGGGTTTTGAAAATTGAAAAGAGAATTGGAAATTAGAGAGTGGTTCGGTGAGTTTTGGAGAAGGATTACTGAAAAAAACATCCTTTCAAATGTAAAATTTCGCGCAAAGATCAAATCTTATAAGAATTCTCTTCTAAATTCGATTTTCTAGCAGGTACATACTCCTAAAATCTTAATTTCAGCTTAATAAAACCTCCCTGAATGTGTTTGGATTGATGTTAAATCACCTTGTTGCTATGAATATTGTTTATGTTGCTATTATGATTAGCGTTGATTGTTGGATGTTACCGTCAATTTAAGTGTCTCCTTATTCATGCCTTGTTAGTTCTGTGAAATAGAATTTTAACTTTGTTGCTGCTGCTGCTATTGTGATAATACACCTCTTGCATCTGTTGTTTCTAGGATCAAGAGAAACTTTTTTCCCAATCTTGTTACGAGTTTAAAATTGAAACCCAATCCTTTTTCCCAGGCTCAGGATCAAACCTCACAGAATTGCCCAAGTGTTTTAGGTGTCACTTTCATCTTCACAATGATTAATCACCCAAATAATGACCGAGGAAATAATTAGCTCTTGGTTTGATCTTCTTTTGAGTGGATATATGCTTTTGATCACTCGGTTGCTCTCGAAAGATTAATTTGATCTCTGCAAGTGAGAATATTAATGATCTTATAACACAAAGATAAATAGAAGATTTAGCTCATAAAATGATAGCACAAAATTCTCACAAGAGTGCTCTAGCTAAAAATGCTTACCATGCATGTGTGAGCACTAATGTAAAAGACAAGAAATCAATGCTTACCATGCATGTGTGAGCACTAATGTAAGAGATAAGAAATCAATGCTTACCATGCAAAAATTTCCTAACTTAACTTAAACAACACATGTTCATAATAAAATAATATGATTGAACAAATATTCTCCATGTATCAAGCAAGGGTATGTTAACAAATTAGGTGTTCAAAATTGCATTCAAGAAGTTTGAAATTTGACAGCTATTGCATTTGCCATGCAATAAGAATTACATAAAAAATAATACTTGCCATGCATATGTATTTGGATGCAATAGATCATACTTACCATGCATGTATTGAATTTTGACACGTAATGCATTACATATGTATATATAATAAAGCTAAAATAAGAATTGCATGAAATCCATTACCCATGTGTAGATAGATGTATAATAATAATAATAATAATAATAATAAATAGAATGAGAATTGCATGAAAAAAATAATAAATAAATTTTGTGTTCCATGCATGTTGAAATATTAGTGTATATATATAATGACGGCATTCAAAACTTGCAGAAACTTTAGAGCGCGACACGTAGGATTATTGTGTCTGGAGGAGTATTCCAATTATGCAGATGCTACTCAATGTTTGCAATTTGAATTTCTTGTTGATTGAAATAATATATATATATATATATATATATAAGATATTTAAAGTAGGCTCCTGTGTATTTAGAAAGAAATAAAATACAAGAGAGGCAGCTTCAAGCAAAGTTTTACAGGATAAGAGAAATGAAAAAAAATTAAGCACACTGATACAAACATCATGTGGTCTTTTCATAGACAAAGTTTAAACAAGATTGAAAAATCTCTACCAATGATCAAATCTTCATACCAGTGCATCCTCATTAGAAGAGATAAAAATATCTTATCAACTCCGAGGGGTGTAGCTCAAGGCCACTGGAAGCTTTCAAGACCCGTGAGATTAGTCGAGGTGCACGCAAGCTAACTCGGACACTCACGTTAATCTATATATATATATCTTATCATGTAACGAAACTCATAGTATTCCATCAAAACCATTGCATTGTTAGACTCAGGAGCTGATTAAAATTGCATTCAAGAAAGCCTCATAACTTCAAAGTATTTTAAGAAAACTACAGGTCTCTTTCAAGTGCTAATGGTAATCCTCTCAATATTAAGTACAAGCTCTTTGTTGCTCATATTTGGAAGATATGAAAAACGATCTCATTGTAATGAGTGACCTATGTACCTAGATGAAAGATATGAAAAACAATCTCATTGTAATGGGTGACCTATTCAGATGGAAAATATGAAATGCGGTCTCATTATAATGGGTGACCTATCTAGATGAAAAATGTGAAGAGCGATGAAAGTGATCTCATTGTAATGGGTGACCTACCTAGGAAAAATATGAAAAACGGTCTCATTGTAATGGGTGACCTATCCAGGTGGAAAATGATCTTATTGTAATGGGTGACCTACTCAGATGGAAAAAATATGAAGAATGGTCTCATTGTAATGGGTGACCTATACAGGTGGAAGATGTGATGAGTTTTGAAAAAGGTCTCATTGCAATGGGTGACCTACCTAAGTGGAAAATGATCTCATTGTAATGAGTGACCTACCCAAATGGAAAAAAATATGAAGAATGGTCTCATTGTAATGGGTGACCTGCCCAGATGGAAGATGTGATGAGTTTTAAAAAAGGTCTCATTGTAATGGGTGACCTCCCCAGATAGAAAAAATAAGATGTGATGAGTTTTAAAAAAGGTCTCATTGTAATGGGTGACTTACCCAGATGGAAAAAATATGAGGTGTTTTGAAAAAGGTAAGGGCTCAAAGACGCACTTAAAAGGAGACAAGGTTGGAAAGTACACTACCTAAGAGATGAGGGCTCAAAGGCACACTCAAAATGAGGTGAGGGCTCAAAGCTGCACTCGAAATGAGGTAGGGTTATAAAATGCACTTCCCAAGAAGTGATGGTGAAACACTGATTTGTAAATATTGAAAGCAATGTATTATGATCAACATGCATGTATACTTACCTGAGAAATATAGGTCATTTTTCTTCATTGAGTCTTCATTTTCTCAAAAGTTGGAGTGTTGGTAGTAAACTTCGATGACCTTTTTGCTCTTGCCTACTCGAGTCACATCTTGTGATCTTGACCTTTGCAAAAGACTTGATATCATCGTACTTCTCTATCCTCCAACCTTTATTGGTCACTAGCTTTGCCCGTCATTTCATTTTCTTTGAAATGGAATCATGGAGCTAGCCCTACCATGTGTTTTTGGATTGCCCTCTAGCTTGATCATGCCCCCAAGTGTTCAATTTGGGTTTTCTTTGGGGATGAGGCTATGTGAAAGAAGGTTTGGTTTTTACAAGGAATTCTTTTCATGTAGAAATTTTGGATTTTCAAAGCTCTTCTACACAAAGAAATCATTTTGATACTAGTTTAAAGCAAACTTGTTCTGAAGAAATTCAAATGATTCCTATGGACAGGTTTTCAGAAGTGATGAAAACTTTTTGTTTTTCTTTTGGTGAAAATGTGTAGTGATGTTTTGTTGGTAAAAAATGGTTCAAGATTCAATCCGAGGGTTTCAAAGAACTAGTCTTCAAATGTAAATCCCGAGAAAAAATATATATATAAAAAGGCTGGATTAAGTTAAAGGAAACAAACTAAACTAAAAGAGAGTGGGGGCAAAACGAATACACTTAAAGAAAATGGGGCCTAAATGCAAATAAGAATAATTATAGAGCATAAGTACTCCTCTTCTCACAAAAAAAAAATCTGCAGATAACATAAAGAAAGAAAAGAGGGAGTTTTTATTTTTATTTTTACAAATCGAGAGAGAAATACCAAAATTTCAAAAACCCGTCCAAGATTAAGGGTTATAGGTAGAATAAACACTGGTGGGAAAGAGATTAACAAGAGAAATTGAACAAGAAGAGAAAAGGGGGGGGGCTGGCTGTCATTAAAAAGAAAAGAAGGGATTGAAACCTTGATTTCGTACTGGGTAAGGTATTCTAAACCTGCTCTTATGAGTCATTTCAAGTCGATTATGAATTGATGCCTAGATGTTAATTTATAGATTTGAGTTCTTAGACTTGAATTGAGGAAAAAAGTATGAGTTGCTAAATTAAAGAACTTTATGTGCTAGCTGTATGTAAATGGAAAGATTGATGAATCCGGACAGTTTCGTCTCTTGATTTTCAGAGAGATTTTGAGTAGGAGGATGAAGGAATTAGGATCAAGTTCCTCATAGAAATTGTAGGTTTGGATGTTGGCTAACTAATGAAATTGGTCTTGCTCAATTTGGAGTTATAGAACTCCAGCTATAGGTCACTAACCGAGACTAGGTCATGACAGACCCTATAGGGTAGTAGGTCTGGTTCGTTGATGAGAAATTTTGACTGTCTTAGAGGTAGAACTGGGTTCTCCTTCCTCAGAGAACTTGTAGTCTCATGTTTTAGCTTTCCAACAAGACAAATCTCGCTTGAATCGAAGTTCTATAACTCAAGATATAGTTAAAAATCTGAGGAGAGGTCGGAGAGTAACAGTTCAATATCTAGAGAGTAACAGTTCAAAAAAATGAGACAGTAACGGTTCAATATCTAGACAGTAACAGTTCAAAAAAATGAGACAGTAACGGTTCAATATCTAGACAGTAACAGTTCAAAAATGAGACAGTAACGGTTCAATATCTAGACAGTAACAGTTCAAAAACGAGATAGTAACAGTTAAAAAAATGAGTCAGTAACAGTTCAAAAAAATGAGACAGTAACGGTTCAAAAATGAGACAGTAGTTAATATATATATATATATATATTAACTACTGTCTCATTTTTGAACCGTTACTGTCTCATTTTTTACTGTGTAACGGTTCAAAAATGAGACAGTAGTTAATATATATATATATATATATAAAAGGAATGATAACTGTGGTTGGACAAAGAATGACAATATTAATGGGTGAAATGAGAAAAACATAAAATATTAAGAAATGACTGAAAGAAAGACTTATTGGTTGTTGATATGATTATAATAAAACATATCCTTGGGGAGGAAAATTTATGAGATAAACCTGTGAATTGTAGGAGGGACCATAGGCGTGGTGCAGCAGTAGCAGGGGAGCACGAGTAGAGCTTATATTGCAGGTAGGTGAATCGCACCTATACTTCCTAGTTAATTCCATGATTTATTTATATTACTAATGTGAAACATGAATTACGAAATGTATGTGTATTCAAGATGAAAACTTGTTGTGTGAATTGCCAAATGATGAAATTATCACTGACAAAAGAAATATGAGAAGTGCGATTTGAGGTGTAAACTAGCATACATTTAGTGTATGTTAGGATCTCGGGTAAAGGGATCACCTTGCATTGACTCCTATGGGGTGATGATGATGATGCTAGTGAAATTGGTATTGGTATTGTGATAAGCAAGAATAATCATGGTTGATCTCATAAAGTCTGGAATGAAGGTTGAAAGTGGCAGAGGGAACATTTATTAATAGTTGAATAAGGAAGAGATTCTAATAGAAACGAGAAGGGAGAAGCGAATGAACTATGAATGCATTTTACCCTGTTGAAATTGTTAGATATTCGTGTTGTTATATTTATTGTAATATTCACCTTTCAATAATATGTATTTTGTTTCAGGATCATCACATGCACGACAGGAGTAGACCCTAGCTTATCTTCCCTTCTTGTAATCTAGGTTCTAGGGAGTATACCCTTGTATTTTGGTAAACATAAAAACTTTTGTATAACTTAATTGGTATAATTAATGTTTGAACTTGATTGAATGAATTTAATCATGTAGTTCATATAACCATATTTCATGTCTATGAATTTATATTCATTTATTTTTATCCATCCATAATGATATTTGTTATATAATGCATATCATAAATATTGTGGTTGATAGATGTGAGTATAAGTGTGGAATTGAAACCCAAGATGATTGGGTTGAGAATTAAGTTATGAGATACGAGTTATTAGAAGTGTAACAGATTCCATGACAATAACTTGGGACCTTCCGGTATAGGGGGGACTCTGTTGAAATGTTGGTAGATTTTAATACGAAGACCATGAATATATATATATATATATACAAAAAAAATTAATTACTCTGTTTTTCGATTGGCATGAGATTATCGTTACATCCCGGAATGGGGGATGTTACATCAAAACATTCATTTTATTTTCATGAATAATAGAGCTTGTAACGGACCCATGTCGTACGACTTGATCAATGATAAAAGATCCCAACATATTCTCTTAGTTTGGGGGTAATTTTTTTTTTAATCTATCAAAAATTCAGCAGAGTTTCGTTTGTATTTAGGACATCCCAAGTTATCGACTACTATCAATTTACTCAATCAACCCATCATCACAAGATCCCATAAATCCGAACCTTATATCAATCATAATAATTCAACACCTCATACAATCCACACAATATATATCCTATGAGTAAGTTCAATATAAACATAGCCCACATATCATATCATAAAATTTAAAAGAAAAATGAATACTAACATGCAAAGAAAGCATTACAACATAATAAATGTTCTTAAACATTTCAAAATGGTTAATTACAAGATAACTAAAGTACTACATGTTAAGTTGAACTTTTATAAATACATGAAGGTTTACACAAAAGCATAATACATAAACGTGTTAATTCCCTTTTATGTAAGTTAAATATTTACATAAGCTTGACAAGGTAGAGTCCTAAACTAATGATCTCCGTGGATATTTGATGGACCTGTTACATAAATAAACATACCATTATGTTGATAAAAGAAATATATATATGCTCATGTAATGTATATGAATGAAGTATTAATTTTCTATCGGATCCATAAGAATTCTAATAGACAACTTATATTTTGCTTGTAAATCTTTTAAACCCAATGAACACTCATTTGCATATTCTTAATTTGAATACTTTTATTTACTTGCATGAACCGGGTGACCTTGCAAAGTCTATTCTTGTGATCCATTTCCAGCAATCATATTACGGATGCCATTAGCCGAAGCTAATCTGGTAATCCATTTCCCAGCAATCCTATCACGGATGCCATTAGCTGAAGGTAACCTTGTAATCCATTTCCTAGCGATCTTATCATGGATGCCATTAGCCGAAGCTAATCTTGTAATCCATTTCCCGGCAATCCTATCACGGATGTCATTAGCCGAAGCTAATCTTATAAATACGCTAGACTTTATTTACATTGAACACGATATTTATTATAATTGCATTCATCAGAAGAATTTTAAAATCATATAAGTGCAAATAGGAGGGAAAATCACGCACCTGCTCCGCATGTCTCGTGACCTCCCCTAACAGAAGATCCAATCCTGGTTGCTCCTCCTGAATCACAAGGAAGTTTTTGGTTATGATTCCTTAAAGCCGATATTATAGAGAATCCATATTCATTCATTACTCATATGTTACTTTCTATGCATGTTTATTTCCTCATAATAACAAACATACATATATCAGGTATATTTTCAAAGTTAGTATCTCAATGTGCAAGTGTTCCTATGATTCAATTCATTTATATTCTTACATATAATATTCACGTGAAAGTCTACTGTTACTGTCTAACTTTGAATTGTTACTGTCCAACTGTTACTGTCCAACGGTTGTTGTCCAACCGTTGCTGTTTGAACTGTTACTGTCTAATCATTGCTGTTTGAACACTCATCAGATTTTTAACTATATCTAGAGTTCTAGAACTCCATTTTAAGTGAGATTGATCTCGTTGGAAAGCTAAGACATGAGACTACAAGTTCTTTGAAGGAATAAGAACCCAATTCTGCCTCCAAGATAGTCAAAATTGCTCATCAACCCATCAGTCCTACTGCCCTACAGAATCAGTCACGACTCAGTCTCGGTTGGTAGCCCATAACCGGAGTTTTACATCTCCAAATTGAGCAAGACCAGTTTTCTTGGTTAGCTAACATCTAAATCTATAATTTTTATGAGGAACCCAATCCTCCTACCTGAAATCTCACCAGAAGTCAGGAGACAAGTCTGTCCAGATTCGTCTCCCCCTTCCCTTCACACAATACTTTCATAAACTACATACCACACATGAATTAACTTAATTTTAACAATAAATACTTTTTGCCCAATTCATGTCTAAGAACCATAACCTATGATTCAATATCAAGGCATTAATTCATTATCGAATTTGAAATGAATTTTTAAGATCATGTTTAGAACACCTTACCTGGTACGAATTAAGATTTTGATCTTCAACCAGTCGAAGATTTTCAACTCCCTACTTTCTTTTCTTCTTGTTCAATTTCTTGTTAATCCCTTGCTCACAAGTGTTTATACCATCTATAAACCCTTAATCTTGGATGGGCTCATGAATTTTTAGTGTTTTCACTTGATTTTTCAAGAGTGGGTATAAAACTCCCTATTTTCTCTCCTTATGGTTCATGCAGATTTTTGGTGAGGAGAGAGTATTTATACTCTATAATTTTCCTTATTTTCATTTAGGCCCCACTTCCTTTAAGTGTATTATTCTCTTCAATTAAATCCAACCCTCAACATTACCGGGCTTATTATAATGTCTCGAATTATTTCGCCCGGAAATTATATTCAAATTTTTTTGAATTCCTGTCTTTTATTTAACCATACGCATGAATTTCTTCACTTTTATTTCTCATATAGTTAGTTTTCAATTTAAGCAACCTTTATTTATATATTTTATTATTATTATTTTTCTGGGGTTTACATTCTTTCCTCCTAATAGAAATTTCATCCTCAAAATTTGAGTACTGTACCTGAGTTTATAAACAAGTCGTGGAATTTTCGTCTCATTTCTGATTCTCTCTCCCATGTCTCTTCCTCGATGTGGGAGCTTCGCCATAAGGCTCTGATGATGGGAACTTTCTTATTACAAAGTTCTTTCTCGTCCCAATCGAGAATCTTTATTGGTCTCACCTCAAATGTTAAGTCTTCTTTTACCTCCACTGGCACTTGAGGTAACACTCTCGAAGGGTCTATATCGGCTTTTCGCAGCAAAGAAACATGGAACACATTGTGAACTTTGGGCAATTGTGAGGGCAAGTTTATTTCATATGCTACAAGTTCGATATGTTTTTGGATTTCAAATGGTCCGATGAACCTCAGAGCTAACTTCCCCTTCATGCTGAATCTCAGCATGTGCTTCCATGAAGCTACCTTCAAGAATACTTTATCTCCAGGACAATATTCAAGTGGTCTTCTTCTAATATCTACATACTTCTTCTGTCTATCCTAAGCCACCTTCATTCGATCCTTGATAATCCTCACTTTTTCAGTAGTGATTTGTACTAATTCTGCCCCATACAGCTTTCTGTCCCCAACTTCTTCCCAGCACAAAGGTGTCCTACATTTTCTGCCATGAAGAGCTTTAAATGGGGCCATTTCAATTGTTGACTGATAACTGTTGTTATACGTGAATTCCACTAGTGACAGGTGCTCCTCCCAGTTTCCACTAAATTCCAAAGCACATGCCCTTAGTAAATCCTCTAAGATCTGAATAACTCACTCATATTGGCCATCAGTCTGCGGATGAAAGGCAGTACTGATACTCAAATTTGTTCCCAAGGCACGTTGTATGCTCAACTAGAGACGTGAAGTAAATATTGGGTCTCGGTCTGAAACAATTGATATTGGAACTCCATGAAGCCTCACAACTTCGTTCACATACATCTTAGCTAACTTGTCAACTGGATCTGTCATCTTTACTGGCAGGAAAAGGGTAGACTTAGTTAGTCGATCCACAATGAACCAGATTGCATCGTTTCCCCTTTTTCCTCTGGGTAGTCCCGACATAAAGTCCATTGTGATCATCTCCCATTTCCACTCAGGGACTGGTAACGGTTGTAACAGCCCTGCTGGCTTTCGGTGTTCTACTTTTACTTACTGGCAAATACTACATTTTGCCACATAACCAGCCACTTCTTTTCTCATATTTGGCCACCAGTAGTACTGTTTTAGATCCTGGTACATCTTAGTACTACCTGGATGTACAGTGAACTTAGACTCATGGGCTTTTCACAGTAACCTTTGTTTAAGAGCTTTGTTGTCAGACACATACATACATCGCCCCAACATCACTATTCCATCGTCACCCATTCGAAAAAGAGTTTCACCCCCCGATTCCAGTTTGATTCTTACTTTTGACACTTCATCATCAAGATGTTGTGCCTCTAATATTTGCTCTCGATATCCTGACTTCACCCTTAATTGAGTCATTAAGGATCCTTCCGGACTCACATTTAATACTGCCCTAATCTCTTTAGCTCACTCATGGTTTTCTCATTCCAAATTGCTGGTCCACCCCTAATCGCCTTGTCTTTATGGCTAAGAGCATCCGCGACCACATTCGCTTTTCCTGGATGATAATCTATAAAACAGTCGTAATCTTTAATTAATTCTACCCATCTCCATTGTTGCATGTTCAACTCCTTCTGCGACATCAGATATTTAAGGCTCTTATGATCCGTGAAAATTTGAACCTGGGATCCGTATAAGTAGTGCCTCCATACTCATAAGGCAAAAACTACTGCTGCCAATTCTAAGTCATGAACTGGGTAGTTGATTTCATGAGTCTTCAGTTGTCTCGATGCATAGGCAACTACCTTTCCATGTTGCATTAGGACACAACCCAGTCCTTTTCTTGAGGCATCACTGTAAACTGCAAAGCCTTCTGTTCCGGATGGAAGGATTAGTACGGGGGTAGTAGTAAGCCTTCTCTTCAATTCTTGAAAGCTCTCATCATGCTCCTTTGACAACTCCCATCTTATATTCTTCCTGGTGAGTCGTCTCAATGAAGTTGTTATTATTGAAAACCCTTTGATAAACCTTCTATAATACCCTACCAATCCGAGAAAACTATGAATTTCAGTTACCGTAGTAGGCCTTTCCTATCTCAGAACTGCTTCCACCTTCTGAGGGTCCACAAAAATGCCTTCTGAAGACACCATATGCCCTAAAAAGGTAACTTCTTTTAACTAGAAGTCACATTTATCCAACTTGGCATATAGCTGGCGACTCCTTAGAGTCTGTAGTGTCTATCTCAGGTGCTGTTCATGCTCCTCATAGGATTTGGAGTAAACCAAGATGTCATCGATGAATACAACAACAAACTTATCAAGGTATGGTCGGAATACTCGATTCATTAAATCCATAAAAAGTGTTAGAGCATTAGTTCATCCAAAGGGTAGCACCAAGAACTTAAAGTGTCCATAGCGAGTTCTGAAGGCAGTTTTCAGCACATCTTGCCCTTTGATTCACATTTGGTAGTATTCTGATCTTAAATCAATCTTTGAGAATACTTTAGCACCCTTCAACTGATTGAAAAAATCATCTATCCACGAAAGTGGATATCTGTTCTTTATCTTCACTTTATTCAGCTGATGGTAATCTATGCAAAGCCTCAACGTTCCATCTTTTTTCTTCACAAATAATATGGGTGCCCCCCAAGGTGAGTTGCTTGGTCGTATGAACCCTTTGTCTAAGAGCTCCTGCAATTGAATTTTCAACTCATCCAATTATTTTGGGGCCATTCTATACGGTGGTTGGGCTATAGGAGACACCTCAGGCAATATGTTGATGGTGACTTCAACTTTTCTTTCTAGGGGTAGTCCTGACAATTCTTCCGGAAATATGTCAGGAAATTCCCTCACAATTGGAATTCAGATAATCCTATTTTACCCTTTTTTGAATTTATCATATAGGCAAGGTATGTTGTACAACCTTTCTTTAGCAGTTTTCTTGCATCCATAACCAAGATTATATTTGTAAAGTTGGAAATTCTCTCCCCCTTAAAGACCATTGTTTCACCCTTAGCCCCTTGGAAGGTTATTGTTTTTGTAAAGCAGTCTAGACGAGCCTTATTTTTTCCCAACCAATTCATACCTAGAATTATATCAAAATCACTTAATTATAGGGATATTAAATCTGCTTCTAGTTCACACCCATTAATGTTAATTCCCACCCCTTCGAATATAACATTTGTTTCCACAGTTTCACCCAAAGGTGTCCTAATAATAAATCCTTTTTCTACCCTTTTTGTTTCCTTACTCAATTTGGTTATATTTTTATTTGCTATAAAGGAGTGAGTGGCACCAGAATCAAACAAAACATGCATTTGATAGCCATTCATTTGCAGCATACCTGCCACCACATCTGATGTTGCTCTGACATCCTCGTACGTCATATGGAAAACCCTCCCTTGATCCCTTTCATTTTGCACTCTAGGTCGTCCCTTATTTGAGTTAGCTCCTGATTGAGTCGACCTTCCCGGTCTATTTACTGTGATGGACTGCTGATGACTCTGACTTTGCTGCCTATGTCTTTAAGGCTGTTCAGTGTTTAAATGGGGGCATTCCCTTTTAAAGTGACCCTTATCACCACAGTGATGACATCCTCTTCCCAAGTACTGGCAGGTTTTCCACTTATGACCTTCTCCTCGACATATATAGCATCGTCCAGGAGAAACCAAACAACTCCTAGGGTGTCTTTGTTCACACTGAGCACATCGAGGGTAGACAATTTCCTTCTGATCATTAGTCCCCCTCGCAGCTATAGCCCTGGAGTGGGTCTGACCACTTCCGGACTTCCCACTGATATCCTGTCGGGAGCTAGTTGATTTCCCCCCTTTCTTTTTGAATTGAAGGAACTGTTCACCTCTACCTTTCTTTGGAAATAATGGCCTACCTAAAAATTCTATATCCTTTTGTTTTCCTGCACCCCCGTGACTTTGTTGGCCTTCTTCCATACAAGTCTCCAAGGCCTGCACTGCTTCAATCAGTTCCCTTACTGTCTTGAATTGTAAAGCAATCAAACCCTGCTTCAATTTTTATCTGAAGCCATCCCTTAACTTTTCTATCATGTGCTGTTCTAATGGGAGATAATATGGTGCGAATAGTGAGAGGTCATGAAATCGTCTCTCATACTCGAGTACTGACATTCCCTCCTATTTCAAGGCTAGGAATTCATGTTCCTTCATCTTCCGATGATATTTGGAGTAATATTGATTCTCAAACTCTGTCTTGAAATCATCCTAGGATAGGGTTTCTGTAGCCCTCCTCAACTGAATTGTCTCCCACCAAGTCATAGCACCGTCTGATAGTAATTGAGTAGCATAGTTTACCCGCAGATCATGTGGTATCTTAATTTGAATCACTGTTTTCTCCACCTTTTGAATCCACCTTCCTGCCACTTAAGCATCCTGTTCACCTGAGTAGGATTCACAGCCCATTTCTCTCATACTTTTCATCAAACGAACTAGATGTACCACGTCATTAGTAGTTGTAGCTACTTCTGAAATGGTTGGTATGATGGGTGCAGGTGGGGGTGCTGGCATAGGAGTGGCAGCATTAGCCATACCTTCCATTACTGCTTTGACTAATTAGGCCAGGAGCATCGGATCAACATAAGAAACAAATGGCCCTGTAGGTGTAGTTTGAGGGGGCTCATCTACTCGTTCTCGTGGGGCTGACATGGTTGGTCGAACATCCCCAGTTTGCCTTGGTGCCTGTCTAATTTGAGTCCCTGTCGATTCTTCATGCCCTACTTGAGTTGATACTACTGTTGCATTAGAAGTAGTATCTTCTAAAGGGCTCTCTTCTTGCCCCTCGGAAGAGTCTATATCTCTGTTCCCCCTACCTGCAGAGGTTAGATCTGTCATAATCTCTTGATGGGTACGTACCATCCTGTAATAAATTAATGAACATCAACAACCTCTTTTGAATTTTTACCAGGACCCATACCAGGGCTCTGATAACAATTATAACAGACCCATACTATATGATTTGATCAATGATAAAAGATCCCAACATATTCTCTTAGTTTGGAGGTAATTTTTTTTTAATCTACCAAAAATTCAGCAGAGTTACGTTTATATTTAGGACATCCCAAGTTATCGACTACTATCAATTTACTTAATCAACCCATCATCACATCACAAGGTCCCATAAATCCAGACTTTATATCAATCATAATAATTCAACACCTCATACAATCCACACAATATATATATATATATATATATATATATATATATATATATATATATATATATATATATCCTTTGAGTAAGTTCAATATAAACATAGCCCACATATCATATCATAAAATTTAAAAGAAAAATGAATACTAACATGCAAAGAAAGCATTACAACATAATAAGTGTTCTTAAACATTTCAAAAGGGTTAATTACAAGATAATTAAAGTACTACATGTTAAGTTGAACTTTTATAAATACATCAAGGTTTACACAAAAGCATAATACATAAACGTGTTAATTCCCTTTTGTGTAAGTTAAATATTTACATAAGCTTGACAAAGTAGAGTCCTAAACTAATGATCTCCCTGGATATTTGATGCACTTGTTACATAAATAAACATACCATTATGTTGATATATATATATATATATATATATATATATATATGCTCATGTAATGTATATGAATGAAGTATTAATTTTCTATCGGATCCATAAGAATTCTAACAAACAACTTATATTTTGCATGTAAATCTTTTAAACCCAATTAACACTCATTTGTATATTCTTAATATGAGTACTCTTATTTACTTGCATGAACCGGGTGACCTTGCAAAGTCTATTCTTGTGATCTATTTCCTGAAGCTAAGCTTGTAATTTATTTCCCGGTGATCCTTTCACGGATGCCATTAGTCGAAGCTAATCTTTTAATCTATTTCCCAGCGATCCTATCACGGATGCCATTAGCCGAAGCTAATCTTGTAATTCATTTCCCGACGATCCTATCACGGATGTCATTAGCCGAAGCTAATCTTATAAATACGCTAGACTTTATTTACATTGAACATGATATTTATTGTAATTGTATTCACCAGAAGAATTTTAAAATCATATAAGTGCAAATAGGAGGGAAAATCACGCACCTACTCCGCCAGTCTCGTGACCTCCCCTAACAGAAGATCCAATCCTGGTTGCTCCTCCTGAATCACAAGGAAGTTTTTGGTTATGATTCCTTAAAGCTGATATTATAGAGAATCCATATTCATTCATTACTCATATGTTACTTTCTATGCATGTTCATTTCCTCATAATAACAAGCATAGATACATGGTATATTTTCAAAGTTAGTATCTCAATGTGCAAGTGTTTGTATGACTCAATTCTTTTATATTCTTACATATAATATTCACGTGAAAGTCTACTGTTAGTGTCTAACTTTGAATTGTTACTGTCCAACCGTTGCTGTTTGAACTGTTACTGTCCAACGGTTGCTGTCCAACCGTTGTTGTTTGAACACTCATTAGATTTTTAACTATATCTAGAGTTTTAGAACTCCATTTTAAGTGAGATTGATCTCTTTAGAAAGCTAAGACACGAGGCTACAAGTTCTCTAAGGAAGGAGAACCCAATTCGGCCTCCAAGATAGTCAAAATTGCTCATCAACCCATCAGTGCTACTGCCCTACATAATCAGTCACGAATCATTCGCGGTTGGTAACCCATAACTGGAGTTTTACATCTCCAAATTGAGCAAGATCAGTTTCCTTGGTTAGCTAACATCCACATCTACAATTTCTATAAATGAACCCGATCCTAATTCCCTCATCTTCCTACTTGAAATCTCACTGAAAGTCAAGAGACAAGTATGTCAAGATTCGTCTCCCCCTTCGCTTCACACAATACTTTCATAAACTACATACCACACATGAATTAACTAAATTTTAACAATAAATACTTTTTCCCCAATTCATGTCTAAGAACCCTAACCTATGATTCAATATCAAGGTATCAATTCATTATCGAATTTGAAATGAATTTTTAAGATCATGTTTAGAACACCTTACCCGGTACAAATTAAGATTTTGATCTTCAACCAATTGAAGATTTTCAACTCCCTCCTTTCTTTTCTTTTTGTTTAATTTCTTGTTAATCCCTTGCTCACAAGTGTTTATCCCATCTATAAACCCTTAATCTTGGATGGGCTCTTGAATTAAGTGTATTATTCTCTTCAATTAAATCCAACCCTCAACATTACCGGGCTTATTATAATGTCTCGAATTATTTCGCCCGGAAATTATATTTAAAAATTTCTGAATTCCTGTCTTTTGTATTAACCATACGCATGAATTTCTTCACTTTTATTTCTCATGTAGTTAGTTTTCAATTTAAGCAACCTATATATATATATATATATATATATATATATATATATATATATAAATTTTCTAGCGTTTACAGAGCTTGTTTCGCGTGGGAAAGCATTGCATACCGATCCAAATTGCTTGCCTTTGATCAGAAAGGCTTGATTTGGCACGTAATGTAGGCTTGGGCTCTTGGTTAGGAAGAAAAGGATATTTATAGGCTTAAAAGGTGTTTAATGGATTTCAAGACTAAGAATTATCAGTGTTTGTTTCCTGACCTTTTGTCTTTTGAATTTATTTCCAAAATGGTCCATCGTGCCCCCCTCAGTGTCGGGCTTGGGCTTTTTTCTCTTTGTTTTTTCTTTCTTCATTTGGTTGAGCATCATCATGTCGGTTATTTTTATGGGAAGCTCAAATCTTTTAGATCCTTTTGATTTTCTTCATGCCCCCAAGTTTGTTTGAGCACCTTTGATCATTGAAAATTTTCTTTCATGCCCTCATAGTGTTGTTTGTGGCACTTTTAATTATTAAGGATTTTTATATATGTCTCGCACTTGCCCCCTAGTGTGGGGTGTGATCTTAGCCAAGGTTATTTTTAAAAAAATATTACTAGGCTCAAAAGGGGATTGCAAATGATATATTTAACCTCGTGAAAGGATTATCAAAGATGACATTTTCTCATTTCAAACACATGCACTTAGGATCGGTAAGTCTAGCTTTTATGCAAGTATGCAAATTTGTTTCTCATTATCCATTCAAATAAAACTAAGTTTTGGAGTCATCTCATGGTGTTTGGGTTTTTCTTCAAGTTTTCTAAGTGTATGGTTACCTTTCTAGAGGATCACTTGAATTTCCAGAGCTTGTTTGTTTTGGACAAACACCAATATGATTTCTACCTTGTATTAAAACTTTGAATTCCTAAAAATCTTAGTGAACATGTGAGATCATGCATAGTTTTGGAAGAAAAGGGAAACACGCCAAAGGATTCTTTGTGTAGTGGTTATGCTTAGTGTGTTATTTGCATGAAACAACAAGAAAAAATAAGGCACATCATGAACACAAGAAAACACATGATCTTATTAATAAGAAAGACTCATTCGATAGAGGAAGTCTTATGGCATTATAAGCCAAGTTGCCGGCATGACTAAAACAAGTTGAAACATGACAAAATAAAAAATATTTTGCAGGCATGATCAAACAAAGACAATTATTTTTTGACATAACAAGAATAGGCTTCATTCTCCAACTCTAGTAAAATTCCCCTTTAGTCAACCTCCCTAAAAAAGCTTTTATAGAAAGGCTGGATTGTGTTGAGGTTCTTAACCATGTTTGCCCATTATTTCTTCGGACTGAGTTGTTGTTGAGGTTTGAACAAAGATGGTAGGTCGTTTGGAAGGACCTTTGCCAGACCTATATTTCAACCTACGATGTATGTATGTTATTTACAATGAATGAATGTATATGTATGGATGCAAATGTATGTACATGTGCATTAAGTATGAATGACTATTTAGGGTGCTTATACTCTAAAGATAGGTTTTGGGCTATTACATGATGGGTAGGCTTTCTACCTGGTCTCAAAAGAGTCTCTTATTGTCTTAGTGATTACCCTCGTAAAGGCAATATAGGGGCTCGATAAGTAACAGGATGGCATGTGCACCAATCATTACCAGTTTAAGCACAAAAATGAAGAGTTAGGGTTTACACAAACTTAAACCTTGACTAAAAGTCGTAAGGTAAGTTGCTAGTCCTCCACTTAACCTATAGTTTTTCAATAAAAATTCCCCTAAAAATATGAATGATGCATGAAGCAATTTTATACAATGCATGAACAAATATGTACAGGATTAAAGCGTATGAGCAAATGAGGTATTAACAATAACACACAAACCAAACAAAGCTTAGTCCACAAGGTCCCCAATGGAGTCGCCATTTTGTCGCACGTGTGTGGAGTCATAGTGAATCTTCCTCTCTTTTAAGTTTGTTATCCTGGAAAGATCGAGAAAATGGGGAAGATAGTGAATTCTTGTCTTTTATCAGTGTATAAAGGGAATGAGAGTCGTCACCTAATATTTTGGTCACTAGAAACCCAAACTGGTCTCATAGATCGGGTACGAGGACTGGTTGCGTAAAGAAAAGGTATTAGCACCCCAAATACATCCTACCTAAGGTAAGCTGCATTGTTTGATTGTCTGATATAAATTAAGGTATTATCATGTTTTCTAATTGTTGGTCTATCTAAGGTTTAAGAAAAGTTCTCCTCTGTAAGGAGATCGTTATCTTATCGGGTAAAACCTAACCGTTCTAATGTCAATAAAAGAACTAACTTTTATTAGGAATACATCTTACGTATAAGTTCGTGATTCTAGATGTTAAAAGAAAATAAAATAATTTTTTTTGGAATTTTTGAAATATTAGCCTAGTTCTTGTAGCTTTAATAAATTGGTTATTAGAGCCAAAATGCATGCTAAAACATATTTTTGAACTTTTGTTATATGAAAATACAATATGTTTTTTTTTAGAGAATTGACCACATGCATAAAAACAAGACATCTTTTTTTTTTGTTTTTTTCATGTAATTTTTTTGCAATGTTCCGTCGAAAACTGAGTTTTTTAATACCGGATTTGTATCTTTATGGTATAAAGATACAAACCAATATTAAGCAAAATTGATAGAAAAATACGCAGGAAAATCACAAATTTTATATATTGACAAATAATATAAGGATTAAAAATTTCAATATGCTACGAGTTTTTTTATATAAATTGAATTATTATTTCGGTTATATTATCCCAAACAATAGTTGTTCAATTTTTTATGTTCTATGTAGATCATATGCAATTTGTAACATCCCACGATTCGGGATAAAAACAACAATCGCATGTCGACCGAAAAACAGAGTAATTAAATTTTTTCTTTCTTTCTATATATATTCATGGTGTTCATATTAAAGTCTACCAAAATTTTGGCGGAGTTTCCCCTATACCGGAAGGTCCCAAGTTATCGACATTTAACCTATTTACACTTCTAATAACCCGCATCTCCTAACTCAATCCCGACCCAATCATCATGAGTCTCAATCCCACAAACATCATCATACATATCAACTACAATATTTATGATATACATTATATAACAAATATTATTATGGATGGATAAAAATATAAATACACATACATGGAACATGGTTATATGAACTACAGAGTTCAGTTAATCTAATCAAGTTTAAACATTGATTATACAAATTAAGTTATACAAACATTTTCATGTTTACAAAATACAAGGGTATACTCCTTATAACCTAGATTACAAAAAGTGAACATAAGTTAGGATCTACTCCTGTTATGCATTCGATGGTTCTGAAACAAAATATATATTATTGAAATATTAATATCACAATAAATATAACAACAGAAATATCTAACAATTTAAAAAGAGCAACATGCATTCATATTTTGTTCACTTCTCTATGGTTTTTCATTAGAAACTCTTTCTCATTCAACTACTAAAAACCGTTTCCTCTCCCATTATCAACCTCCATTCCAGATTTTATAAGATCTTATTTTCGCTTAATACATTACCGATACCAATTTCACTGGTATCATTGACACGATCAAAGAGTTGATGTCTTATCCCAAGTGCAGGAGTGTCACAGTAATAAATAACCCGGCAAGACCGGGGTCGAACCACAGAGAGGTTAATTGTATAAATTATAATTAATAAAACAACA